>LFIK01005099.1_pt1 | contig 10577 bp, 19 predicted proteins | sample 643401 | NCBI WGS metagenome assembly LFIK01 (sample SAMN03777447, study PRJNA286221) | soda lake metagenome | biome: soda lake; feature: Kulunda steppe; material: water; isolation source: sample T5-Br brine of Lake Tanatar-5 | place: Russia: Kulunda steppe | collected 2010-07
GGATGGCCTGGCAAGCGGGGGAGGGGTGGCAGGAATGGAGAAGAAGGAAGGAGAAGAGGAGGAATTTATTGACCTGGAGTGTCAGATTTGGGAGGTGAGGCAAGATTTGGGAAGTGAGACAGGGTTTTGTTGAGAAGAGGCAAGGAGGTGGTCCATCATGGACTAGCAAGCGTTGCTGCAATGTAAAACAACGGACCTTGCAAGGCTTACTGCCTACTCATTTAATGGCGTCCTGCATGCAAAGCAAACTGTGCGTGCTGGACATGCAGGACGTTCTGGGCACGCATTGTGCATTCCCCAGTTCTTTTGCTGTGTGTGAGCTGCACCCTTGTGGCTGCCTGTATTTGTAAGTGTGCAAGAACAGGCTGCACACTAGCAAAACAAGCTGCGGGTTGTTTCTTCTTTTCACCCTGTCTTGCTTGCCTCAGGCGCGAGGCAGACATTCTCCCCTCTACTTGTCTTGGCTAGGTATTGTCTGCCAAATGGTCTGCATGCCCTTGTATTGATCTCCTGTCCCATTTATCACATTTGCAAGCATGCTCAAGCGGGGGGGGGTCCACACTATGTTTATCCCCATCAGCATGGAAATGCCAGGTATGCAGCTCATGCGCTCATGTGCACACACATCGATGCATACATGAACACACACACACACTTTCCTTGCAGGCCCTGGATGCACTTGTCTTCCTCTCCCGCAGTGTTGACCGCCGAACGGTGACCCTCCCCATGGGCCTCTTGCAGCTGCGCCCAGACCCTGCTGAACCCCAAGGCTGTACCTCTGCCTTTCAGCAGCCAGGGGGACATGAGCAGCAGCAGCAGCAGCAGCAGCAGCAGCAGGAGCAAGAGCAGGTTCCTGCTGGTGCCGCATCTGAGGGGCTTGATGTGCATGCTGAGCGCGCCTGGCCGAGGGAGCGGAGGGCACAGCGACTGAGCTATGCGCTGCTGACCATCCTCCTGGATGTGAGTGGCCGCAGCGGGGTTGAGCTCATGGGCTTACGCGCAATGAGGTGTTCCTTTCGTCTTGGTGTCATGGCATGCACTTGCACTTGGTGTTATTGCGTGCACTTGGTGTTATTGCATGCATTTGGTGTTATGGCATGTGCTTGCGGTCGCTGGTATCTGCTGCCCTCTGCAAAGAAGTGTTTGGACTTCAATAAATGCACCAGCGCATGGAAGCATGGGCATGGGCATGAAAGTGAGGGCGAGCAACGAGCAACACCCAAAACAGCGATGGCCTTGCCTCATGCTCACAATATGCATACCTCATGGGTTCAAGCTTTCGTCAGTTCCATGCCTCTGGATGAATTTGACCTTCCGTGATCGGTGCACCGCCTGTCCTCTGCCTGCACAGCCTGCAGACACTCGAGGCCGCCAGGAGCTCTTGGGGAGAAGGAGCATTGTGGAGAGGCTACGTGTGTGCTTGGGACACCTCCATGTTATGACTGAGGCTCTAGCAGCCAAGCGCTCTGTGTTGAGGGTTGTAGGCGAGATAGAGCAGAAGGCAAAAGGTCCTCTAGGGCAGAACTGATACCAGGGTTGGTGTCTCTGTGATTGCTAGGAATAAGGTATGCTGCGCGAAGCCTGCTATGTCACCTGCTATGTCTCCACCTGCTATGTCTCTTTGAAAATATGCGGCTGCATGGGCACATATATTTGTATACTATGCATAGTATGCAAATCATTTGCATACATACATGATGCAAGTGGTTTTGTCAAACAAGCGCTGCCACTTCCCTTAGTTACGGAAACTTAGTTACAGAAACTTTGAGTAAAAACAGAACAGGGAAGGGTCAGGTCACGCAGTTGTACTACAAGCAAGTGGTACTTGCTGACAGCCTGAGGGGTTCCCCAAATTTCGTTATTTAAGAAAATTTACAAGCTTAGTAACTCCCAGCCTGGTCATTAGGCTGATTGGTGTATGGCCAAAAGTATAAAAGAAAAGGAAAGTACTAGCTGCGTAGTACTTAGGCATCGAACTTCCCTACATAAGGTACCATATGACCCCTCCACCTGGAAACTCATTTCCAAAAAAACGAAGGCATTCAATGCCAAGCAGGGGATCAGGAGGGTGTCAAGCAGCACCCCATTCTTGTTCCTAATTTGTGCCGGCCGAGGAGGGGATTCTAAGACAGTGTGATTAGGCAATGCATGCCAAAGCCTCTAGTTTTGAGGGACAATCCAAGAAGATACTCTGTCCCCCTTTTTTTGTTCCTCTCATGCACACGATGGTTCTAGTAGAACTACTCCTCAAGTGGCTCCAAGCGGGTATAGCCATGCCTGCATCAAAGATACCAGCATTGAAAATCTAGCAAGCCACAGCATACCTGAAACAGATACGATAGGGGTTACAAGGGTTACAAGAAAAGGGCCTTCAGTCAAGAAGTGCGACTGCTCATAAAAAACCTATCAGTGCAAGAATCGTCTCATTCCTTCGGAAGGAAGAAATTTAGCTTACTGTTCTCCTGGCCCAGAAAAGCAGCCTGGCAGGCACTGCTTAAGCCTGCGAAAGATAATAGGGAAGCATAAGTCCTTTGGAGAGAGACCACGTGTGGATGGGTGCAGTGAAAAGGATGTGTGCTCGTCCTGTACATCATGAGGATTACAAAGGCCCCAGTTGGGGAAGTATTGTGAGTCCAGGCCAAAGTTTCAATTCGTAGAGTTTGGGCACAAAGTCTGAAGCGAGCCATGCTGCGAATATCATCATGAGGAAGATCAAGAAGCATGTATCTAGGAAGGGTGTACAGCGGATGTGTAACCAGGGCCCTCTAGGTAGGGAGGGCGCACCATTGATGATTAGTGGAGCGTTTGTTGTTGCGCTCTCGTGGATGAATATCAGAATAAGGCGTCCAACAATCCGAGTGCCTCTCCCTGAGGTCCACAACAAAACGACCAAGATCAATGGGCTCACACTTCAGCAGCCTTTCCTTGAACAAGTAGGATTATGTGAGACCATTCATAGCAGACTGGATGTGGCATTACCAGCAGTCATTGCACCATGAGCTCAGTTGCATGTCAGCTTGTAAGATCTTTCTCGCAGTGGGGCTATTGCTTTGGGACAAAGCATTGTATAGCCGCACTGCCGCCCGGAACCAGTTGAACTGTAGAGGCTCTAGACCACACTCGCGACCACATGACGCATCATGAAGGGCTTATGTCCTTGACCATCAAAATCCTTTTGAGCACTGTTACCAGCCATTTCTGTAAAGGACTGTCCATTTCTTTGCCCTGTCGTAAGAATGGGGTGGCCCAAACCTGGCTTGCATACATACCGGCAGGATTGTGTACATTTAAAGGAGTCACATGTAGATGTGTAACCTGTTTGTAAGGTCATGCTCCACATGAATTATTTGATGCGGAAAGTACCAGCTGTGAATGGACGAAGCGCTGCATCAGCTGCAGTATTCAAGTTGATATGTCTGTCACAAACCATGATAAAAGATAAAATTAGGAATGGATCTTTTGCAGATGACCTCCAATGCTTAACTCAAAGACTGTTCAATCTTCATACACAAGCTGACAAACTATCAAGGTATGCAGATTGGCAGCCCTCCAAGTCTCAGGAAAAAAAGAAAATGAAAAGAAATACTATGTAGGCAGTGAAACCACTCCCCACATCGATTAAGGAAAAGGAGACACATTGGTCCGAAGGGCCGTGAGTCTCCTCCACCAGGGAGAATGAAGAACTAGTGAGGATCTGGAAGGTGACAAGCCGCCCCCTGCTCCAGACCAAGACCTTGAGAGCAACTGGATTTTTCAAGAGCGCGTCCTGTAGTTGACAGTTTATGTGCATAGAGCACAGAATGAGCATGTAACTTGAGGGCAGTCTTATGGGCTTTTTGTACATCAAGGCCGAGCTCTTTAAGGTGATTCAAAGTGTGTGAGGTATAAATCGAGCCTCCCACACCAAGGAGAATGGTGTGAAGGATGATTTTCTTGGCCTTCAAGTGCTTACAAAGAACCTCGTGTTGTTTTTTAGAGGCTCTAATTGGTGTCCAGGCTGTGTATCTTCACAGTGCTTAACCTCAAGAAGGTGTATCTCTTTCGTGTTGATATTGTGCTCGTGGACTCTGCGTACGTCTCTGCTGGGTTGCCGTGGTTGTAACACCTGGTGCAAATGAGGAGTGGTTGGCAATTTGGAGTAGGTAAGGGGGTGACCAAAATGGCATCAGGGCGACTAGAGGTGAGTCTATCCCGAGCAGATAGACGAGCACCAAAATGCCAGCTGAGTAAAGTCCTGTTGTTAGCGTTCGCAGGCATTTGCAAATTTTTTTAGGCCAAGCGATCAGTGCTGCCGGCATCCAACTGGACTAAACAACCTGCCAGATAGCCTTTGCTGATCGCTTTCATGATGAGCCTGCAGGCAACATTATGGCGTTCAGTGATCATACCCGAGATGGTTGTATGTTGACACCCTGAGAGAATATGGAGAGCACTATCTGCTTGCTGACAGAGTGGACACAGAAGGCTGGTGGACATTTTAAAGCGGACAGCGTGTTTTTGATTAAAGGGTGCCTGTGCGGTAGTGGAAGACATTGCGCTTCATTTGGAGAGCGAGTTTGGACATGCTCCAAAAAGCATTGCTTATGCCTTTGTGGACGTGTGGAAGCAGACTCTGGTAATAAGAGTAGTACCCTGTTTTTGAGTTGGCATAGCCCAGTTTATGGTTCGAGTGCATGTGCGATGGAAAGAAAACTAGAGCGACAGGTGTACTACGTAAAGCCAAGCAGACCGGCATCAACGGAACGGGTCCAAGTCAACATCTAAAAACCCTGCTAGAAGATTAGATATTTGTTCAAGGGCAGCATGCTCAATTCATTTGAGACATAGACCCCTTAAAATCCTTAGGCGCCACACTCACCATGAGCCTCAGTTGGAGCTACCAACACGAATGTATGACAGATGACCTTTCTCATGTATGAGATTTATATAAACTCAACGCCTTGAATAAATCATATGCATCCCCATTCCGAACCAAACGCACCATAAGTCCCTCCATCATACCAAGCATAGCTTACTCCTTTCCTGCGTTACCATACACTCCTACTGATAAATAAATGGGATAAAAAATTGTGTGAAAAAAGTTTGGTATGGAAAGGACCAACCCCTCCACAGCTATAATCAGAGAACACACGCAGCCATTTGGACCAGGATGCCCTTCTGTAAGTGTGGAGTATCATGGGCACTGTGCCAAGGCCTTGATAAACAGCATACATTGTACAACTCCAGAACATGCAAAGATAACGAAGGCACTTCTGCTCAGACAAATTACAAGCCCTGAACCTGTTATCTTATGCACTTATCGTAGCAGACAATACCTCTTCGCTGCCCATGGGGAGACAATTGGACAATAATCTGAGAGAGCACCAGCTGCTGAGCATACAAAGATAAAAAATATACCTCTTATATGTCATATCACTGACTTATCTCCAAGACAAATACAAGAAAGCTGGAAAGAGGAACATGAACAAGCATTTGTTCATGTTAGTAGAGCTTGGTTGCTCTACTCAGCAGCCCACCCACTCAGGATATAACACCTGAAATAGCTCGAAACATTCTCAAATCAAGCAGAATTCTAACCTTATCAACTTTTTTTACAAACCACACTTCTGCACAAATAACTAGGGAACCCTCATTTATTCCCAGCTTGGTCACTGCCATTTGCGAGACAAAAAGCACAACCAACCTGAGTCCTGGCAACTGTGATACAATTTCATGCCTACTAGGCAATCAAAATAATGCACCAACACGATACTTCCACCCTATAACTGAAAGAAGGCTGCTTGAGGTTCATCTTGAAAACGACTACAAATGATGCCCTCAGTAACCACCAGCAACAATCATCCCTCCAGGAAGAGGCAAACCTTACAAACTCAAGAGATATGGGCACTGGCGTTTCAGGATCGACCAAAAAAAGGCCACTGTATAACCATAAGCCATGCAGCCAGAGTCCAAATAATAATTGACGATTCACAAGGGTGAGACTGAGCAGGAACTAATACAAACAACTGAATACACATCCTGGACTTGTCCAGTCGCCTCAACAACCGTTGATGAAGGGTCCAGCTTCAGACACTCAAACTGTGACAAAAACTCATGGTTAAAGCTTGTGGTCAGCTGAATCTCTGAGGGGCACTGAGAGGCAGCTAGATAACAAGTCTAAGAAGAGTATGAAGCCTAGGCCCAAGAAGCATGCCCCGACTTCCCAGAAAGAACTCGCAAGGCTTGACAGCTAAGAACTAGTATCCTCACTCTGGAACTTAAAAGAGAACACAGCAGCACAATTTAACGACCCAACAGAAATGCCATTTATCATTTACCATCTCCAAGCTAGAAGGGTATTAAACTGTAAAAGAATTTCTGCACCAGGAAACTTGACCAAGCTGACGTAGCAAAGAAAAAAGAAAAGGAATTAAAAAAAATACGCAAGCAGCAAAAAGCTGAAGCTGCAGCAGAAAATCAGAACAATATTTGGTGCAATACAAGCCTCTAGTGGTAGAAGGAAGGGCACTTCTAGCTATAAAGAAGGTCAAAGATATTCAGATAAAAAGTATAACAAACCTACCCAGATGCTGCTACGAGGATGCCCGCTGTAAAATATGCTGTGATCCTCAGACTAAAGAAGAGCAGGTTGACCGAACAACAGACATGTATCACAATAGTACCTGTCAAAGGACATACCATTGGTAGTGCCTCTTGGACCTAGAATGCTATACTGATGCCCAACAAGATGGTATCATAGGAAATCATGATTGGGCACGTCCTGCTTGTGACCTAACCCCTACCAAAAAAAAGTAAAGAAATAACTTCAGGGCAGTAATAACCTGGGCTTCGATTTGGGAGCCAGATGAATGGAAGAGCCTCAAAAGAAGGGTTTCTGAGTATGAGTCCTGAGTACAATCACCCAAAGATACAAGCTATGGAACGCCAAGGCTTTGGCCTTCATCCGAATCCTAAGAATACCTGGAAAACCACACCAGGAGATACGATCAGACAAAAAGCTGTCTCTGATATGCAGTCTACTTACCCAGAACTGGATATTCAATCAACTGGGAAATGTGAAGTCTGGGTCAGAGAGATCAAACAAATTGCTCAAGTCAAGCAGGCAAGGACAGAAGCCCACCCCATTGATACAGAAATTCCTATTAAGCACTACAAAGTATGCCACTCTTCCACAAGTCTCAGATGCAACAAGGGCTTGTATATACACCCCTCATGGAAAATGTGATGGTATGCTGAGTACTAAGCTATATATTAATCTAGGAAATGCCTTCCATCATGCACGGGATTCAGGTTATAAAAATCAAGTCATGCCTACACCCAAAGACCTGCACTCTGAACTCACATACCTCAACTCACATACTCAAAGCACTGCAAGCATGGGCTATGGTGACCAAGGACAGATCAGCATCTGATACAAGCAATGGCTCTACATTCAAAGAGGTGTGAAGCAAAAGGAAAAGAGGTATGGTTTTGGTATCCTATTTCAATCCAACTTTGTGGCTACACAGTTCACAGGCTTCTCAGTATGCCACCCTCATTAAGATGATAGTATCATGCTTAACATAGTGCACCATGCAATACACTCATCTCTTCTCATTGAAATTGCCACTGCAACTTTTTTGCTCTTCCCAAATTGGAAGGGCCTAAATGCAAATTCTTATATGCAGAGAGAATGCTTATCATTTAAAAAATTCTGTATACTGTACAACTTGTTAAGCACACAAGTTGGACAACTTAGTTATACAACTTCTATAAGTTCTACAAAATCTATAAAATTTTGTATTTAAGTTTTAAGAATACAACTTTTGTACATTTAAGAATTTGTATATTCTTAAATCTACGAATTTAAGAATTTGTATGTACCTTAACACGCGGTACCTTAATTTGTATTTAATAATATACAAATCTTTGTGTCTTTCTGTACAAAGATAGAGAACCAATCTATCTTTCTATTATGTTATCTTTTCTATTATCTTTCTATTATTATATTATCTTTCTATTATTATATTATTGCAATTCTATTATTGCAAAAACACATTGCTATTTGTGTTTAAGCAATAAAAAGATGGATTGTGTGGCTCTATCTATCTCAATGCAATAGATAAAGCATTGTACTATCTTAGGCACCATTCGAATGGGGAATTCCCCATGCATCGGTGACCTATCGCAGACAAGATTTCTGGATTGGAAACAATGCAAGCACTCCAGCTCCTCAATGAGACCTTCAAATTATTGCTACCATATCGCTCCTATGTTATCGTGAATCCTACTTTACGCGAGGTCACCAAATAACTTCAACAATTTTCCCGCGAGTATTTGCTTTCCGCGAGGCACCTCCAATCATTACGTAAAATGCGAGCTCTCTCAATTTGGCACTCTCCCAGCATCGCAGCAGCCTCTACCCTTGCATGTCTGTGCCTCTTCAGACGTGTCCTCCTCTGACTCCGAGGACACCTCCATTGGTTCAGCCCCTCTTCCCCTCCCCCTCCCTTCCCCCCTTGCTCTGCCCCTCCCCCTGCCCCTGCCCCTGCCCCTGCCTCCATTGCTTGGCTCATGAGCATTCTCCGTAGAGCCTCTGCCCCTGCCTCTGCCTCTGCCTCTGCCCCTGCCCTGGGCTGCTATGGCCGCTGCATGCTGGCTCTCATGCTCCTCCACACGATGTGCAATGTCGGGTTCCAAGCAGATGCGAAGCTCCTCGGATTGCCCATTGCTCAAGCGCTTCCGTTTTGTGCAACCTTGATCAAATAGTGTCCTTTGACCCTTTGGAGCATGTGGCTCCATGGGCGGCCCCAGGGAGAGCCTGGATCAGAACCTGGATACTACGCGAGGTCTTGTAAAAAGTAATGTCTAAACGGATTTCAGATAGCGAGGACCCAATTATTATTTGATTATTTGTAACAACCAAAGGGGTATATGGAGTAAAGAAGCACAGCACATGCAATTTGATAGGAACCCAAGGTGGTATGCAGCCTTGTCTAATGCCATACCCGAGGCAATTTTCCAGCCCTGCCCACATCCTCAAACTCAGAATGCGGCAAAAATATTCAAAATACCAAGATCATTTAGGAAAAAATTGAATGACAGCTTTCACAAAGAATTCCAGATCTATTACTATGGCCCCTGGCCTCACAGTGCTCACAAACAATAAGACTGAAGGTTCCAGACTAGCGTCTGTGGGCCTGCACTGATGGCAGTTGCCTGACTTATAAAAGTCAACAGCATATTGGAGCTATATTATGTATAGACAAGAACAGCCATCTATAATAATCCTGACGGAGTTGGGATAAGCAATAATATACACAGAGCAGAACTGACTGGCATAGCTTCTGCACTAAGCGCAGTGTACTCACATAGTCACGGATAGTGCCTATTCTCTACCTCAGATACAGCTCTTATTTCCTGAATTATATAGGAGGTACACAAATGTTAAATTCTTGGAACAAATTGTCTCCATGATTCTGTGAATCAGACACCCCCATAAACTTTAACAAAATTGAAGCCGACATTGGTTTGGTTGGAAATGAGTCTGCCGACGCTATAGCAAAACATGCTGTTCTTGATAACTATGGGCATGATGAAGCATTCCCACCTCCATCAGAAACACCAGATGGCTCAACAAAGTCTGGTCATGCTAGCTCATGTAGCCAACAGGACTTTACCCCAATGGCTTCTACCAAACATTTCAGCAGATGAACTTCAACCCTGCTCTAGACCAGATGCTCTTTGCATTCTGCCAGCTGGAACGAAGAATGGCCATCAAAGAGACATTCAGGCGTATACACCCTTCACGCTGGGATGTACACCTCATTGAAGTCAAATACTGCGAAGATACACGACCAGAGCGACAGCTAGCATGGGCAACTGAACAGCATATTAGACTGAAACACACCCTTGCACAGCAATGCCACAAAGTGAGCCAACATACCTTCCTGATTGGAGTGATAGGGGCTATCTATGAATGTCATACTGAGCTACCCCTCAGTAAGCTTGGCCTAGACAGGTCTCAAGCAATTTCTGCCACTCTGTAGGCCGCTTACAGATACGTTTAGTGAAAGCGGGTGAAAGTGTAAGGGTTTTGTGAAAGCGCTTCAGGGCGCTTGAAAATACTTCTGGGTGTGTACAGAGCCCTTTCTGAGTGGCGGTGCTACTTAGAGGGCACAGACTGCACAGTTGTCACAGACCATAATGCCCTTATTCATTTGCAGACACAGTCCCAACTGAACAGACGCTAGGTGCAATGGCTCGAATTTTTATCAAGGTTTGAGCCTGGCCTAAAATGGCGCTACAGACCTGGCAAGACGTTGGTCGCAGACCCTATCAGCAGAAATCCTTCTCTGGGCTTTGTGTGCTTTTGTTGCAAGACATTCTGCTGCCCCATGTGCCCCTCAAATATCATTTATGTGGTGCCAAGACAAGACTTACTTCAGACAATCAGACAGACTTATGCCATAGACCCCTGGACTAGAGCCAACAAGTCCAAATTCCGTAGACAACAAGACATGTACACAGTTGCGAATAAAATTGTGGTACCAGACAACAAAGACATAAAGGCGCAGATTATTTTTCTGCACCATGCA
>LFIK01005100.1_pt1 | contig 10575 bp, 3 predicted proteins | sample 643401 | NCBI WGS metagenome assembly LFIK01 (sample SAMN03777447, study PRJNA286221) | soda lake metagenome | biome: soda lake; feature: Kulunda steppe; material: water; isolation source: sample T5-Br brine of Lake Tanatar-5 | place: Russia: Kulunda steppe | collected 2010-07
AAATTTCCTACAAAACACCACACGATCCTGCTGTATACACTATAGGAACTGGTGTAGAAATAAATCCAACACGCAGCTGGGGCAAAACACAAGTAGGCGAAATTTGGTGGGACCTGTCAACTGCAAAATTTAGAAATCCTTTTGTCGGCGGCACACTGTTTTCTACAAACAACTGGAACACACTGTTTAGTGACTTTAACAGCATTGATGTATATGAGTGGGTAGAAACAGACCTTACCCCCGCCCAGTGGGATGCAATTAGTGAAACTGCTGAAGGATTTAGCCAAGGAATAACAGGCAGATCTCGAAGCGGAAATGCAGCCTATGTAGAAAAAAGAACCTTTAACAGAGTTACAAAATCTTTCGAAATTAGAAGATACTTCTGGGTAAGAAACAAGCAAACAGTGCCTAACATACCGGACAGAAATATCAGTGCACGCTCTATTGCAGATTTAATTAGAGATCCAGCCGCAGCTGGATATAGATTTGTTGCATTTATTAGCCCAACTGAACTTGCTATTTTTAATGTAAACAGTTTGATTCGAAATCAAGACGTAGCAGTTAAATTCCAGTACTGGACAATTGACAACCAATCAATTAATATTCACAACGAATATCAGATAGTCACTGATGGGTTAGACAGCAGTAGACCTAAAACAGACGTTGAAAGAAAATGGTTTGACAGTTTAATTGGCTTTGACGAGCAGAGAAGAGCTGTTCCTGCTAGAAATTTAACCGAACAAGAAAAATATGGAATTCTAAATACTCCTAGACAAAGTTGGTTTATTAACAAAATCGAAGCACTAAAACAAGCAGTAGAAAGAATAAACAGAGTGTTTATTAAATCCCCAATTGCTGACGAAAGAAATATATCAAGATTGCGTGAAGAGGAACAACCTCCCCGCTTTGCACTAGGACTGTATGACAGAACCGTAGAATCCAGATTGGACCTTGACTTTGTAGGCGTAGCAAGAGCACGAACTGCAATTCTAGATCCTGTGATAGAAAACGGAAGATTGATCAGAGTAGACATCGTGGACCGAGGCCGAGGCTATCTAACAGCACCGTCTGCTGCTATTGTTGGCACAGGTACCGGTGCTCAAATAGCATTGACAATTAATAACAGAGGCGAAGTAGTAGATGTAGAGGTCGAAAAATCAGGCGAACTTTACACGCAGGCTACCTCAATTACAGTAAGACCGTTTACAGTTTTAGTTGAATCAGACGAAACAATCAGCGGACGCTGGGCACTGTTTGAAAGAAGTGTTGAATCTAGAGAATGGATTCGCGCTGCTAGCCAAGGATTTAATGTAAATCTATATTGGGAGTTTGTTGACTGGTATGCGGAAGGATTCTCCGAATTTACCAACATTGATTTTGTGGTTGATTTTTCTTTCCAGCTAAGACTGATTAACGATCGAATCGGCGATATAATCAAGATTGAAAATATTTCCGAAGGCGGTTGGAGTTTATTAGAAAAAATAGACAATCAAGTAACAGACAATTTTACTGTAAATTATAGAACTGTTGGCAGAGAACGCGGAACAATACAGTTAAGTAATTCCTTGTATGATGCAGAAGCAAATCTAGCAGGATACGATGTTACAAATTTTGATTTACAAAAATTTGACGGACTTCCGAGCAGAGAAACTAGAATTATCCTCGAAGCATTAAGAGATGATATTTTCACAGGCGATCTTGCAATAGAATATAACCAATTATTTTTTGCAAGTTTACGATATGTATTCTCCGAACAAAATTTTGTTGATTGGGCTTTTAAAACTAGCTTTATTAAAGCACAGCATAATGTAGGAGAATTAGAACAACGTATAACTTTCCGAAATGACAACTTACCGAATTTTGAAGATTATGCTAAGGAAGTAAAACCTTACAGCACAAACATAAGAGAATACCTGTCTAACTATAATAGAACAGAGCCAGCCGACACACTGCTAACGGATTTTGATCTACCAGCAAAATTTGATCCGGCAACTAATCGCATAGAACCTTTTAGAACACAGGTTGTTAATAATGAAATTTCTGTGCTTACCGACGTTATCACAGATTCCCCAGAAATAGATTGGCGAAATGCAGTTGGATTTGAAGTTACTGAAATTGTTATTGCTGATGCAGGCTCAGGATATACCTCTGCACCGGTAATCAACATTCGTGGCGGAGGTGGGGAAGGTGCTACAGCAGTGGCCAGTGTAGGAGTCGGCGGAAGAATAACCAGCATTAGAGTTACCGATCCTGGTAGTGGTTATTTGTCACAGCCTACTGTGGAAATTAATGGATCAATAAGAGAAGGCGGCAGTCCTGCAAGAGCAGCCGCAAGAATAGGAAATTCTCCTGTTAGATCAATTTATACTGCGGTGAAATTTGACAGAATTAGCGGACAGTTTGAAATTGCAACCCTAAACACTGCAGAAACATTTACAGGATCAGGTTCTAGACTAACATATAGTTTAGAATGGCCGGTTGATTTGCGTACTACACGCATTACAGTACGAATAAACGGAGTTGAAGCATTACAAGGTACGTATTTAATTAAAAATGTTACTGACAAATCAAAAAGTTATACACGCACACAGGGATTATTAGAGTTTGAAAATCCGCCTTCAGATGGTTCTGAAATTATTGTGGAATATTTTAAAGATATTAACCTACTTAATGCCCAGGACAGAATTAGATTTTTACAAGGAGTTGAAACTACCAGTCAACTAGCTAGTTTAATGGACGGTGTTGACTACGGCGGTGTAGAAGTAACCAGCTTTGGGTTTGAAGGAACCAGCGGATGGGATGCAGCAGGATGGATTGATCAGCCCTATGATAATTTTGATCAAAACTTCGAAGACGAAATCGTACAGCTGGACGGTTCTACTATAGAGATACAGTTAAGCAAACCCCTAGAAGCAGATGTTACATACAACATTTACAGAATAGCACGTGACGCTACAGGCAACATAGTTTCAAACACCAGAATGGATGATCCGAACTTTGGTACATCTAATCAAACAAACCCAGACGCAACTACTGCTAGCGTCATCGGTGACGGTTCTGCCACAACGATATTCCTTGACGAACTTGATATACCCACTGCACCTGTAACAGCAGAAGAGGACACAATTACTATTATTGTAAGAAAAATTACAAGCGATGGTAGTTTTATTCCTGATCCAGCAGCATTTGATATGTCATTAAGAGGCGGCAGTTTTGATAAACTTACTGCAACCGGATTAAATGCAGCAGATATCACGGTAGATGGCGATGGGTTTGTTACTCCTACTACTTCAAAAGGTCCCGAAGAAGTTGTTCCAGGTCAGGTGTTAGACACACTTGACATAAAAGTATTTGAGAGACCAGATTCGGGATCGAGCCAGATTACTTCTCTAAACTATAGAGGTGACGGTGTTAGAACTGTGTTTGAAGTAGGTAGCACAATCGTTAATTTAAACGGACTTTTTGTTAAAATTGATAATGATATAATATCTGACAACGATTATTTTGTTAATGTATCTGCAAAAACTATTATTTTAAACACACCGTTAGCACAAGACAGTGTGTTAAATATTGTAAATTTAGGATTTGCAGGAACGGATATTTTCGACATTGATACATTTACTGCAGACGGCGAAACTACGCAGTTCCTTACTAGAGCAAGATGGCAAGAAAATTTACAAGCAGTTATAACAGTTAACGGTGTAGTACAACAAGCAACCCTAGAAGAATCAGATTCAGGATTTGAAGTACAAGGTAATGCAGTTGTTACACTTCCCGCAGCTCCTGCAGTCGGCGCTCAAATAGCCGTAATGATTCTTGAACAAGGTCTAGTATTTGATAGCTTTAGCCTTGCAAATATAAACAAGTTTACAGGTGACGGATCTACAAATCAGTTTACACTTGATAATAACGTATTCGCACAGCAGCCGGCTCTTGTGCACACTATAGTGCAAGTTGGCGACAACATTTTATCTGCAGGATTTAATCAAGTGTTTGATGTTGATTCTCGACGAGAATATAGGCTCGACCTAATACAAGTTCCTGAAGGCGCTGTATCTAGCAACCAACTTGAAGTATATCTTAACGGCGACAAGCTGCTATTTTTACAACAATGGAACTTTATAGGTTCGACAGGACTTAACGATAATATTGATGTAAATATCATTGTGTTAGAGCCAGGTGTTGGCGGGGAAGGCGACGAGCTAAGAGTATATGTATTAAGTGATGCAGAATATAGATTCGGAGAATTTGACACAGACGGAACATTTATACCGTCTAGAGGCGAAAATTCCGCCCTGCCTGTACTAAACTTAGACCAAGCTCCTGAAGCCGGTGAAGAAATTACGGTATATACATTCAGCAATCACGATAGTCAAGGTATAGAAAGACAAAATTTCGACGCAATAGAAAGAACAGTGTTAACACCCGAAACTGCAGCTTATTTTGATTTTAGACAGTTGCAAAACGGATTAATTAAACTAAGAAAACAAGCAGCAGGAACACCTTGGGTGTGGGTAATTGTGAACGGAAAACTACAGATACCAAATGTAGACTATACACTTGTGGGTAACAGAAACTTTGTGAAATTTAATACCACATTTACTGAACAAGACACTGTAGAAATATTGCATTTTACTAGCTCGCCGGTGCAAAGTACATTTGGATGGAGACAGTTTAAAGATATCTTTAATAGAACCCATTATAAGAGACTACGAGATACGCAAGAGTTAGTAGAAGATCTTGCGTTTTCTGACAAACAAATTGTGATAAATGATGCATCATCGTTACCTGACCCAGTACCTCAAAGCAACGTTCCAGGAGTGTTATTTGTAGATGGGGAACGAATTGAATATTTTAGAAAAGACGGAAATATTCTCAAACAGTTGCGAAGAGGCACATTGGGTACAGGTATTAAAGATGTATACGAAGCAGGGACTCTGGTAATGGAGCAAGGACCGGAGAATAATATTCCGTACAAAGACGAAACAGAAATACAAACATTTACTTCAGACGGCACTACTGTAGTAGCTGAGTTAGGATTTACACTAAATGAAAATGTAGCAGAGCAAGATCAAATTGAAGTATTCGGCGCTGGACGGCGATTAAAGAAAACTGCTATTTCAGTATTTGATAGAGAACTTGCGCAAGATTCTCCAGAAGGAGATAGAATACAAGATCCAGAATTCTTAATTCAAGGCGGTAATCTATTTGTTGATAACCCGTTGCCTGAAAATACAGATATTACTGTAGTTCGTAAATTGGGCACACGATGGGAAGAACAAGGTAAATCATTAAGAGAAAGCGAAACAAAAATATCAGAATTTCTGCGTGCAAGTACAACAGATTTGCCACGATAAATACACTATAGGAATAAACATATGAGTAACAGTTTTAACGACAAACAAGGAGTGCATGTGCAAGGTCATATTAAGATATATGATCCAACAACAGGGGAAACTCTTGTTGACAAAAGAAACGCCATACACTTTGAAAATATTTCAATTTCTTTAGCAGAAAGTTTGGCAAACGAAGGCACCGGATGGATATCTGAAATGGTATTTGGAAATGGCGGAACAACTATCGACCCAACCGGTATTATTACCTATCTTACTCCAAACTCAACCGGCTTAAATGCAGGACTATATAATGAAACATTTTCAAAAATAGTAGACGACAGATCTGTTAATAACCTAGATCCGCTAAGAAATAAAATCGAAACTCGACACACTAGCGGTACAAATTTTACAGATGTCTTGATTACATGTTTGTTAGATTTTGGAGAGCCAGACGGGCAGCAAGCATTTGACAACGCAGCGGATCAAAATCAGCAATTTGTGTTTGACGAACTAGGACTTCGAGCATTTTCACCAGACGGCCAAGGACGATTATTAACACATGTAATTTTTCATCCTGTCCAAAAAAGCTTGAATAGATTAATTCAAATTGACTACACTGTAAGAGTACAATCGCTATCCGGATTTAATGAGGTTTAATTATGGCATATTCAATACCATATACAGACGAAGCAAATAACGGTACACTTATAGTAGTTGACGGCACATTAAACGAAGATACTTCATTAAAGATTCCAGGTAGAAATTTTACAGGGTACGGACAATCAATTGCAGAAAATTTTTTACATCTTTTAGAAAATTTTGCAAACTCGCTAGAGCCTCCTAGACCGTCAGAAGGCCAGCTATGGTACGACACTACTCCGGGCGTCGATCAGCTAAAAGTGTACAATGGTGCAAATTGGGTACCTGCAGGTAATGTAAACAGAGCACCAGATGCACCTGATGTTGCACTTTCGCAAACTGGAGACCTTTGGGTTGACACAGAAAATCAACAGCTTTATTTAAACTCAGGATCTGCATGGGTGCTAGTTGGTCCAACATTTTCAGAAGGACTTTCGACCGGAGCCTTTCCTCTTACTGTTACCGGAACCGACAATCAATCCTATACAGTTATACTAGTTGAAGTACAGGCACAACCTCTTGCTATTATTTCTACACGTGAATTTACACCCAAGACTGCTATTCCAGGGTTCAGCATTATTAGACCAGGTATTAACATCTCTAATAGAGATATTACCGGCGATGGTGCTCCTAGATTTATAGGAACATCAGAAAAAGCAGAAAGCTTGTTAGTTGAAAATGAAACAGTAGCAGCAGGTAATTTTTTAAGAAGCGATACAGTATCAAATACAGACTTTCCGATCAATGTAAGAAATAATACCGGTATTAGGCTAGGAACTGATGCAGCACTTAGTATCGGTATTGAAGGCCAAGCTGGTATTATTCAACATCAAATTGAAGGTTCTAATATAGACGTTAGAGTAAGAAGTCAAGGAACTAGTCGCACAGTACTAAGGGTAGACAGTGCTAGAAGACTGGGAATTAATAATGAAGCCCCAGACGAAGCACTTGATGTAGTAGGTAATATAAAAACAGATTCCGATATTATTGTTGATGGGTTAACTAATAGTACTAATACAAATTCTGGAAGCATTGTTACTAAAGGTGGAGTAGGAATTGCAAAGAATTTAAATGTCGGAGGCGAATCGAAATTTTCGAATTTAACAACTCTTGGAAATGCAGTACCTGACGGAAACAATACCAGAAACTTTGGTTCTCCAACAGCTCGGTGGCAAACAGTTCATGCAACTTCGTTTATAGGAAATTTAACGGGGAACGTAAATGGCACTATTTCTGGTACAGCTGGTTCAGCTAATAGACTAGCATCAGGAACCACTTTTAGAATTACAGGAGACGTGTCGGCGCCTGACTTAAGTTTTGACGGCCAAACAGGCGGCGCGTTAAAAATATTTAATACAGAAATTTCAAACGATTTTATTGCAGATAAAGACGAAGTATTTGTTTCTAGGTCAGATGACGAAATTTTATTAAATCGCCAAAGTGGAAACAACCTTGGATTATTTAAGATTAACCGTTCCAACTTGTTCGAAGCAGTTCCGGTTAACCCGCCGGGTGTGATTCTTTCGTATGGCGGAATAGCAGCGCCAGCTGGTTGGTTATTGTGCGACGGTTCGGAATATCTAATTACAGATTTTAGTATACTTTTTGGTGCTATAGGCTATAATTTTGGATCTAGGTTATCTGCTTCTGAACAAGATCCTTCGAGAACATTAGAAGATCTTGGTTTATTTAGAGTGCCAGACTTGCGCGGAAGAATGCCTGCAGGTGTTGACAATATGGGAGGTACTAGCGCCGGTAGAATATCCGATGGTTCTGCAAATCAAGTTGGCTTATCAAGCGGGTCAGAAACAACTACGATTAATTTAGAAAATTTGCCAGAACACGAACACGATTTGAGAGGAGATTTAGGCGACCAGTACTATGCAATACGAGATGTTTCAGGAACACCGAACGACCCAGATGCAATTGTGTTTGATTCTCCGAGTCAATTAGATAATGCGCAAGCACTTCCGAAAAGTGGAGGCATTCTAAAAGATATTAATGTAGATATCGGACAGCCTTTAAATGTGTTAAACCCGTTTACTGCAGTTAATTACATTATCTTTACAGGCAGAATATCATGAGTTATAGAATAAACAAAACAAATGGAGAGTTGTTAGTAGAACTTGCAGACGGAACTATTGACACTACATCTTCAGATATTACTCTTGTTGGCAGAAATTTTAGAGGGTTCGGTGAACTGTTTAATGAAAACTTTGTAAAATTAGTTGAAAATTTTGCAAGCACAAACGGACCTAATAATCCTTTACTTGGCCAATTATGGTATGATTCGAATCAAGAAAGGTTAAAACTTTATAATGGAGTAGAATTTAAACCAGCCAGCGGTGCTGTAGTAAGTCCCTCTCAGCCCCCATTAGTAGAAGGCGATATTTGGATAGATAATCGAAACAAGCAATTATACTTTTTTGACGGTAATGCACAAAACGAGGCAACACTTGTCGGACCTGTTTTTAGTGAAAGTCAAGGAACATCGGGTATACAGGTACAAACCGTTATTGACATTAACGGCAAAGAACAGGTATTAGTGAAATTTTTTGTTGCTAATGATTTAATATATGTACTAGTAAAAGAAACATTTAGACTTGCAGGTGCAAATAGAATAGCCCAATATCCAACTGACCCCCTTGACACAGTTGTGCCGCCTAGACAACTTTTTAGAAAAGGCCTTAATTTAGTCGAATCAGACTTTGATTTTCAGGGCACTGCTCTTTCAGCAAGAAGTTTAATAGACGAAGCGGGTAATATTCGATCTACAGCAAATTTCCTACCGGCTGATTCGAATAGCACAACTATCGGCACTCTTACTATTTTAAACAGTAACGGTCTTTCATTAGGGTTTGACAATACTGTATACTCTAGATTAAGAAACGTAGGGACTAGAACAGTTTTAGAAACAGTGCAAAGCCAAACTGATTTGGTGTTAAGAACTAGACAAGGCAATACTTCAATTAATTCTCTGTTTATAAAAGGGACAAACTCGAATGTAGGAATAAACACTAACGAGCCAACAGAGATGCTGGATGTTAATGGTACTTTGCGTGTAAGACAAGATGCTGTAATTGACGGCAATCTAACCATAAACGGTGATACTACCTTTATTAACGCAGAGACTGTAAGAATACTTGACAAGAATCTAGAACTAGGGCTGCTTGGTGACGAAACATTAGGAACAGATACCGATGTAGACGGAGCTGGTATAATAATAAGGTCTAGCGACGGTGACAAAACATGGCTATGGGAAGAAACCGGTAATGCTTTTACATCTAATGTTAATATCGACCTTGAGCTTGGAAACGAATATCGAATAAACAATCAGCTAATATTATCAAGGACCGAACTTGGCGCAACTGTCACAACAGCCAGCGGATTAACTAGTATAGGAACGCTTACTTCACTTGCTGTCGATAACATTAACATAGACGGAAATACTGTTTCTTCCACAACAGGGGACATAATATTAGACCCTTCGAATAATATAGTAAACTTTGCTAATAGCCAGCTAATTGGAGTAAACACACCTAATTCACCGTCATCTGCAACGAACAAAAGTTATGTAGATAATGAGGTCAGGTCTACAAATGTAGCACTTAGTTTAGATGCGACAGGATTAGCTGATCCTTCTATGGCTAACCCGCATGAATCGGTTAGACAGATATTAGAAAGCATATCTCCAGCTAGCGAAAAAGAAAACGGTGTGTTGGCTAGAATACACACGGTTAGCTATAATAATGTTACTGCTAGCGGAATAGATATAGCAGATGCTGCTGATAAAAGTTTTGCTAGTGTGCTTTCCTCTGACGGAGTTACTACAAAATCTGTACTACAAGATATTGCATTTTCGCCAGCAGCTGGCGACGCTACCTTACAGCCAGTACGACAAAATATGCTGTTTGAAGTAGTTTCCGGAGAATGGGTACATGTGTCGACAAATTAGTAATGACAGAATAAATACGCTATAAAACTAGGATTAAGTAGATGGCATACACAATTAACAAATTTAACGGGACTGTTTTAACTGTAGTTGAAGACGGTACAATTGACAATAATACAGACATAAAACTTGTTGGCAAAAATTTTGCCGGATACGGCGAAATACAAAATGAAAACTTTGTATTTTTGCTTGAAAATTTTGCTAATTTAAATCCACCCCCTCGCCCAATAGCAGGACAAGTATGGTTTGATTCTAGCGAATCGAAATTAAAATTCTACGACGGCACAAAATTTAGAACCACAGGCGGCGCAGAAGTAAGTGGAACAACTCCTGCAGGATTAACTATTGGCGATTTTTGGTGGGATACACAAAATGAGCAGTTATTTGCATTTAACGGCTCAGAATTTGTACTAGTAGGACCTCAAGATGCCGGCGAAGGCGTAACTCAGATGCAGAGTAGAACTATTACTGGTCTAGACGGTGTTGCCCGATCAGTTATTGTGTCCCTGCTAAACGACGATGTTGTTACAGTTATTTCTAATACAGAATTTACAGTAGATCCTGCAGTACTTCCAGGTTTTGATGTAATAAAGAAGGGAATTACACTTAAAAATACTCTAGCAGGATCTGGGGGAATAACTAGCAGCA
>LFIK01005102.1_pt1 | contig 10572 bp, 9 predicted proteins | sample 643401 | NCBI WGS metagenome assembly LFIK01 (sample SAMN03777447, study PRJNA286221) | soda lake metagenome | biome: soda lake; feature: Kulunda steppe; material: water; isolation source: sample T5-Br brine of Lake Tanatar-5 | place: Russia: Kulunda steppe | collected 2010-07
CCATCGCCCGGGCGCTATGCATGAATCCGAAGATCATGCTGTTCGACGAGCCGACCTCCGCCCTCGATCCGGAAATGATCAACGAGGTGCTGGAGGCCATGATCGAGCTGGCGCATTCCGGCATGACCATGATCGTCGTCACCCACGAGATGAACTTCGCCCGCAAGGTGGCCGACCGGGTGATCTTCATGGATCAGGGTGAAATCGTCGAGCAGGCGCCGCCGAACGACTTTTTCGACAATCCGCGTTACGACCGCACGCAACTGTTCCTGAGCCAGATTCTGCACCATTAATAGGGGAGGTTCAAAAGCCGCCGGTCGCGGCCCCTTCAGGAGGATTCATGGCTCTCGATATTGCGCAGGTGCGCGCGCAGTTTCCCGCGCTCGCGGATGGTTTCGCCTATTTCGACAATGCCGGCGGCTCGCTCGTGCTGAAACCCGTGGCGGAGCGTATCGCCGAATATCTGCTCACCACCAGCGTGCAGACCGGCGCTTCCTACAGCCATTCGCAACGCGCCTCGTCGCGCGTCTACGAAGCGCGCAGCGCGATCGCGCGTTTCATGAATGCGCAGCGCCCGGAAGAGATCGTGCTCGGCGCCTCCGCCACGATGATGATGCGCACGCTCGCCCAAGCCATGGCCGCGCAATTTGAGCCCGGCGACGAGGTCATCGTGACGAATTTCGACCACGAGACCAATATCGGCCCCTGGCTGACGCTGAAGGACCGCGGGGTCGTCTTCAAGTTCTGGGAGATCAACCGGGAGAGCGCGACCATCGATCTCGCGGATCTCGACGCGCTTCTCACCCCGAAGACGAAGCTCGTCTGCGTGACGCATGTCTCCAACATTCTGGGAAGCATCAACCCGATCCGCGCCATTGCCGACAAGGTCCATGCGGCGGGCGCGAAGCTCGTGGTCGATGGTGTCGCCTATGCGCCGCATCGCGCCGTCGACGTGCAGGCGCTGGACGCCGATTATTACGTGTTCAGCTTCTATAAAACCTACGGCCCGCATTTCGCCGTGCTCTACGGGCGCTACGATCTTCTGCGCGAGCTCGATAATCTCTACCATTATTTCTACGACAAGGACAAAGTCCCCGCCAAGCTGGAGCCGGGCAATACCAATTACGAACTCGCCTGGGGCTCGGCCGGGATCGTCGATTATTTCGATCAATTGGGCGGCGGCACCGGCGATCATGCCGCGATCGCGCGCGCCTTCGCGGATGTCGCCGAGCACGAGGCCCTGATCGGCGAGCGGCTGCTCGATTACCTGCGCGGCAGGAACGGCGTGCGCATCATCGGTGATCGCGGCTCGGACAAGGCGACCCGTGTGCCGACCATCGCCTTCAAGGCGGATGGAATCGACAGCGAAGCGATCGTACGCGCGCTCGACGACAAGCAGATCGGCATCCGCTTCGGCGATTTCCATTCCCGTCGGCTGGTCGAGGCGCTCGGTCTGAGCGAGGGCAGCGGCGTCGTGCGCATCTCAATGGTGCATTACAACACCCTTGAAGAAGTGGACCGCGTCATCGCGGCGCTGGACGAAGCGATGGCCTGACGTCGCGCCCCCTCAATGCCCTTTCTTCACCCGGGCAAGCGCCTCGCCGAATTCGCGGGCGAAGCTCTCGCGCTCATGCGGGGAGAGATCGCGGGCAATGACGACCCGTTCACCCTGCGAGACGAGACATAGTTCCTGCAAGCCGAATTCGTCATCCTCGCGCCGGTCCAACCGGGTCCAGAGCGGGTTGAAGCGACGTTCGCGGCGCTCTCCCCGATGGCTGACGCTGCGCAGAAGCAGATCGATCGGCGTGAGGATCACCTCTTCCATCCGGCGCGCAGTCTTGAAATTGACGTGGAAGGCGATGAACAGCGCGATCAGATCGACACCGAAGAACCAGGCAACCGGCCAGGCGCCGAGCAGGATGAAGGGAATACTCGAGACCACTGTCGCGATGCAGCACAGGGTCAGGACCAGCCGCGTCGAATCCCGGTCGAGCGAACGGTGCGGCGTGATCACGGCCGCAAAGACAGGGTCATCCGATGTCGGTCGCGCGGGCATGCGCGGGTCGGGGGATTGCATATGGTCGTCCCTCGCGAACACATCTTGTCGTGACGCGTGAACTTATTATAACGCACAAGGTTCCGGTTTGAAGGGAGCGCTGCGGGTGGATCAGCCGAGACGAAAAGCCGCGCCCCCGGCGCAGAACGAGAATGACGCGGCAGCGACCGCGCCCTCCCCCCGCCAGAAAATTAGGCGCAGCGGAGAAAAGACGCCGAAGCACAAGCCGAAACAGGGCGGCAAGCCCGCGGAAAAACCGTCGGGAAAGTCCTCAGGAAAACAGCGCAGCCCACGCCCGGTTGATGCAAAGACCCGCGCGGAAATCTTCAGGCGTCTCAGCGAAACCAATCCGGAACCGCGCTCCGATCTCGAATATCGCGACCCATACACACTTCTCGTCGCCGTCGTGCTCTCCGCGCAGGCGACCGATGCCGGCGTGAACAAGGCGACGCGGCGGCTGTTCGCGCTGGCCGACACGCCGGAAGCGATGGTGGCTCTGGGGGAAGAGGCGGTGCGCGAGCAGATCCGGACGATCGGGCTCTATCGCGCCAAGGCGAAGAACGTGATCGCGCTCTCGCACATTCTGGTGGAGCAATACGGCGGCGCCGTCCCTCCCTCACGCGCGGCGCTGGAGGCCTTGCCCGGCGTGGGGAAGAAGACGGCGGCCGTCGTGGTCAACATCGCCTTCGGCGAGCCGACCATCGCGGTGGACACGCATATCTTTCGCGTCTCCAACCGGATTCCACTGGCCATCGCGCGCACGGCGGATGCCATGGAGGCGGCGCTGACACCGATCGTGCCCGACCCGTATCGCCGCCACGCCCATCACTGGCTGATCCTGCATGGGCGCTATATCTGCAAGGCGCGCAAACCCGATTGCCCGCGCTGCCCGATCCATGATCTGTGCCGCTATCCCGACAAGACGCCGGCACCCGGCGACGCCTGATCAGAGGCGATAGCGGATCTGGTCGGTCCAGAAACGCTCCAGCCGGTTGAGCGCGGTGTTGAGGCGCTCGAAATCCTCGTCCGAGATCCCCCCGATCGGCTGGATCGTGCGCGAATGCTTCTCGTAGAGCGTGCGCACGACGTCATGGATGTCGCGGCCCTTCTCGGTCAGGCTGATGCGCACCGAGCGGCGATCGACCCGCGAACGCGCATGGTGCAGATAGCCCATCTCGACCAGCTTCTTGACGTTGTAGGACACGTTCGAGCCGAGATAATAACCGCGCGTGCGCAGCTCGCTCGCGGTCAGCTCCTTGTCGCCGATATTGTAGATCAACAGGGCCTGGACGCTGTTGACATCGTCGCGACCGCGACGCTCGAACTCGTCCTTGATCACGTCGAGGAGGCGCCGATGCAGGCGCTCGACCAGGTGCAGGGCCTCGAGATATTGCGGCTTCACATCGCCGGCATCCACCGTCTCGACGGGTTCCGTCATAGCTTTCGCAAGATTGCTCATTACTCGCCTCACTGTTTATTGCGCCGAACGCGTGGTCCGATCTGTTTCTGAGACGAACATAAGTTTCACGGATGAAAACGAGTTTAAATAATAGGATGAATTTCAAGTTTACCTATTGGCGTGAATCAAAACTAAATTTTCGAAACCTTGCCTGTCTCGTGATGAAACCGTGGGAAGTAAGCGATATATTTGATTAACCCTGCCAATTCACAAACCGGATTCCCAACTGGCGTATCACGCCGATACGCCGGGGCCCCGATTGGCCGCGCGGGCGCAAAATCCCCAGACCCACCCATCCAGCAGTTGAAAATCCGCGCCCGAACGCGCAGGGCCTGTATGGCCCGGTCATGGACAGGAGACCCTGCGCCCGGCACTATGGTTCACCATGCGCAAACACCATCGCAGAAACGTCATACCCTGGATGCTCGCCTTCGCCCTGTGCGCGGGCGCGGGTCCGGCGCTGGCCCAGACGGCTGTCTTCGAGATCGTTAACAATACCGGGTTCGCCCTGCAATACAGGGCCGGTTCCGGCTTCCAGGGCCGGCTCGAAACCGCACCGCCGGCGCGTATCGCCCCGGGCGATACGGCCCGGCTGAGCCTGCAGGCCGGCTACCCGACGAGCCAGGGCGGCGGCTTTCGCTACGGCGACGGGGCCGGGCGCGAATGCGATTTCGGCGCGCTGCGCCTGTATCGCCCCGGAGCCGGCTGGGGCCATCCCTCGATGCGGGCGACGCCGCGCGGGGATATCGGCTGCCGCGCCGAGATCGTCGGGTTCGACGATGGTGGGGATTTCACCATCCGCTTTCGCGCCGAGTAGGCGTTGCGACCTCACGAGCGGCGGGTATCCTTGCGCGAAACGGCACCCGGGCGCGCGGCGAATTCGGGCCACGCTCCAGGCAGAGGAACACGGCATGTCCGACCTGAAACAGACCATCGCCCGTGAATACGGGACGCCCGCAATCGTCATCGATCTCGATATCGTGACGCATAACATCGCCCGGCTCCAGGCCGCCTGCGAAGCGAAGGGCCTGCGCAACCGCCCCCATATCAAGACCCACAAGAGCCCCCTCCTCGCCCAGATGCAGCGCGATGCGGGCGCCAGCGGCATCACATGCCAGAAGCTCGGCGAGGCGGAGGTCATGGCCGAGGCCGGTTTCGACGACATCCTGATCAGCTACAATCTGATCGGCGAGGAGAAGATCGACCGCCTCGCCCGCCTCTCACAGACGGCGCGCGTGATCGTGGCTGCGGACAATCCCGTCGCGGTGGACGGTTACGCGCTGGCCGGGAAGAAGGCCGGCAAACCCATCGAGGTCGTGATCGAATGCGATACGGGCCGCAAGCGCGCAGGCGTCGAGACCGTCGCCCAGGCGGTCAATCTCGCGGCCCGCATCAAGACCCATCCTGAACTCAGCTTCGCCGGCTTCATGCTCTATAATCCGGAAGATGCGGTCGAGCGCACGCAGGCTTTCCTCGACGAGGCTCTCGAAGGCGTGCGCGCTCTGGGCCTCGATGCCCCGATCATCTCGACCGGAGGGACCCCCAATCTCACCAATCTCGGCAAGATCCGGGGCGCGACCGAGCACCGGGCCGGCACATACATCTTCAACGACCGCATGATGCTCGCCTGCAATGCCGCCCAGCTGGAGGATTGCGCGCTGCATGTCTATGCCACCGTGGTCAGCCGCGCCGGCGCCGAGCGGGGCATTCTCGATTCCGGCTCGAAGACGCTCACCTCCGATACCGGCGGGCTCGACGGCCATGGCCTGATCCGCGAATACCCCAAGGCGCGCATCGCCCAGTTCTCGGAAGAGCACGGCTTTCTCGACCTCTCCGCCTCCCCGAAGAAGCCCGAAATCGGCGAGGTCGTGCGGGTGATCCCCAATCATGTCTGCGTCGTGGTCAATATGGTGGATCAGCTGATCGCGGTGCGCGGGGACGAAATCGTGGGTGAGATCCCCGTGGCGGCGCGCGGCAGGATCGTGTGAGGCGGCCCGTTGCCGCCTCCCCTGCCCCCTACATCCGCCGCAGACGCATCGCCGCGACCGAGGCCGTCACCGCGCCGAGGGCCAGCATGGCCGCGCCGAGCGCAAACAGCGGCAGATGGCTCTGGGTAAGGCCGAACAATCCGCTCATCAGATAGCCGCCCCCGGCCTGGGCGAGCGCGAAGGCGATCGTCATCGCACCGAACAGCCGCGCCTGTGCCGGCCCGTTCGCGAGCATGGCGGCGAGGCCGGCGGCCAGAGCCACCATGCCGGGCGTCAGCGCGCCGACGAGGAAGGCCGACAGCGCCAGGGCGGCAGGAGCCGTGGTCAGGAGCGGAAGAGCCACCGCCGCCGCCTTCACCGCAAGCGCTGCCACGAAGCTTCGCACCAGCCCGTAACGCGTCGCGATCAGACCGCAGATCGGCGCCCCGACCACCGCGCCAGCACCGAAGATCGCCCAGTAGACACCTCCCGCGACCTCGCCCCGCCCCAGCCCCCGCGCCACGAAATCGGACAGGAACAGCGTGTGGGGCACGAAGCCGATCCCGTCAGTCGCATAGGCGATGATGATCAAAAACACCGTGATGCGTCCCGGCAGGGCGGTGTCGGGCGAAGGCGCACTCACATTGCCGCGGGGCCATAGCCGCCAGGTCGCGGCGGTCAGGGCAAGAGCGGCGAGACCGAGCAGCATCCAGGCCAGTACCAGCCCCCGTGCGGCGATACCCGGCAGCAACACGCCCGACAGGATGATGCCGATACCCACCCCGACGAAGATCATCCCCGAAACACGCGCACGCTCGGCCGCCGGCGTCACCGCGAGAAGCGTCGCCGGGCCGAGAACCATGATGAAGGCCCCGGCCACCCCCGCAACGAACCGCCATGACGCCATCCAGACGAAACCGAGCGGCCAGGCGCAGGCGATCAGGCTGATCGCAGCCGCCAGCAGGGCCCCGTTCAGAAGAGCGATACGCTCCGGGCGTGCAGCCAGCATCTGCGCCGTGAGGGCGCCGACGAGATAGCCCAGCAGATTGGCCGCACCCGCATAAGCCGCCGGTGCCTCCGCGAGCCAGCCCTGCTCCACGAGGGCAGGCAGCAACGGCGTATAGGCAAAGCGTCCAAACCCCACACCGACCAGCACGGCGAACAGACCGGGCAACCAGATCAAGCGGGGGGCGAGGCTCATAACGGGAATCTTCTCGCGGGCAGGGCGACAATTCAACGCGACGGTCAGGGCAGCGCGATGAACGCGGCCTCGGGGTGATGGTTATCACCTGCTCCAGCCGGGCGCGAAACCCGATTTCTGCGATCGCCGCGTGTCGATACCCACAGACCGCACGGGCTCCGGTTTGCAAATTCCCGCCCGGCACGACGCATTCTTGCCGCGATCCACCGGCAAGGAGGAGTACGCTTGGGTCACGCAAGGGCAAGTGCGGCACGAAGCACCTGGCTGCCCCGTGGGGATGGTCGGACCCGTGCCGCATGGCTGGACATGAACCGCGAAGCGACGGATATTGCTTAGACTTTCCGTCAAATTTTTTGTAAACAGAGCCTAATGCGGCTCATCCGGGTAACCTTGGCCCGGGGTGGATACGGAGCTTCGAACGCCTTTCGATGAGACGCCTCGTCACCATTCTCGTCATGCTCGTCGTCCTCGCCGGCGCGGTCCTCGCGCTCGCTCCGTGGACAGTGTACCAGCGCGCGCTGACCGAAGATGTCGCGGATCAGTTGCGCGAGGAATTCGGCCTCGAATTCGATGTCGGCGGCCGTACGGTCATCGCCTTCCTGCCGTTGCCACGCTTGAAATTCGAGCAAGTCTCGCTGAGTGCCGCGGATGGACGCCCGCTGGCACGCGGCGGGGAATTGCGCGGGCAGCTCGCCGTCGCTCCGCTGCTCTACGGGCGCATCGTGCTCGACGAGATCTCGCTCTCCAATTCCCGGGTCGATGTCGATATCGACGCTTCCGGATCCAGCGCCTGGGACGGGCTGGTGGCCGTGGCGCGGCGCTCGCTGGCGGATGAGGAGGCCCATCCGACGATCACCCGCATCGCCTTCGACAACATTCAGCTCTTCCTCGACGATGCCCGCAACGGCAACCGCCAGGTCTTGCGCGACGTGGACATGCGTCTGTCCTGGCCACGCGCCAACGGGCCCATCGAGCTTTCGGGTTCGATGCGCATCCGGGGCGAGACCATCCAGCTGGCCGTGTCGAATGTCCGCCCGGGCACCTTCCTGACCGAGGGCCGCACACCGCTGGAATTGCGCGCCACCTCGCGCCTGGGCCGCCTCGATCTGAACGGGATCGTCACGCCGGGCATAGATGCGCCATGGCTCGAAGGACGCGTCTCGTTCGAGACGCGGGCCATGCGTGACCTGCTGGTCTGGAGCGATCAGGTGCTGCCTCTCGGCCCCCTGCTCGGCGCAATGTCGCTTGAGGGGGAGATCAGCGGCGTGGGCAGCGCCGTATCGATGCCCTCCGTCCGGATGGGCCTCGGTCGCGACCGGCTCGAAGGCGCATTGACGGCACGTCGCGAGGATGGCCGCCTGTCACTCAACGGCACGCTTGCCGCCGACACGCTCGTGCTCGACGATTTCGCCGCGCCCTTCCTCGATGCGGCCATGCCGTCGGGCCCCTGGCGCTTCAAGCGCTATGACCTCACGGACACGACCTCGGCCGATCTCGATCTGCGCCTGTCGGCGCGCGAGGCCCGCCTGCGTGATCTGCGCATGAGCGACGTCGCGCTGAACACGCTGGTCAAGCCGGGGCGGATCGAGGCGACGCTCAACCGCGCCCAGATTCATGGTGGAACCGCCCGGGCCCGCCTCGCCGTGTTGCGCTCGCTGGAGCACGAGGGCATCGAATTGCGCGCGCAGGGCACTGCGGAGCAGATCGATCTCGGCGCGGCGATGCGCGAGGCGACCGGCAGCAACTGGCTCACCGGACGCGCGGAAGGCGCCTTCACCCTGCAGGCGCACGGATCACATGCCTTCGATCTCGCGCGCAATGCCGTGGGCGAAGGCCGCGTCACCGTGCGCAACGGCCAGTTCGTCGGCGTCGCCCTCGACGACGCGATCCGCCGCTTCGAGAGCCAGCCGCTGACTGCGTCGCGGAACCTGCGCACCGGCATGACGGCTTTCGAGGAGGCGCGCGGCTATATCGCGATCGCGGACGGGCTCGGCAAGATCATCGAGACCGATTTCGTCGCGAGCGACATCACCGGCGCGGTGCAGGGCGTCTTCTTCATTCCCGACCGGCGCATCTCCGCCCGCGCCGCCGTGCAGAGCAAGGAAGCGGTGGCGGATGGGGACATGGTCTCGGCGCTCTCCTTCGACATCCAGGGCCCCTGGCACGACATCGCCATCCTGCCCGACGCCAATGCCCTGATCCAGCGCTCCGGCGCCGCGCGCCTGCTGCTCGGCCCCTCCGTCGATGTGACGCCGCTCGACGAGCTGCCCGCACAGTAAAGCGCTACCCGGCGCGCGCCGCGCGCATCCGCGCCGAGCGGCGCATCACGATGGTCGCGATCACCACCGCCGTGGCGACGAGGCCGATCAGGATGGCCGAGAGCGCGTTGATCTCCGGCGTCACGCCGAGCCGCACCTGGCTGTAGATGCGCATCGGCAGCGTCGTCGCGCCGGGGCCGGAGGTGAAGCTCGCGATCACGAGATCGTCCATCGACAAAGTGAAGGCGAGGAGGAACCCGGCCAGGATCGCCGGCGCGATGATCGGCAGCGTGATCGTGACGAACACCTTCCACGGCGGCGCCCCGAGATCGAGCGCGGCCTCCTCCAGCGTCCGGTCGAAAGCCATCAGCCGCGATTGCACGATCACCGTGACGAAGCACATGGCGAAGGTGGTGTGCGCGATGGCGATGGTCCAGAAACCGCGATCGAGATTGATCGCCACGAAGAGCAGCAGCAGCGACAACCCGGTAATCACCTCCGGCATCACCATCGGCGCGTAGATCAGCCCCGTAAACAGCGCCCGCCCGCGAAAGCGCCCGTGCCGCGTCAGCGCGATCGCCGCGAGCGTGCCCAGAACCGTGGCGAAGAGCGCCGTCATGAAGGCGATGCGGATCGTCACCCAGGCGGCGCGCATCAGCGGCTCGTTGCGAAACAATTCCCCATACCAGCGCACCGAGAACCCGCCCCAGACGGTGACGAGCCGCGATTCGTTGAACGAATAGATCACGAGCAGCAGGATCGGGATGTAGAGGAAGGCGAGCCCCAGCGTCAGCGCCACCACGTTGAAGAAGGAGAGCCCTCTCATCGCCGCGCCTCCTTCTCGCCCGAGGCCTCCGCCTCCATGCGCCGCGCTTCCGCCTCGCGGAAGATCACGATCGGCACCACCAGCACCACGAGCAGCACCATCGCCACGGCGGCGGCGACGGGCCAGTCGCGGTTGGAGAAGAATTCGACCCAAAGCGTGCGCCCGATCATCAGCGTCTGCGAGCCGCCGAGCAGATCCGGCACCACGAATTCCCCGGTGATCGGGATGAAGCAGAGCAGCGATCCCGCGATGATGCCGGGCTTGGCCAGCGGCACCGTCACCGTCCAGAAGGCCCGCGCCCGCGACGCGCCGAGATCGCGCGCAGCCTCGATCAGCGTATGGTCCATCCGCTCCAGCGCGGCATAGAGCGGCAGCACCATGAAGGGCAGGTAGGTGTAGACCAGCGCGATGAACACCGCATACTCGGTATTGAGAATGGTCAGCGGCTGCGAGATCAGCCCGGCGCCGAGCAGATAATGGTTGAGCAGGCCCTCCGGGCGCAGAATCCCGATCCAGGCATAGACGCGGATCAGGAAGCTCGTCCAGAACGGCAGGATCATCGCCGCGACGAGGATCGGTCGCCACGAGCGCGGCGCGCGCGCCATCGCATAGGCGATGGGGAAGCCGATCGCGAGCAGCATCGCCGTCGAGATCAGCGAGATGCGCAGCGAGGAGACCAGCGAGGCGATATAGAGATCATCCTGCGCGAGGAAGCGGAAATTCTCGAAGCTCAGCGCCTGGAAGAATGCGACGAGCCCCTCCCACCCCTCCGTGAGATCAAAGAGCGGCCAATAGGGCGGCTGCG
>LFIK01005104.1_pt1 | contig 10571 bp, 13 predicted proteins | sample 643401 | NCBI WGS metagenome assembly LFIK01 (sample SAMN03777447, study PRJNA286221) | soda lake metagenome | biome: soda lake; feature: Kulunda steppe; material: water; isolation source: sample T5-Br brine of Lake Tanatar-5 | place: Russia: Kulunda steppe | collected 2010-07
CCTCCCGACCCCCACTAATGACCTTCTTCCTCGTTTGATGGTGGAAGTCTACCTGGTGCTTGCACCAGATGTAAACTTCTTCCTTAATTCACGCAAACAGGGGATACCTTGTTAGCGTAGTCTTTTTTTTTCTTTTTCTTTTTTATGCATGTTAAAAGCGGCATGCATCTGAAACGTGACGTGAAAATGCATAGGCATGCTCACTCCAAAACGTTTTAACATTCTCTATAAAGCATTTCATGACACCAATCTTGCTGGAATCCATGATACCATCATGCTACCCCCTAAGAGCTTTGCCTCTGACCTTTTAGGCCTCCTTCTCCGCTTCTTGTGAAACAAGACCAAGGTTCTAAATTTTGGTTTACATTTGAAATCAAATGCTGTCTTTTATTGTTCATTTGATTCATTATTTTTTATTATATTTATCTTAAAAATCTTGCTTTAGAACATAATCTATTTTTCCAGTTTTATTTTCAAATATAGACAAATTAACATACTCAAGCATTGGTAAGCAAAATGTTGATGAGTTTTGTGTATATTCTTTTGATGAAAAATTAGCTGAAAATTAGTCATCATCATTTTCAGTTGTTGTGATGAAAATTTTTCTAATTTGACTTTACTATTTATATTGAGACCATCTACAGATTCACCATCTACAACCCTTATAGTTTAGAGCCTCTGATTCATCTCGGTCTAGATGCTCAGAAAGTCACCAAGCTTGCTGTGAAGCTTGATGCTCATTCAGTTCAGTATGCTTATAAACTTGTTAGTACCAGACGCGCTCTTGAGAAAACTTTTGCTGCAAATCATCATCAAGACCAGGAATGGGGCACTGCTAGTCATTCCCCTGATCCCCACTGACTTCTCTTGTTTTCTTTGGTGGTGGAGGAGTCATACGGTGCTTAGGCCCTAGGTGACTCTTTTTCCTTAACTGATGTAGGGAGTGCTCCACTGCCTGCGTAGTCTTCCTTCATTACTCGGATTTCCCTGTTACTACTCGGATTTCCCTGCTGACCTGAGGTTTAGGATGAGAAAAGTGTGGAGGGACATTGCTGACATGAACCCTCTGGAAAGCGACAACAAACTGGTGACTTATCATTCTTGGTTTGCCTGTCCCCGGGACAGGGGCCCTCTTAGATTTTCAAGCTGATTCATGCACTCGGGTGCGGAATGGGGTGGACCCCTGATGCCTCCTCGCTATCTGCACCTTGATCTCCCCAAGCATGTTATGAGGAATGTGGGCAGGTTTCGCTTTCGAGCACATACTCTCGCGGTGGAATTGGCCACTGTGACAAGTGTTCCTGTGCTGCTGTTCAAAATGAGGTGCATGTTCTTTTTCACTGTCAAGACTTGTTTGCGTGCTCTCCCAGAAGAAAGTACTCTTTCCTTTTCTTCCCTTTCTGCCTTTTCTATGGAGGCCCTTTATATTCCACATGCCTTGCCTAGTCAGACTGTCTTCGATTCTCTTTCTCGAAGGCATAATAGACTCTGCCATTTCATTTTGGACACTATGGACTATTTTTTTGGCTAGTGAAGACCAGCAACAAACCAATCAGCCTACCGACCGGGCTGGCTATTAACCCTAACTTGTAACTTTCTCAATAGCATACCCAACTCTGCCATTTCATCTGACATGGATTACTTTTTTGGCTAGCGAAGACCAGCCATAAACCAATTAACCTAATAATCAGGCTGGCGGTAAGCCCTAACTTGTAAACTTGAAGCCTGAAGGGACCGTACTGCCTTCTATCCAGGTGCTGTTGCCTAGGGGCATACGAAGACCCCTCATACCCAACTTTCACACCTTCGGGGAAAAAGCCGGTCAGGGCATCGCATCATAGCCAAGGCATTTAAATACAAGCAAGGAAATAAAAAAGTATCAATGGGTGGCAGCATCCGGGCGATGGACTAAACGGATGGAACATGCATGAAAGATGGTATGGACAAATAGAGAACATGGGAACTTCTCAGCTCAGCGCGCATTACTGCATTACGCGCTTGATGACTGAGTGGTCTGGGCATGAGTCTGGGCAGATATTTCAGACAGGGAATAGAGGATGACTTTAAACCAATGCACTCAATTACTTGATCTCCTTGTGGATTGTGTGCCTGCAAACAAACAATGATCCAATGTAAGAAAAGTCATCTGGTCAAGCGTAACTTTGCTGAGCAAGATTCAATCTAGATTGGACCATAAAGACAAGCAATTGAATGATCCAAGCATGCTTCTTGCAGCATAAGGCCCATATACATCAAGTGCCAATCTTTAGTAGCCAACAGCAAGAATGGCACCATGCTTTACCCAGCATTGCGCTCTCAGGAGAATTTCTTTACCATTCATGGCCTTTCTGGGACGGTGCTGATGCCCTACCAGTGTCCCACACCCCAGCTACAAAAACAGTGCCTTCCCCTTGACAAACCCCTCAGATGCATGGACAAGTGCAAGAAGGCAATGCGTGCGGACTTCCACTTAGGTTGAAAAGAACAGGAGCATGTAGCTGAGGGCATGGCCCTCCATGCCCCCACAATGACCAATACATCAATCAATCAGCCTTGAGCCACTCAGGCTTTTGCGTACAAGAATGTTAATGGGGTCACATTTCATGAGGGCATGTCCACCAAGCCCCCTCCGACAGGAACAACTATGGGAGATATGCCACGAGGGTCATTCAATCTTCTAGGCTACCCGCTCCTGAACTTCCATGCCTGGCTAGTGCGCAGCTGCAGCTGCTGCAAGCTTCCACGAACGCAGTACGCTCAACTGGCCATATCTGGATGCTGAAAGCTTCCAAATACGCACATGTGTGATGTGAAGTGCACAGCTCCTGCATCCTTCTGCCTTGCTGCAATAATCCCCAGCAATTTGTGAGGACATAGATACATGAGCTTATCAAGAAGATATTTGGACTGAGTGATGTTGGCCAGGAAGGTCAACAGAGCTGACATCTCCATGAGCAGCAGGACAAGGAGCCCATGAGCAGCAGCACAGAGGCCCTCAATAGTGAATCACAGGACCAACTGCTGTGTATCCAATTGTATCCAACGGTCCTGGTGCATCACAATGCCCGCATTTGCACTGCAAAACTCCTCACCTCCTCAAGAATGGGTTGTACTTGCTGAGCTCCAACCTCTCAGCAGTGTTCTTGCGGTTCTACAGGCAGCAGTAGGGCAGCACAAGAAGGATTTGGCCACAAGGATTTGGCAGAAACAGTGTGGCAAGCCAACAGAAGGGGCCTGGGCAAACTGTGGCATTTGTGGCAGCCGCACGATGGACTGCTTAGCCACGGGGAGCAGCCGGCAACAACCACATCCACGTACCACGCACATCCACTTACATACCTTCTGGGTGACGTATCGCGAGGGGGTCTCGCCCAGCGCCCTGGCCTCCGTGCACTCGAGCGTCACAATGAGCCGGATGCCCTGCGTCCGTGCAGGAGGGGGTTTTGCGCAGCACTTCCACCTCGCCTCAAGGAACAAGAAATGTGAAGCCTACGCACGGCCTCCACTCCTACTTTGCATCAATTCCCAAGCAGGTTTCTCTGCCCGCTGGGATGGCTCCCCTTGGCCATATGGCACGCCCAGCGCTCACCTTCTTCTTCGCCATCGCAACCACATCACGGACAGGCATACTAGGGGTGGTGGGCATTCTCGGGGTGGGGGCCACCCGATAGGATAGGCTGCTGCCGTGCATAGGGCGCATCTGGATGGTGGATTGCATTTTGACAAGGGTCTTTTAAAAGGAGATAAACAACAATATATGATCCCTCATGTTTTCAGTGTGTAGCCCATTCCAAGTAAGTCAAGTACCTAATCATATTTAATTTTCCTTGTTAGACGTGTGTTATATCCGTCTCCAAACATCAGGAGGGTGGTTGCCTTGACCACCTGGGCTGCCACAAGTGAAGTGCCACCCTTTGGCAGGTTGAAGCAGGGCACAGGGAAACAGGCAACTGGGTGGTCCCCACAGGGGTGAAACCCTAACTTGCCTTGTTCAGAAATCAATCCAGATGCTGCAGTCTGCCTTCAGGCATGCAGGGTGGAGCTTCCCCTTCCGCCACCCGTAAGTTTCTTCAATGCATTGGGTTTGTTAAATGTATGATGTGGCCCAGGGACATGAACTTTGCTCTGCGTGTGCGGTGCCCCTACCTGCATCTGAGTCCTGAGCATCAGAGCATCACTACCCTCCATGCCCAGGCCCGCGTCCGGGGCCATCGAGAAGACCCTGGCAGGGGTGGGCTCCATATTCCGTGTGCTAGGATCTGCCATGGATGGCTTTGGCGCCGCGCTGCAAGGCCCTGGAGCGCTGAGGGAGACAGGTGACTGGACTGAATGCTGGAGACCTTCCCCATCAAGACCTGCCTGGAGTTTTTTTCCAACTGGACTACTTTTGACATGAGTGGCAAGCATCCTGGGCTACTGGTCGTCAGCTGCAACCTTCAGTGAGCACATTGGCATCCCTCTCTGAAGAACAATGTGCAGTCCCCTCACCCTGCCAATGCAAAGCCAAGCGCATGTGCGCATTGGCCTGCTTTAGTTCCACACAGCACAGGATCCTCTCCGAAACATGTGCCTACCGTTCCAGGCCCTGCTCTTGAGAGGGCTTTTGATGCCATGTTCCTCTTGGTGATGCACATGCAGTCCAACCCAACCTCGCTTGGGCCCCCAGCAAGCCGGATGGGAAAATGCCCGTATTTGGTCACATGGTGGATCTACCGCCGATGGCTTCGATGCCGTCGTTGAAGCAGGTCATCGTCCCGCTCAAGGGCGACAACGTGTTCGTTGCACCCAGCGCGAACGTCATGGGCGACGTCAGGATAGGCGACAATTCCTCCATTTGGTATGGCGCCGTATTAAGAGGTGAGGGAACTGGGATTTCTCTGGGGGAGTAAGTAAGGGGGATAAGGCTTACAATCATGATGGACGTTCAGTGTGGATGGTGGTACGTGCGCAAGCCCATGAATGCGAAGGCTTGCACAAATGAAGCTTGCCATGCCCCACTTGCCACGCAGGGGATGTGAACAGCATCAAAGTGGGCAACAATACCAACATTCAGGACAACGTCACCATCCACGTGTCCAAGCACAGCATAAGTGGAGCAGCAGAGCCCACTGTCATTGGCAACAATGTCACAATAGGTAGGGTGGAGGAGTGCTTGCTCAGTGAGGGCAGACATCCAGAAAGCAGTTTTGTACCATGGAGTCTCCATGTTGACTCCAGACCCTCTGGCATAGTGCTTTCGCAGCATGGGAAATGAATATAATGGGAGAATAGTGTCTGAGCTACCCTCTACATGCTGGGCGAGGTATGGTGGTTCTCAATATCGACGAGCATGCTGTGCTTGCATATGCCGTGCTTGCATTTTACCCCTCCCAGGCATCATCCACTGTCTGTTGCTCCTGCATTCAGCAGGCTCACAAAAAAGATGGTGGATTCATCATGCATCTAGCATTTTATTGTCATTCAGCATGCTGATGGTGACGTGATGGCCAATTTCAGCTGGAGTGCTTCAGTTGGATTGCCTGGTGGAATTAAACCAAAGACACCAACCAACCAGCAGGGCCCTTGTGCAGGCAATTACTAACACACCACCATCAGTTCATTTTTCAACCTCTTGGTGATCAACTCTCTAGAATGGCTCCATATGCTGGAGCAAAGAGCAACTATTCACAAAGCTTCACCTTGCTCCCCTCGACGGTACATCTAATGCTCCTAGGCCATGGGGCAACTTTGCACGCTGCCAAGATTGAAGACAATGTGCTTGTCGGAATGGGGGCCACTGTACTTGATGGATGCGTGGTAAGGTTTCTCTTGCCCACACTAAAAGCGCTCAGGTTTGTTTCACTCTGGATGGAGTTCAGACTTCTTGCCAGCTTGGCTGATTAATATAGTGGCTTGCTCTGACTTCAATCCATGTCTTTTTGGAATGCAAGTGTCCCATGAGAATGCCTGCTCCTGTCCTCCAGTGCTTTCAAGGCCCTTTCATGTATAGGGAGGTTGCAGTGAGCAAGCTCGTAAGCCTTGCCGGTTCTAGTGGCCTGATTTGGCCAGTTGGTCAAGCCGCGGACCAGCTCTGGAGCCAGAAGTGTGCCGTCACTTTTACAGGTGGAGGCCGGTGCCATTATAGCAGCAGGAGCAATGGTTCCCCCAGGAAAGAGGGTGCCTGCTGGGCAGGTAAGTTTGCCCTCGTCAGACGCCTTAAACAAGAGGCAATCTCAGACTTGCTTGACTGGTACCTCTCGCCAGCACAGTTGTGAAGGTGTTTTCCAAACAATTTTCCTGCATTTTTTACGCGGTGTGTCGCTCTCTTGAGCAAATGCATGTTCGCGCATCCGCGCAACGCAGGTCTGGGCAGGAAACCCAGCGCGGTACCTGCGAGATGTTGAGCCAGAAGAGCATGGTTTTGTGGAGTCCAGTGCTTCAAACTATGCAGAGCTAGCGGATGTGCACAGATGTAAGTTGGGATTCAATTCGTCAGGTTCGGCAACCAGCTCTCATTATTTGCTCGTGCCCCAGCTATGAGCTTAGTGGCAAAGGAATTTATTCTTCCATGCGGCGTCGGTGAAGTGTGCATGTCGCAGCATGCCCATCCTTAAAAAATTGTTCGATCCTTTAGCATCGTCTGTAAAAGCATGAGCCCGTACTCATCAACCAAGATGGTTGATACATGTGCCTTCCATTCACCCCTGTGCCTGACATAAGATACAGGTGACAGCTGCAACCTTTTGTGTGAAAAAGCCTGAAAATGTGCGTGGGCGCCCAGCTGATGCTTATGCACACTAGCTTGACGCACACTGTTATAAAGAACACCGTGTGTTGCAATACTTCACAGTGGACGTTCATCCCTAGAGCATTTTGCAGGACTGAGACCCTTTGATTATCTGGTGATGAAAACCGCCAGTGACCTAGTCAGTGGACTCCTGTTTGTTCTTTGCACATTGCAGTTGAAAATGGCAAGTCATTTGAGGAGCTCAGTGCCGAGCGAGCTGTTGAAGCGGATCGCTACATCGCCAGCGATACGACCAACAGCGTACATCAGATGTGGGTTTTTGACAAGCAGACATTGCTTGCAATGCGGCCAAAGAAGTAGGGTCATTGCTCAGGTTGGGACTGTTTACACTCTGCCCCCTTCCGGCCGATCCCTGAATCAACCCAAATTATGTAAATTATGGCGCTGGAGATCATGTCAATCCTCTTAGAGTCAACATAATGCAGCTGAGAGAGGTGCCTTGTCCGTGGATTGCTCAAATGTTGCTCTTACATAGCTGTACCTGCTGAATTGGGTTAATTATTAGAATCAATGTCGCTATCTTGCTTCCTTCTCGGGTTATAGGGGAATATTTGCTAAATTCTCAGCTTCTGAGCACTCTTACTATGCAGTCCTGTAAGGGCATGTTACCCAGGGGAAGCAACTCTGAACCTGCACTGCCAGGCAGTAAGCAGCATTGATAGCTACTACCTAGTAGGTTATACCTAGTAGGTTACATAGCAGAACCTGCCCAATGAGGGCAGCTTAGCTGAGACTTGAAAGGCCCGCAGCCTGAACCAAAGGCGCTCGTATCAGATGATTGCTCATAATGAGCGTATAGATGCTGTGGCCAAGTTTCAGACAGAACAAGTCGACGCAGACAAGTCGACGCAGGGATGCCATGTGCTGGCATTGATGGTAACCCTTTTCATGACATAACCCGGCTTGCCTTTGAAGGGGATATCCCCTCTGATGCAACAATATCAAGGGGTTACAAGGGACAACTTAGCAAGTTGAGGGTTAATCGCCAGCCAGGTGGTAAGGCTGATTGGTTTGTTGCTGGTCTTTGCCAGCCAAAGAATAGTCCATAATGTCCGAAATGAAATGGCAGAGTCTATTGTGCCGTTGAGAAAGAAAATCAAAGGTTAGGTTACACAGCTGTATCCGCCAAACGAGGGCAGCTTAGCTGAAGCCTAAATGGCCTGCAACCCCAAACCAAAACTAAAAGCGCTCGAATCAGAAGAAAGGTATTGTCTGGAAGCCAGATGTTTTGGTGAATAGCAAAACTGAGAACCGGAAGAGGTTAGGTTAGGTTAGGTTACATAGCTGTATCCGCCGAACGAGGGCAGCTTAGCTGAAGCCTAAAAGGCCTGCAACCCTAAACAAAACTAAAGCGCTCAAATCAGGTTACCGGAAGAGGTTTGAAGGCAGTTCGCGAGCACGCAAGGGCAAGATCATAGCTAAGGATGACAGCTGGAGCGATCAAAAAGAGCAAGGCTCGCTGACTAGCTACTTCAACCAACCAGCCGCCAGAGCGCTGGCACGAGAAAATCAAAGACAGTCTGACTAGGCAAGGCATGTGGAGTATAAGGGGCCTCCATAGAAAAGGATTGGCAGAAAGGGAAGAAAAGGAAAGAGTACTTTCTTCTGAGAAAGCACACAAACAAGTCTTGACAGTGAAAACAAGGGAAACCAATCTCAAGACCCTCAAACCTACCTGCCCCAAAGCTCGTTCGTTTCTTAAACCTCTATGATGCTCTGTAGGCACTAATGCACAAAACGTGAGCTTGGTCATGCAAACCCTGTGGCAGCCTGAGGTCACTACTCATACTATCAAGGTCTACTTCCATGGCCCACAGAGATATCGGCAACGCTTTCTGAACAATGCTCAATCTGTCGTGAGATGAAGAAGCCATTTCTTCACTACCGCCGCGCTGTACCGCGAGGCTGAAAGTGCCATTGCAACTTTCCTGCTCCTCCCAAATTGGAGGGGCCTTAATGCAAATTCTTACATGCAGATGCTCAGAAAATATCCAGAGCATTGTACTATCTTGGGCACTATTCCCCAGCATCAGTGACCCATCGCAGGCAAGATTTCTGGATTGGAAACAATACAATCTCTCCAGCTCTTGAATGGGATCTTGAAATGTTTGTTTCATGGAATAAAGGAGCACAGCACATGCTGTTTTATGAGAACCCAAGGTGGTGTGCAGCCTTGTCTCATGCCATACCCAAGGCAATTTTCCAGCCCTGCCCACATCCACCCACTCAGAACACGAAAAAAGTAATCAAAATACCAAGACCATTTCGGAAGAAACTGAATGACTCAGCTTTCACAAAGAATCCTTGACCTATCACTACGGCCCCTAACCTCACAGCGCGTACAAGTAATGATCTAAGACTGAAAGTACCAGACTGGCGTCTGTGGGCCTACACTGATGGTGGTTGCCTGACTTATAAAGTCAACAATGTGTTGGAGCAGGAGTCTTATAACCTGAGACAAACAGAGCCATCTATGTTAACCCTGGAGTTGGGATAAGCATAACCATAAACAGCAGAACTGACTGGCATAGCGTTTTGAGGACAAAATTTACCCCACTGCCACAAATAATGCCTGTTCTCTATCTCAGGTATGGAGATAGCTCTTATTTCCTGAACTACAAAGAAAACACACACATGTCAAACTCTTGGTACAAATCGTCTCCAGGATTAATAAATCAGGCACTCCCACATAAACTTTTACAAAGTTTAAGCCCACAATGGCGTGATTGGAAATGAATCTGCCAACACTAGAGCAGAACATGCTGCTCTCCATACATGGAGTTATATAACTATCGGCATGACGAAGCATTCTCACCACCATCACCTGATGGCAATCCTTTCTCCCATGGATACTGGCTCGCAGGAAAGAACAATGAGACTAATCACACTACTACTTGAATCAGCCTTGCACCACTACAAGGCATCAAGGACAAACTTAAAGCTCACATGAGCAAGCATCACAGACTTGGAGATGCTAATACCAACTCAATTTACTACATCTATGGCAAGAGGCTGCTTATGTCCAAGAACCTTACAAATAGCAATTCTTTTTGGAGCATAACATGAATAAATGTAGGTCGTTACCACCACTGGGTCAACCCTTTCTTAGGCAAACGTGGCCAAATGGGCCTCTCAAGGCATAACTTTGCATCAATTGCACCGTTTCCTGACCTGAGCACACCATTGGACAGCTTATATTTTTCCGGTTCTCATGGTGGTCTTGGGGTCTAAATTGGTGCGGTGAGTGGAAGGCAATTTCGGAAAAATGGTATGTTACATTTGAAGAGCGCGCGCTGTTTCCCACTCCCAGCCCCAAACTCCGAGCTTTTGATGCCTGCAGATGTATAAAATTGGGCCGCACATCCTGTGTGGATTTGGGCGCGGGAAGCTCTCCCGTTGAGCTGTGCATTCAAAAGAGGCAAATGTTACGCAATGTTTTGGCCCGCCGCTTTTCACCCACACCCTCGGTCGGCTCCATTTTAAGTTTCCTAGATTTAATTTGATTGGCCGCAACCCAAAGACTTGGTCTGGCTTGAAAGCATACATGTGTTGCGGAGTTATTGCATTTCCTGTGTTTGGACCCTTATCCGGATCCGGTCGCGACAGGGTCACCTACGGAACACACCTTCCCGACCGCCTCCCCCTAATCCAACTTCGCAGCATCAAATCATCATGCAAGAGCAGCTAAAGTCCTGGAAAGCGGCAGGATTGGAGCAAGTTTGGGGATGCACCATTTGCCTGCCAAAAGGGTGCAAAATGGTGCCAGAATGGCCAAAGGCGCACA
>LFIK01005105.1_pt1 | contig 10570 bp, 9 predicted proteins | sample 643401 | NCBI WGS metagenome assembly LFIK01 (sample SAMN03777447, study PRJNA286221) | soda lake metagenome | biome: soda lake; feature: Kulunda steppe; material: water; isolation source: sample T5-Br brine of Lake Tanatar-5 | place: Russia: Kulunda steppe | collected 2010-07
CCCAAGCAGAGCGCAATGTCGACCAGTCCAGGGACGAGCAATTGGTTTCGGTTGAGGATCTGAGTGTCTCCTTCCGGGCTGAAGGGCGCCGCATCAATGCGGTCAACGGCATCGATCTCAGCTTGAAAAGGGGTGAGGTCCTGACGATCCTCGGCGAAAGCGGGTCGGGGAAATCCGTCACGCTGCGCGCCTTGATGCGCCTGTTGCCCGAAAAGCGCACGACCATAACCGGCCGCGTGTCCGTTGGCGTCCGGGATGTGCTGTCGATGCCCATTCGGGAACTGCGCCGGTTTCGCGGCGGCACGGCGGCGATGATCTTTCAGGAACCGTCCCTGGCCTTCGACCCTGTCTATACGGTCGGCTACCAGATCGCCGAGATGGTGATGCGCCACGATGGTCTCGACAAGGACGCGGCCATGGCACGGGCCTTGGATCTGTTCGATCGGGTGCGCATTCCATCGGCAAAACGCCGCCTTCAGGCCTATCCGCACGAGATGTCGGGTGGCATGCGCCAGCGCGCCATGATCGCCCTGGCGCTGTCGTGCCATCCGGATTTGCTGCTGGCGGACGAACCGACCACCGCATTGGATGCGTCGGTTCAGATTCAGATCCTGCTTTTGCTGCGCGAACTTCAGGCCGAAATGGGCATGCGCCAAGGCGTTGACGGTTATCTGATCGCCTGTTTCGACGATACCGGGCTCGACGCCGCCCGAACATGCGCGCAGGGCCCGGTCATGGGCCTGTGCGAAGCCGGTATCAAAGCCGCAACCATCGTCGCCACGGGGTTTTCGATCGTCACCACCCTTCCCCGATCGGTGCCGGTGATCCGGCGTCTGGTGGCGAATTATGGAGCCGACCGGCAATGCCTGTCGGTACGGGCCAGCGGCGTGCCGGTTCTGGCCCTGGAAGAAAAAGACGGCGGGGATGCGGTGGCCGCCATTCGGCGCCATGCCATCGCTGCCCGTGATGAAGACGGCGCCGAATGCGTGGTGCTAGGCTGCGCCGGAATGGCCGCGCTCGCCGACGACCTGACCGAAACCCTGGGCATCCCCGTCATCGATCCGGTTCGTATCGGCACGGCCCTGCTCGAAGGATTGATCCGCAGCGGCATACGCACCAGCAAGACCGGCGGCTATGCGGCCCCCGGCCAGCCCTTGCGCACCCACCCCTTGCCCGGCGGAACGCCATCGGGACGGCCGTAACGAAAACCCCCAACCGCCGCCCTCGCTCTCCCCGTCACCGGCACCGGCACCGGCGCCTTGCCACATCACATCCCAGCATCCGGGACGGCCGCCCCGGCTGCGCACCAGTTCCAGCCGCCAGGCGGCATGGCCGACACCCGGAACCGGCCCGAACGCCGTTGTCTCGACGATCGACCCCAGACTGGTCACCATCCAGCGGGTATGGGCGGCGATCGGCGCCGCACCGGCATCGCTGCCATCATGCCGCATCAGCCGGCGGCGCAGCAGCAAGGCGGGCGTCCGGCCGGCTTCGGCCGCCAGTTGCAGGCGGCGGCTGGCGGTCAGATCGACACCGTCGCATTCCGCCACCACGGCGGCGGCGGCACCGGATCGCAATGCTTCTTCCAGCGCCCATAAAAGCCCCTTGCCGCGCGCCCGAACACGGATCAGGGCGTTCGCGTTCAACCCGAAAGGGGTAAGCGCCGGGGCGAACAGATCGTCATGCGGGCCAATCCATATCGCGATTCGTCCGCCCGTCGTCGCGGTTTCCGGCATTCCGGCAAAACGCCCGGCCAAGGCCAGGGCAAAGCCCATGGCGGCACCATCGCCCCGCCCCTCGACAGGGCCCGCCACCTCGTGCACGCCGGAACGACTCAGCCCGCCAGCCGGAAGGCTTTCGTCGATCGCCGCCAGACCCACGGGACAAACGGGGGGGCAAACCGAGGGTGCCGCGCCCCCCTCGTTACTCCGTTCGAGATGACGGATACGCGTCCGCAATGCTTCGATCGTCGGCCTTTCCCCGGTGTTCTGTGTCCCAGTATTCTCTGCCGTCATCGGTACTCCATCGCGCCGGCCAACCTGCGGCCGGTCCACTGGGATCGAGTTTATGTTCTTTGTTTGTTCTATTCAAGGGCGGTGACTGATTCCACCGTCTCCCATTCCCGGCACGGCATTCGACTTCATCGAAGGCTGTGAATCGGAAGATCGCCGGTATCAGCGATGGCGACTTGGGCAAAATAGAAATCAAGCATGTCGATCAACGGGGCCGGGTCGCGCCGCAGCCGGCTTCGCAGGGCGGCCCCTTCCCAACAGTCGAGCAGGCGGTTGGCCAGCGCGGTGCTATCTGCATGGAGGGGAAGATCACCCGCTGCCCGCGCCTCATCAAAGCAGGCAACGAAGCGCTCGGCGATGGCGGCAAGGCATTGCTCGATCTTCAGCCGAAAACGGTCATTTACCCCTGACAACTCCTGCCCCAAACCACCCAGCAGGCAGCCGAGATTTCCCTCGCTGCGATACTTCTCGGCCGACAGCTCAAGGAAATCGCGCACCCGATCCAGCGGCGCGCGGTCAGGGTTCGTCAATGTCCGGTCCAGCCCGTTATGAACATCCTCCATGTAGCGGTCGACGACCGCCATAGCGAACGCCTCCTTGCTGCCAAAATGGTGATAGAAGGATCCCTTCGGCGTCCCGGTCTCGGCCAGCAGATCCTGAATTCCCATCGCGTTGTAGCCGCGTTCCAGCAGCATCTGCAGCCCGGCCGCAAGCAGCCGTTCCTGGGTTGTCTTGCTCATCATGCGCCCACGTCAATCGATCCTCAGTCACCTTTATCTTTGCCGTTGGTGCGCCGACGTCAAGCGCCGCCGCGGGCTTGACTTGCCCGCGACGGCAGTGGCTCAGCCCTCCCACGCGCGGAGGGGGCATCAGTTGCGTGGGTCGAGGTTGGGATCGACGTAGTTGACTTCAATTGGGGTGTTCATGTGCACCTGCAGCACCGTCTCTTCCTCGAACCATTCGTAATGCATGTGATCGGCGGGAACCGTCACAAACGAGCCCGCCGACACGCGCATGCCATCAGACTTGTCCAATTCCGGGCCGAAGCCGATATGCATCGCCCCCTCAATCACGGTGAGGTATTTCGGCTCGGGATGAGTGTGGCTATGGATGTCATATCCCTCGGGCAAACGCAGTCGGACCGTGAACGGCCCCACCCCCGGATCGCCGGCCAGAACGGCGAGTTCCGCTCCTGCCTCTACAAAGTCGGGGCCTTCACCCCATTCGAGTTGGTCGGAGTCAAAGACTTCGTGATGCGCGCTGTCGGCAACGGCCGGGCTGCCCGCGCCGAGCGTGAGAACGAGGGCGGCAGCAAGGCCGGGTTTCGAGATCGTGTGAAGCATGACTAGTCTCCCTAGGCTGCTCCGACGGAGCGTGAGCATGGCAGCGCTTCCGCCGGATGTTGAGCCAGATGTTGAGCCAGGCTGGGGTCCCCTGACCCAGCTCTAAATAGACCGACCGGTCTACTCGAAAAATATCGCCCAATTTTCCATAAGTCAAGACGGCTGCTTCACACACGCGTCAAGCGACTGCCAATTCTTCCATTGGGCTTCGCGCAAAGCTCAGCGTCAGTCGGAAATGGGGGACGACCGAATATCGGCAACCATCCGGATTTCGCGCAGGGGTTTCACGATCCGGGTCGATTCTCCATAGAGCGGATCGGCCTTGAACGCCGCCAATGCGGCCTCATCGTCGAATTCGGCATAGACGACGACATCGGTGCTGTCATCCACACCGTCGAGCGCCAGATTGGGCGCGATCTCGACATGCCGGGCGTGGGTAATTCGCGTCAACCGGCCGAGACCGTCGAGGATGGTCGGCAGATTGGCTTTATCCGCCGCCGAAAAGAATACGATATGCCGGATCAAGGGAACCGTCCGTTTCACGCTGGAACTAAAGAGCGCAGCCGCGCAACGCCGAACCCTACTTAAAAGTCAAGAAACTGCAAGACATACCAATGCCGCGCTCGACCCGCAGCCTACAACAATTCCGTCGCCAGGCCGAAGCCGGTCAATTCCTCGTCAGTCAGATAGTACATCGACAAGGGCGGTGTCTCCAGGGCATGTACCCAGATACCCGGATCCACGCCGGATCGTTCGAACGACCGTATGACCGCGCCATTCAGTCGCTGAACGTCATAGACGGCCAGATCGGTGCCAAACAGCCCGCTGGCCTCGGCGAGGTTCTCGTCGGCCAGAAAAATCTGATGCACACCGATCCATGCATCCGCTGAAATCAGACGCTGCTTGCCTGCCGCCAGCACCACGGGGCAGGCCGAGGCGCACAGCCCGTCATCCGTCACAATCGTCGTCAATTCGCGCTCGAAAATCATATCGGCCAGAGTCATGCCTTCTTGCAGCACGCCGCCCGGCGAATTGAGCATCAAGGCCTCGACATCGGGGTGAGCGTCCAGGAACCGCTCGACCTCGCCCGCCGTGCCGGGCAGAATCGTCCCGGCGGCAAGGGCGGTGACCATGCCCGCCACGGGCATTGTCCGCTCGACCGTCATGCGCTCTCGAACGGGTTCCATCGGCGGCCCAAGGGGCAAGTCCATGCCGGCCGCATCGTCGCGAATGCGGCGCGGCCAGATGCGCGGCGAAAAGGGCCGGACCTGATCGCCCGGCGTCGGCGGCGCCGTCGGATTGGCCCCGGCTTCGTCCGATCCGGGCAATCGGCGATCGCCGCCCGGCAAAGCGCCGCTTTCGACCACATCCAGCAGCAGCACCGCCGCCGCCACCGCAAACGCGCCCCGGATCACCCAGCGTGCGCCACCCGGAGACCGGATCGCCGCCACCCAGGACGACAAACGGCCAGCAGTCCCATCCGGCGGGGCATCATCCGGTCCGAAGTCTTTTGTGTCGGGCATGGCCGCCCCCTACTCCGCCGCGCGCCGGTTATCGGGCGCCGTGGTCGACGAGCGGGTCCGATCGGGTTTCGCTTCGGGATTCTGGGCATCCTTCTCCGGCGCCGACTCTTCCCCAGCAGAAGGATCGGAGGATGTATCGGCCGCCCTATTGGCCGACGGCCGGCGCTCCAGCGCGTCGAGGGCGGCAATGGCCAAACGCATGTCGCGCAAGGTGATGCTGTCATCCGGCGGCATCTGGTCTTCCTGATTCCGAATGACGCCGTGAACCACCATCAAGACCAAGACCAGAACGCCGGGCAGCAGGTCGATCGCGATCGCCCCCGCCCAGCTCGGCACGAAGGCGCCCGCATAGCGAATGACCGCTTCAGCCGGCGACAACGGCGTGAACCGAAACGGTTCGACCTGCGGCCGGTCCAATATTTCATCGGCCGCCGTGGTCAGCGCGGTGGAGGTTTCCGTGATCGTGCGCTGGACTTCTTCCAGAACCATGGCTTGGCGGTCGCGCAGCCCGCCCTCGCCGTCACCGACCGCCGGGCGGACGAAGGACCGCGCCAGATCGCGGGCCTGCCGCTGGACGGCCGGCGCCACGGATGTCTGGCGCAGCCCGGAAATCACGCCGGTCAAGCTGACGGCTTCGTCGGCATAGGCGACCGACCGGTTTCGAATGTCTCCCCGGCCGGAAACGAGTTCGCGCATCCGGTTCAGATGCCGTCCGCCCTGACGATAAAGACTGTCGGTCTCGGTCGCCGATGATGAAATCTGGTCGCCCAGACTGGCAAGCGAGGTCGCCGTCTGGTCGAGATACTGCACCACCGTTCCCCGGCCCGCCGTGCCGGTCAGCGTGCCTTCGGCCTGCTCGCGCTCGGCCAGATCGCGGAATCGTTGCTCGGCGATTCGGATATCGGGCAGCAGCGATTGGGCGGCGATGGCGTTTTCGTGGGTTTCCTCAAGCCGCGATTGATAGGCTTCGGTCGTCACCGCCAGATGCTGCGCGACCGCTGCCGATCCAGCCAAAGCCGCCGCGTTCAGCCAGCTCGACATCGCGATGATCGCGGCCGACCCAATCCCCATCGCCAGGAACAGCCCCAAACGCGCCGAACCGCTCCGCATCCGGGGCAGGAAACGCAGGATGTATTCCCAAAAGACGAAAATGGCGACCGCGACCGCCGCGGCATAAGCAAAACAGGCGAACAGTATGAGCAGCGTATCGCCTTCGATCAGGCCCCGCACGCCGATATAGGTATAGATGCCGCTGGCGGTCGCGAGCACGGCCAAGGCCGCCGTCGTAATCGGCTCCAGCGTTGAAATGCCGTGTCGCAACTCCCGGCTCATGCCGTCGCCTTTCGAAATCGGTCCATCCCGAGAGCAAGCTCTTTATAGACCGACCATAGCAAAATTACGGCGCAAACGGCACCAATCGACTCATTGCCGCCGGACAGGATCACGCCAAGGCGGGCGCCGGATCCCATTGAGGACTGATCGCCGGATCGATCAACCGGCCCGGCCCGCGCAGATTGCCGATCTCGGTCATCTCGTCCGGCGACAACTCGAAATCGAATATATCGAAGTTCGACCGGATATTGGCAGGCGTACCGCTTTTCGGGATAGCGGCAACCCCGCCCTGCTGTACCAGCCAGCGCAATGTCACCTGCGACGCCGCCTTGCCGTGGCGCTCGCCGATCCGTTTCAAGACCGGATTGTCCTGCACCGCGCCCCGGGCCAACGGGCAATAGGCGGTGACCAGGATGTCATGAGCGCGGGCATAGTCCAATACCGGTTTCTGATTCAGAAACGGATGATATTCGACCTGATTGCAAAAAACGGGCACGCCGATCGTCTCGACCGCCTCGCGCATCAAGGCGACGGGGAAGTTGCTGATACCGAACCGGCGCACCTTGTCGGCGTCCTGGACCTCTTGCATCGCCGCCATTGTTTCAGCCAGGGGGATATCGGGACTGGGCCAATGGACGAGATACAGATCGACATAGTCGGTGCGCAGCTTGTCGAGGCTCTGATCCAAGGCGCGACGCAGATCGGTGGGCCGCAGATTGTCGGGCCAAACCTTGGTGGTCAGAAAGATATCCTCACGAGCAACGGATCCCGCAGCCAGCCCGGCCCCGACCTCGGCCTCGTTGCCGTACATCTCCGCCGTGTCGATATGGCGATAGCCGACCTCAAGCGCGGCTTTCACAGCCCGGGTCGCATCTTCGCCGGTCAGCCTAAAGGTGCCAAAGCCCAAGGCCGGCACCTCGACGCCTTGAATGGTGTGGGTGATCATCGGGCTCTCCCGGTTAAGGTTAAGATGGTTGGCTTATCGTAACCTTGTTGGAAGCGTTTACAAAATCAACTGGGGACTTTTGCTTTCCCTGGCCTGGCAAACGCCGCCGAGCGGAATCATCCGTGCAATCGTGCAATGGAAATTCAGATTTGCACGGATAAGGGTCGCCATTGTCTCACGGACGAACCCGCTGTCGCTGCTCACGCAAGTGCCGACAGTGTTTTGACGAGTTCGACAAATCCGATCGCTTCAACACCATCCCGCTTCGGATAGCGATCCGTGCCGCTATGGACGACGAAGGCTTTGTCAGGTCGAATGTCGTCAATCGCCGTCGCAAATCCCTTTGAAGTTCCCGCAGCGGCGCTGCGCTTGGCTTCTATGGCCCAGGTGCCGTGCTTACGCCCCATCTCAAGCACCAGATCGACTTCCGCCCCCCGGGCCGTGCGGTAGAAACTGGCGCGGGTCCGGCGGGGAGCTGCGGTAAGCAGATTTTCAACGACGAACCCCTCCCAACTTGCCCCGACCACAGGATGTCCAAGAAGATCGTCAAGACTGCCAATTCCCAGAAGAGCATGAACAAGACCGCTATCCCGGACATAGACCCTTGGCGATTTTATCAGGCGTTTGCCGACATTGACATGAAGTGGCGGCAGGCGGCGCACCAGCAACAGATCGCTAAGGAGATCAATGTAGCCGGCAATGGTATTTCCCGAAACGCCGAGATTACGTGCAAGCTGCGCCGCGTTAAGCAATCCGCCCTGGTTGTGGGCGAGCATCGTCCAGAGGCGCTCCATCGTGGTAGCGGGAATGCGCGGCCCGAACATGGGGACGTCCCGCTCAAGATAGCTGCGGATAAAATTATCGCGGCGCGACAGGCTCTGTTCGTCATCCGCCGCCATGAAGCTTCGGGGAAAGCCGCCACGCAGCCAAAGCGACCCGGCCGCGCTATCGGGCTCAACTTCGAGGGCATTCAATGGGCCCAGTTCAATGTATTCGATACGTCCTGCAAGTGTTTCGGACTGCCGCATTAGATCGATGCTTGCGGATCCGAGCAAAAGAAACCGGCCATGGTCCTTTCCATGCCGCCGCCCTTCATCGATCAAACCGCGCAAGCTGTCAAAAAGCGCCGGCACTCGGTGGATTTCGTCCAATATGACCAATTTGTCGGCATGCAGGCGCAAGAACGCCTCAGCGTCATCAAGCTTGCCGCGATCCGTCCGGCTTTCAAGATCGAGATAGATCGAGGGACGTTCCTCGGCAATCTGCAAAGCAAGCGTCGTCTTGCCGACCTGACGGGGGCCGATCAATGCCACGGCCGACTCACGGTCGAGCGCGCGGTCAACAACAGATTTCGCGTACCGTGGAATCATGGGTGCAAATATGCACTGTGGGTTCACGATTGCAACGATAAAGACCGTCGTCCGATCGGCGCCCGGAACCCTGGCCGCGCATCGGTTGAACGGCCAAAACTCGAGGCCAATCACCCACTCGGGTCGGTAAAGCGCCGGGTCAGGGCCGTGGCGGCGCGGTCGATGGCGAGGTATAGCAGCACCGTAAAGGCGGCGAGCGCGAACAGGGCCGCGAACATCAGATCGGTTTGGGCCCGGCCATTGGCGAGCAGCATCAAATAGCCCAGCCCCTTCGACGCCCCTACCCACTCGCCGATCACAGCACCAAAGGGGGCATAGACAGCGGCCAGCCTAAAGCCAGAGGCCAGTGACGGCAGGGCGTGCGGCGCGCGCAAGAGAAACAAGGTGCGATTGGTCGACCCCCCCATCACCTGCGCCAGATCAAGCCAGCCTTGCGGCGTGCGCATCAACCCGTCAAAAAACGACGACGCCACCGGAAAATAGATGATCAGAATGACCATCGCGATCTTCGAGCCCATGCCATAGCCAAGCCATAGCGTCAGAATCGGGGCCAGGGCGAAGATTGGGATCGCCTGCGCGAAAACCAGGATCGGGCGCATGACCAGCCGTGCCGTCGGCGACATGGCCAGTTGCAGCGCGGTCACGGCCCCAAGCGTGCCGCCAAGGACCAGCCCCGTCAATATCTGGGCATAAGTCACCCAGGCGTTTTCCAGGATGATCCCATAGGACCGTGCAAAGGCCTGCCAAACCCGTTCCGGACCCGGCAGGATGAAATGCGGAACCCCTGTGGCCCAGACAAGCAACTGCCATAGCGCGATCGCGACGACAACAACGCCGATGCCCCGCACGAGTGACCCCAAGGGTCCCCGTACCGTGTTGATCACCGCGATCATAGCGGGGTGCCCCCATCTCCGACTCCGACTCCGTCCCTGGCACTGCCCGGATCACGCGCCCGCAGCCGGGCGAACAGGGCGGCTTGTGCCGTGAGAAAAGCCGGGTCGTCCAAATCGCGCACCGGCTCGGTATCGGGCAGCATCATCGCCTCCAGCCCCTCGGCGGTCATCAGCCAGGCGTCGTGGGACAGCCGCGCGGCCTCGCCGGGTTCGTGGGTCACCAGCAGCACCGTGCGTCCGGCCAGCAGGGAACCGGCCAATTCCTGCATGTCGGCACGCATCCGGGCATCGAGCGCGGAAAACGGTTCGTCCAGAAGTATGATCGGACGGTCTTCCATCAGCGTGCGTGCCAGGGCCGCGCGTTGCCGTTGCCCGCCGGAAAGCGCATGCGGGCGTTTGTGGGCATGGCCGGACAACCCGATCCGGTCGAGCAAGGCCAGGGCGCGGGCGCGGTCGGGCCGCTCGCCGCGCAGCGTGGCCCCAATCGTGACATTGCCCAGTATGTCGAGCCATGGCGCCAAGAGGTCGCTTTGCGCCATCAGCGCCACCCGCCCGGCGATTGGCAGGCCGTCACTCGCGGCGACGCGGCCTTCGAACCGCGCCCCAGTCGTCAGACCGGCGATCGCCCGCAACAGTGTCGATTTCCCGACCCCCGACGCGCCGAGCAGGCTTGTCCACCGCCCCGGCGTCAGGGTCAGCGTCAGGTCGGAAAACAGCCGCGTCTGATCGATAAAGCCCGCTCCAGTCAGCGTCACCCCCGGAGCGGGCGGCGCCGTCAGAGTCATGGCCGCGTGACGTCAATCGCCAGACGGTCGACCGGGTTTCTGTCCGGGATAACCCCGGCGTCGTGCAGAAATGCCTCGAAATCGGCGTATCGTCCGTAATCCATGGCCGCGGGACGGCTGGCGAAGCGCGGATAGGTGTCGCCCCAGGCGCGGATATTCAGCTCGTTATCCAGTTCCGCCGAGGTCGCAACGAAGATTTCCCAGGCCTCATCCGGGTTGTTGAGAATGTAATGGGTGGCCCGTTCGGTCGCTGCCAGAAAACGGCCGACCACCTCTTTATCCATTGTCTCCGGATTGGCGACATAGATCAGCTCGTCATAGGCCGGGATCCCCTCGTCTTCCGGGTAAAAGCAGCGCCCGGCCACA
>LFIK01005106.1_pt1 | contig 10570 bp, 23 predicted proteins | sample 643401 | NCBI WGS metagenome assembly LFIK01 (sample SAMN03777447, study PRJNA286221) | soda lake metagenome | biome: soda lake; feature: Kulunda steppe; material: water; isolation source: sample T5-Br brine of Lake Tanatar-5 | place: Russia: Kulunda steppe | collected 2010-07
ATAAGGAAATGCCTCGCGGCGCCATGAGTTTTTCCCATCGCAGCATATTACAAATTCACCATAGTCGTTTTTGAACTTTCTACGATTATGACGTAGTGATACCAAAAACATGTGTCGAATTAAATCATCACTCATTTCAACATTTGTGTGGTTGCCAATATTGGCAAACAAAGTTGCTAACATGACCTGTGAATAGTCCATAAGAATAGGCACTTTTAATCATCCTCATTAGGTTGTTCATTAATATTCATGTGTTCATTATAATCCATTTCAGCATCAATGTCAATATCCCCGAAAAGATCTTGTGCGATTTCTTGGAATAGATGATCGCGACCCTGTGAAAGCAAGTATGTGGCGGCAATCACTTCAGCCATACAGATAACCATTGGCATATACTCATTGTCAGTAAAGATACATTCACCAGTTTCTTCATGAAACCCATCGTGAATATAATCAATCATTTCATATGCAAACTCTAGTGCTCTTTTGTTCAGTGTTAGTTCACCTTGGATATCAACAGTTTCAGCTTTCTTAGCAGGGAACTTGATTATATTATTTGACATGATGTTCTTTCAATAAGTTGATCCATTTATGTTTGAATATATCTATGTTATGTCTCGGATTTTTATTTATCACCTTGTTAGTTCTCAGATCAGCAGACAGAATCGGGTGTATCATTCTATAAAATCTACTCACATGGTCTTCTATAGTTTCCGTGAATTCATACATGTAAGTATTCTGCCCTGCGGTCTCTGGTAATGCTCCAAGATTTGGATGTATAGCAACAACATCATGTTCTATTGCTTCTATTAGAGCAATACATGATGTTTCTTTCCAGATGCAAGGATACGGAAAGTAGTGTGCTCTAGCAAGATGTTCTCTGACCACTTGATTTGATTGAGCACCGTGATATGTGATGTTAGGATGTTCACGAAGTTTCTGAAATAACGGCTCGTAGCGTTTATCACGCTCTGCCCAGCCGTAAACACCGAATGATGAAAACACATCAAGATGGAGCTTGTCTTTCAGTTGTGGTTGTTTTGTGAGAGCATCAAATACTGGATATAGAAGTTCTAAGCCTCTATGCGGCGTAGTATGATAGATCAGATTTATTTTGTCTGTGGGCTTGTTATAGATCTCAGCCGGTTCAATGGCGTTTTCAATAACAGTACAGCGACTATACGGGATGTCAAATTTTTGGATGTATGAATCTCGTTGCCAGCAAGAAACAAATATGAACTTGGAGAACTGTTTCCACCCTTCATTTGCCAAGATTTTGTTCTCTGAATCTTCACTAAGATCATGACACCAGAACAGGTTGGGAACATCTGAGTATACTTGACGAACTCTTGATAGATGAATAGCTACATTCTTGAACAAATATGAGTCAACATTTTTCAGAAGCCTTGCGCGCATTTGTTCAGTACCGCCCATTGCTAAACGGGACTGATTAGTTTCGATGATCTCACCTTTATAGACGCAAGACATTAATCAGCATTTTCAAGAACGAAGGAAACAGAGTCAAAGCGGAAGCTCCTCCATGCTTCTTTTTCAAGGTCCCACACTGCTTGAACATCAGGATTCTCTTTGCGTGGCCTCTTTTCATTCTCTGAAACTGGTTGTTCTGGAATCAGGTCGGGGCGAAGTGTGCAGAGCATTTCACGTTGTTCGCCATTTGCCTTAGTGAATGACACTACAGTTTTACCCGAGTATAGAGCATCTTTGATTGATTGTTTATCAAGTACCATTTGTTTCCTCTTATGTCATAATGAAACGTTGTTTTTCTCGTGCTTTTGGGTCACCCCAGAGTTCATTTGCACGAACTCTGATTTTCCGTTCTTTCGTATTTTCACGATTCGGGTTGTCAATAGTCACCCAAGGATTTTGACCTTTCCAATACGCTTTCTGAACATTGACTGTCTTGGAAATAGGATCATTTGCTCGTGTTGACATTGAGCTTTTGCGTTCTCCATTAGAGGTAGATTTCATATTATAGTCACTCCTATTTGTGTTTTGCTGTTTCAAGTTTGAGTAAGTCAAGATCAAGTAGTATTCTGTAACTGATGTTTACAATATCTCCTTCTGGATCAAGTCTGAGTGTCGCAAGTAAACGATCCATGTATAACAGATGTTTATTTCTTGATTCTGCTATTCTAATACCATCTAAGATGCATTGGACATCATAAGGATTTTCTAGAAAGATTGGAATCTTGTGGATTGACATTAGCTTCCCTTCGTAGTATTTTTCTTATATTTTGGTGAAAGTCGCTAACGGATGTATTATTGTGAAGTCGATACATGCGGATTGGTAATGTTGGCTGTTTCGATTTTTGTATTTGATACTCTCGTTTTAATCCGAGGTCATCTTGCAAAATGCCGTGTATATAGTCCCGAGAATCTGACGAAAAAGAACATCCGGTGCGATACAACTGGACAACACAAATGTTATCTTGTCCAGTTGTATTTATTACCGGAATAATCTCTTCAATGAAGCCCCCGTCAGAGAAACAATATGACGATACTCGATCCATCTTTTCAGCTGTTTTTATGCCATAATAGTCTTTTCCATGTTTCGGTTTCATCACATTTTCAGAAACATGGATCAATGCCTGTCTTTTAGACAGACCGCCAAGTTCATTTCTTGAAAACTCTTTTAGTGTTCGGTCATTGTATCCATGCATGAACCATTCAAGTGAAACACCATAATAGTTAGCAGTGTCAATGAACAGCTGATCTTTCATTTGAAGATGTTTGAACCCGTAGTTTGTTTTCAAAAAGTGACACGCTTCATCCTTTCCAGAACCAGGCGGGCCATTGAAAATCACATGCATTCGTTTTCGTCTCCAAATGCAGTTTCCCACTCTTCGGCGGTGATACCAGATAAAATGAACTCTCTATGGTCGTCTGTCAAATACGGCATCAGATCTTGAATATTACCATAACCTTCTTGCCATGCCATGAAATCTTCTGGGTTGACTGGAATATCCATTGTCCGTTGAATACCTGAAATAACGCTTTTACGAGTGATTTGCATGTTGTAGTCTCCATTCTTTATAAGATCAATATATACCAGATCAGTTCACTTGTCAACCGAAATATGTCTCATTTTACAGATATAATAGGCGTCAACGATGTCACTCACCGGATTCCAGTTTTTGCCGACTTCAAGCCCAAACAGATTGAACAGATGCAAATCAGTCTCAGCAATGAATGCTTCCCACATGAGGTCTTTCCCAGCATTGCCACGCCCGCAGCCAAACTTTTTCACTGAAGGTGGTGCATATACTTCAAAATCAATACCAAAAGACCACATTTTGAACTTCAACAACCCGGTGTTTTCGCCTATCTCAAACAATCTACTAGATGAACTTCCATATGAATAACCTTCTAATCCAGCAGATTTTACTTTATGATTATTCATATGCTTCAGCGACCAATTAGATAAGTTATCAAATCGTTCCTGCTGCGAATCGTATTCTTGATATAGAGAACCGAGAAGTTGATCGGATTCAACGATGAGTTTTGGTTTTTTGGTAAGATAGTAGAATGTGCAGTTTTTGATGGACCAATCAACACCTTCATGAATGCAAATCGCCGGGCTATTGAAAGAATAATCCAGACCCGCAATAATAATAGACATAAACAAATAGCTCCTTTTGGAACTATTTATCACTTTGAAAAAGAAAACGGTCAATGCTTTAGCACGATAGTTGTTGACGGTGTTCAGTCCTTTGATCTGTCGTGATTGATTGCTTTATTTGGATCTGCTGATCTCCAATCAGGCCAATCTCTTTGCTCATTTTTTGATTGCTTTTCTTGAATCAGAATAGAACAAAGCATGGGGATATCATCCCACACACTCGAATTCTGTTTCATGCATTCCTCTAGGTCATATTGATTTGTTTCATCAAATGCAATACTACGCCACAAACCGTCAAGCGAAAGTAATACCAAATCGACCCATTCGCGCGGGTCATTGTCTCCATCTCTGATCTCTTGGACTTCTTGTTCAATATGATCAATAACGCCGTTCTGTCTCGTACCAGGCCCAAAAGTTGCTTTACTGAAAGCCATTTGTCTCTTTAGATGTTGTTCTAAATCCATAATCAATTTCTCCGCATTTGCGCTGCATCAACGGCAGCGTGTTTGTTGTCTTTTCTGATTGGCATTGCATTACTCTTATGTGTCTGAACGATCCCGAGGATTTCATCACCTGAATACTTGTTTTTGTGGTGTTTAGGCCCGTTTCCGGGTATTCTATTTGAAGTGACATCATAGTTTTTTGTCCTGTAACACGGAATCTCATTCACCGATTCTTTCGGACCTGATCCACTGTAACCCATTCTTTTTAGGAACTGTTGCATTTCTTTTTCTTGTGCAACTTTGCGTTCAGCTTTAGTCATCTTTCTTTTTATCATGTAATAGTTCCTTTAGATAGAAATCAGCCACTTGTTCAGTATAGACTTCCATCATCATTTGTACCTTGTCTAGATCATATAACATCTCTTCTAAGAAGTCAACGAGATCAATGACACTTTTTGTGTCCACTTCATACGTCTTGAAGAGTATGTCTAATGCTTCTGACATTGTGCACGTTTCAGTGATCATTACTTCAATGATATCTCTCTCGAAATCAGAAAGAGCCATCGCCATATCCTCCTAAGGTATTCTGCACCACATTTGCGAAATCTTCATATCCACCAATATGTTTATCGTACCACCAGATCTGTGGGATGGTTTTTACGTCTGGAAGTTTGATTTTCAGTTCATTCAGAGTAGCATCACTGTCGGTATCTCGCCATTCGTATTCAAGGTTATATCTGGCAGCGAGCGCCTTGGCTCTTAGACAATAACTACATACTTGATTACCATAAATGATTACCATAGGAATGACCCCACGAATAGAATGGTTGCATAGTGTTCTGGTGCAATAGTTGCGATCAGTTTCATTTTAGGACTCCTTCTCATATTGAATAGTAGGGCAGAACTTGCCTTTCCATGCTTTATAGCGTTGAACAAAGATGTTGGTTGTCTGAGATGAATCATCTTCTTTCAACTTATTTATCCTGCGCTTTCGTATAATGTTCGGTGCTGCTGTGATTGATGCAACAATCGCAACAATGGCAAAGAAAATCAAGAAGGGGAAACCAGCACCACCAAAATCAAAAAAGATTGCATAAATCATGTATCCCAACATACCTACAACTGCAACAAATGCTGCAATGGAGACCGAAAACATGATTCCGATCTTTAGCGACTCAATCATTACTCTACGCCAATATGAACAAAAGTCCTTTGGCATTGCTTTTTGGCGTAGTTCATAAGGGTACTTGTCAGTGACATATTCTTTTACAAGTTTGTAGTGCCAACTATTTTTGTCAACGATGAAAGTTTCCATTTTAGACTCCATAAAGTTCTTTTGCAAGTTGACCTGCTCTTTTCATATCAACAAGAGCACCGAATTCGTCGCGAAGTGCTTTCATGACCTCGCCCTTTTTGGGGATATTATCGCCGCGCTTTCCAGTGAACAACTCACGAAGAAAATAAACTATTTCATCATCTGTTGCCATTTGGGGTAGTACAGATTCAAGAACATTCTTTTCATAGTTCAGAGCAACCTGACGACCTTCATCGAGATCAAGCTTTAGATTCTCTTCAATTGTAGCAATCTGCTTCTGAATCACTTTGATTGCTTCATCTTCTGTGGTCTGTCTGTTTCCGTTATTTTTGCCCACCTTTTCGATTTCACTCAGTGCAAACACAATGGATGCAGCAACAGGGCTGCGATCTTTTCGTAGTCGCATTGACTCAGCTTTTAGTTTTTCAATCACACTCATTTCATCATACCTTATGCTTCTGTTTCATCCAGTTGACTGCGCGTTTGTTGACTTCCTTTGCAACCATTTTCCAGTCAACACCAAGTTCAGCAAACTCGTTTTTGCTTTCTTTCAGAATGTCGGCATTCAGTTCCTTTAGAAATGTTCCCATGCCTTGCATTGCATATGACCCACCAAGATGTTCAGCGATCATCTGCTCACACCGATTGTCAGTAACAAACTGGTCACAGAAATCTTTTACAGAACCTGGGATTTCAATATAGACAGAAGAGTTTGGGCTCTTTGTCTTTTGTACAAGATGCGCTTCTGATTTTACCTTGAATGTAAATGTATTGAACATCCAAAGAGGCACTCGACCTTCAGGTACATATGGCGAAACAACCAATCCTTCGCCAGCGCCAGAAATGTCAAAGTTTGCCTTTACAAAAGGATCTTCATCCCCGATTACTTTCACATCTTGATCCAGCCGAACAGAAAGATTTTTTGCCGTATTCACATCTACAGTATCAATCAAAGTGGGCTCGTCAAACCATGGCAGAACCATGATTCGTTCGTGTTCTGGCAAATATTCTTTGATGAGGTCTGGTTCAGTGACCATATCTTCTCCATCAAGCACACCAAAGACGAAGAACATTTTTTGTGGAATCAGACAAATAGCATCTGATTTTTGTACACCCGGTCCTGCCCATTCACCATAAATGATGATGTCTTTATCGGTTTTCCAGTCAACGGTATGAGCAAATGATGCAAAACCAGCATTATCAGCGAGTGGTGTTACATCTCCAGTTCGTTTCTGATAGAATACTTCACCATTTGTAATACGAACTCCGGAATTTGTGCCATGGAGTTTGATCTTTGAGCGAAGTTGCATTTGGCCAATTTCTTGTTTCTGCATTTGAAGCCAAGAATCTGCAAACTTATCAATTGATGTAAACTTTTTAAACCTCATTATCATTCCTCTTCGATGTAGTTGATTCTTTTATCGTTGATGTATTCGTCCCGATGATTTCCCATATATGACGCTGCTTCATAAACATCCTCTGAAGTCGGACTAATACCATCAGGCATTTCAAGTCGAACTACTAGAGCGGTAGTGTATTGGATTTCAGCATAATAAGTAGCCATTATTCTTTCTCACCTAACAGAAACAATTTCGAAGTCTCTTTCTAGAGACATATTAGCTTTGAAGTTTCTATGTCTCCCATGGCTACTATATGTAATACCAATCTCGACATCATGTTGATATGGGTGTGCTTTGTAAGAATATCCACCACGAGGTCCTTCTCTTGTGATTGTGTAGAGAAGACCATTTTTCTTATACCTGAAAATTGTCATAATTCACCACTTGAAGGAACACATTTTTAGTCATCAATAATCTCGATCATGGATAGGATATATTCCTCAAATTCTCTCTGAGCTGCAGCTTTTGCATCAGCAAGAGTCTTATGTTCAAAATCACCCAAATGCGGGAAATCCGTAGGTGATAGACCCCAACCAGAGCCATTGGTGGTGATGCGGACATCGAATTCATCAGAGTAGTAGCTACCATATTTCCCAATTTGTTCCCACTTTAGTTGCTTTACTTTAATTTTTGTCATTGCCCATTCCATTCAATACCTTCCTGTTTGGCAATCCGAAGAATTATATAAGGTAACATATTCTTTGTTCCGTGTTCAATGCACATATCCGTAAAGACGGTCGTATATTCATTTTTTACTGATAACACACCTTTACCCATATACCGAAGAATGTTGAATCCAGCACTAGGGCAATCTTTTTCTTTATAGCCAACAAGCGCCTGATTGATCAGAACTTCTTTGTTTTCGTCTCAGTAAGATTTGAAAGCCATGGTGTTTCCTTTATTGACCTTATATTAGTAATCTATACGGATTCGGAGTGTTTGTCAACCGACTTTCATGAAATTTCCGTCACGATCAAGACGATATGGGACATTAGGTTCAATCCCATCTTCTCCTACATATCCAACCTTAATACGATATCTTTTACCATCAAAATGTGTCATCTGAATAATACCACCATTACCAGCAGTAGCAGTACCACGATCACCAGCAGTAGCAGTGCCGCCATAACCAGCAGTAGCAGTGCCAAGATACCCAGCAGTAGCAGTGCCATAATAACCAGCAGTAGCAGTACCACGATCACCAGCAGTAGCAGTGCCATAATAACCAGCAGTAGCAGTGCCATCATCGCCAGCAGTAGCAGTGCCTTCATAACCAGCAGTAGCAGTGCCATAATAACCAGCAGTAGCAGTGCCGCCATAACCAGCAGTAGCAGTGCCAAGATACCCAGCAGTTATACTAGCTCCTATAACAGGCCCAGAAGCTCCGTTTTCAATAATATATTTGGTTGCTGTTTCTTGATTGCCGGTGTGAACGACCACACCTCTTGGAAACTTTACCTTTCCATTAAGGTCAATCCATTCTTCAATTTCGACTACTTGCCAAACAGCATCAGGGCTCCAGTTAAAATGTGCTCCATCGCCTTGACCCCAAAGGGCACCATGAAGACCATTGCCACAATCTGTCGAAGCAACCCAATCTGGGCATTCAACTGGACCAGATTTTGACCAAGTAAATCCATTATGGCTTGTCATATCAGAATTACAGGTTCTAAGAACCAGTGCTTTACCTTTTGTAGTTTCCATTTTACATATCCTTTGTAGTTTCACGTTCTAAAACGAAATCTTTCAAATAAGCAGTGCTCTTTTCTGCAATGAGTTGTTTAAGTAGTTCCTCTCTCGCGACAAAAGGATTTTGTTTCCATTCAAACATTTCTTTCGGCCACATTTCCAGTTCCCCCAAATTGCTCTCTAATCAAATCAGCAGAAATCATCATGACAAATGGTTCCTGATCTTCCACATAATCAAACGGCATCAAATGAAAGACCACATTCAAGTCACCTATCTGTGGTTTCTCTACACCGACACAAACATATTCTTTCAAATCAGATCTGAGGATTCGCAATGCTTTCGTAATGCTCACGAAGTCCTCAAACGTCAACTCTTCACGCATTTCTACCATTCTAGCCACTTCTTAAGATTCTCGTATTTGTTTGTGTTACCGACATCAATACGAAGTTTTTTCAGCACCTCTTCGCGGACATCACGTCCATCCAGTGCACCAAAGATGAATCGTGCATCCTCTTTGAACCGAAGATTCGGAACGAAGTTCAGTGCAATCTCTTTGCGATTGTCGCCATGAAGTGTTCTCGCAAGCATCACTAGACCATCAATACGAGAAACAACAACATCAATAGCAATCTTGAGCTGATGCCCATAATCATGAACCTTTTCATGATCTTTATCGTCCAGCAACGGGAGAACATCATCAAGTTCTTGTTTCAGAATCAGTGCAGCAATATGCCGTTCAGTACGAATGCGATCTTTGACTTTGTGAATCATCACATAATGTTCTGCTTTCACCTTGACTTTATGACCATTTGGCCAAGACACGACAAAGCCCTCGACACCTTTGAGTGGCCGAGTGAACTCAAGCAAAGCAGTCGCAGATTCGAAGGTGCCATGAGTTTCCACTACTGGAATATCAAATTCGCGGATCAGATCAAGAATGTCCATTATCATACTCCAATGTTAAGGTAAGTTCCAGTGACGTTTTCACGAACTGCAAGCAGAAACATGTTTTCTTCTGTATAGTCAATCACCACTTTATTAAATGGGCCAACATATTCAAAGATTGGTGTTAGACCGCGTTCGATACACGAAAGAGCAAAGTACCTATATTTGCGGTTCTTTTCAACGAAAGTCTCAGCAAGTTTAGAAACATCTGTGATACCCGCCTTAGTACACCAACGAATCTGTTCATCAATAAGGATAGGATGGCACATCGAACCATCGAGCTTTGACATTATGACATGGTCAGAGCCAAAATTAAGAACATGTGGCTGAGTTTCTTCACGTTCTGCAACGTTGAAGAATTTATGGAAAGGGCGAGCAGCAATCTCACCAGATGGATAGAACTTCAGCCCGCGACATTCGCGCCTGATTGCTCCACCAAGATCATCTGGGCCAGTCATTACAAAGGTGTCTTCAAATGCAACAGCATAGTTGACGGTGATGTAGTCGCCTTTGTCATTCACATTGAACTCATCTCGCCCAGCAATATGCGGGAGCACATCATCAATGGTTCGAATGGTTGGAAATGTATAGTTCATTACTTCACCTTTGTGTGTTTGCGAATCTGTTCAATTAGCAGGTCTCCTTTCGTACCTTATAGTATTACTCTATACTGATTCGGAACCTTTGTCAACAGTTAAAGTTTAAACTGTTATTACGCTAGTTTATATTGCTAATCATATATGGTTGTTACCGAGCCGCAAGGAGATTTAATCACAGTAGGAGCGTATCGCTCTTCGTATGACACTACCAATTTGAGAATATAGCGAGCAAGTTCGCTGCTAATATCAAGATTTTGCGCATCAATAGGAATTCCCTGATATGAAGCTTCAACTCCGTCGTAAGACCGTTCTACTCGTAGGCCGTTATAATCGAATACACGTTTTGTATAGAATCCATGAGGTATGTTTTTACCCATTGCATCTACAATTGTTTTCAGGTCAATCTTTAGTTGAGTAGGATTGTACATTTCTGTGTTCCTTGCCTTATGAAACGATCAAGTCCATTTCTTCAACATAATAGACGGAAGCGTATGAACTCCGACACATTCCTTCGGGAAGAGTCATGACGGTTTCTACA
>LFIK01005107.1_pt1 | contig 10567 bp, 6 predicted proteins | sample 643401 | NCBI WGS metagenome assembly LFIK01 (sample SAMN03777447, study PRJNA286221) | soda lake metagenome | biome: soda lake; feature: Kulunda steppe; material: water; isolation source: sample T5-Br brine of Lake Tanatar-5 | place: Russia: Kulunda steppe | collected 2010-07
GCGGTCTATGAGCCCACCATGTCGCACCTGGCACGTAAACCCGGGGACACCGTGCACCTTGACGTGATCGACGCCGACGGCAACATGGTCAGCGCGACGCCATCGGGCGGCTGGCTGCAAAGCTCGCCCACCATCCCCGGCCTGGGCTTCTGCCTGAATTCCCGCGCACAGATGTTCTGGCTTCAGGATGGGCTGCCCGGCACGCTCGCCCCCGGCAAGCGCCCGCGCACCACGCTGTCGCCGTCGCTCGCGCTGCATCCGGACGGACGGCGAATGGCCTTCGGCACACCAGGGGGCGACCAGCAGGACCAGTGGCAGGCGGTGTTCTTCCTCTACAGCGCCGCCTTCGGCATGGGGCTGCAGCAGGCACTGGACGCGCCGCTCTTTCACACCACCCACTTCCCCGCCAGCTTTTACCCCCGCTCGCGCTCGCCCGGCCAGGTCATGGTCGAGGAAAGCTATGGCGAAGCCGTCATCGCCGATCTCCGCGCGCGCGGCCATGACGTGCAGACCTCGCCGCCCATGACCATCGGGCGGCTGACGGCGGCGATGCGCACATCGGACGGCATCCTGCACGCCGCCGCCTCGCCCCGGCTGATGCAGGCCTACGCCATCGGACGCTGAGCGCGCCGCGCCCCGGCGTTGCGGGTGGGTGGGTGGGGCAACGCCGGGGCGCGGCTTCCCTCACTCGGGGTAGAGTACGCAGGCGACCTCGTGCCCCTCGGCGATCTTGCGCCGGCGGGGCGAGGGTTGGGGCGCGAAGCGCAACCGCAGCGCGCCGCCTTCCTCCGACACCTCCGCCGCCTCGGCCAGCGAGTCCGGGCGCGCGGCCATCAACTCGGCCAGTTGCGCGCGCGCCGCCGCCACGCCCTTGGGTGCCGGGATGCGCAGGTCGAGCCCGTCGCGCTCGGGCGTGCCCAGCGCCTCGCGTGGCTTTTCCAGCAGGTCCCATTCCGCCAGCGCCGCGATCACGTCGCGCCCCTCCCAGCCGCATGTCACTGTCGCCAGCGGGCAGCGGTTGTGGAAGCGGCAGCCATTGGGCAGATCGACCGCCGAAGGAATCTCGCCCGCCGACTCCAGCGGCGGTTTTTCCACACTCGGGTCCGGTTCGGGCGAGGCATTGAGCAGCAGTTGCGTATAGGGGTGCTTGCGCTCGGCGATGACCTTTTCCGTGGGGCCGACCTCGACGATCTCGCCCAGATACATGATCGCCGTGCGGTCAGCGACATAGCGGATCGTCGGCAGGTCGTGGCTGACATAGACGAAGGAAATCCCCATCTCGTCGCGGAAATGGCGCATGAGGTTCAAGACACCGGCGCGGATCGACACATCGAGCATCGAGACCGGCTCATCCGCCACGATGAAACGCGGCTCCAGCACGATGGCGCGAGCAATGGCAACCCGCTGGCGCTGTCCGCCCGACAGCTCATGCGGGAAGCGCTCCATGTAGGTCGTCGCCGGTTTCAGCCCCGCGCGTTCCAGCGCCTGCACGACGCGGTCGCGCTTGTCCTTGCCGCGGGCAAGGCCGTGGATGGTCAGCGGCTCGCCGACGATATCCTGAATGGTGAAGCGCGGGTTGAGCGTCTGGTAGGGGTCCTGGAACATCATCTGCGCGCGGCGGCGGAAGGCTTTCAGATCGCGCTTCTTCAAATGCGCGATGTCGTCGCCTTCGGACAGGATGCGCCCGTCGGTGGGTTCCTGCAGCCGCACCAGCATCTCGCCCGTGGTGGTCTTGCCCGAGCCGGATTCGCCCGCCAGCCCGAGGATTTCCCCCGCCTGCAGGTCCAGATCGATCCCGTCCACGGCGTGCACCTTGGCGTCCGAGCGCCCGAAAAACCCGCCCGCGATGGGGAAGTGTTTCACCAACCCCTCGACCTTCAGCACCTCTTCGCTTTCCGTCCGGTCGCGAAGCGGGGCGGCGACCAGTTCCTCGTTCAACCGCCGCCCGACCTCGACCCAGGCCGCGTTGGTGGCCGCCACGCGGCGGAATTCCTCCACCCGGTCGGGGTAGTGACAGGCGGCATAGCGTCCGTCGCCGACCTTGTGCTGGGCGGGCTCCTCGGCGCGGCAGCGGTCGGTGGCGAAGGGGCAGCGTTCGGCAAAGCGGCAGCCCGCGGGCGGGTTGAGCAGGTTCGGTGGCGTGCCGGGGATCGAGATCAGCTCGCGCTGCGCGCCCTCCAGCGTGGGGAAGGCGTTGGTCAGGCCCATGGTATAGGGGTGGAAGGGCTGGCCAAAGACCTGGCGCACCGGCCCCGTCTCCATGATCTTGCCGCCATACATCACCGCCACCCGGTCGCAGGTCTGCACCACGACCGAGATGTCATGCGTGATGAACATCAGCGCCATGCCGCGTTCGCGCCTTAGCCGGGCGAGGCGCGAGAGGATCTGCGCCTGCGTCACCACATCCAGCGCCGTGGTCGGCTCATCTGCGATCAGGAGCTGCGGCTGCAACGCCATCGCCATGGCGATCACAGCGCGCTGCTTCATGCCGCCCGACATCTCGTGCGGGTAGGCGCGCAAGCGCGAGGGGTCGAGGCCCACGGCGCGGAACAGATCCTCGGCCCGCGCCCAGCCCTCGGCCTTGTCGATCTGGATATGGGCCTGCATCGCTTCGAGGATCTGGTCGCCCACGCGATAGACCGGGTCGAGCGCGTTCATCGCGGCCTGGCTGATCCAGGCGATCTCCTTCCAGCGCACGCGGCGCATGGCCTCGCCGGTCAGCGGCACCAGATCACGGCCGGCGAAATCGATGGCCCCGCGCGGTATCTCGCCATTCGGCGGCAGCAGCTTCAGCATCGCCTTGGCCGCCGTGGTCTTGCCGCAGCCGGATTCGCCCACCAGCCCCAGCGCCTCGCCGGGTTGAATCGTGAAATCGATCCCGTCCACCGCCTGCACCGGCCCGGCGCCGGTCCGGTAATGAATGGCCAGATCGCGCACATCCAGCAGTGTCTGCGTTGCCACATCCTTCATTGCCGCGCCCTCAGCCGTGGGTTGGCGACCACTTCCAGCGACCGCGAGATGAAGAAGACCGACAGCACCGTGGTCATGATCAGGATCCCCGGCGGCAGGTTCCACCACCAAGCCGTCCGCCACGCCCCCGAAAGCCGCGCGTCATGCAGGATGCCGCCCCAGGAAATCGCCTGCGGGGGCCCGAGGCCGAGGAAGGAGAGCGTTGCCTCGGCGATGATGCTGACGCCGACGATGATGGCGAGTTCCAGGAACACCAGCGGCAACACGTTCGGGAAGATATGCAGATACATGATCCGCAAATCCGAGGCGCCGGCCACCCGCGCGGCCTTGACGAAGGGGCGTTCGCGCAAGCTGAGAACCTGCGACCGGATCAGCCGCGCCACCGTGCGCCATGTCAGCAAGGACACGGCCAGGATCACGATGGTCAGCGAGGGCTGGAACAGCAGCACCAGGATCAAGGCGAAGGGTTCGAACGGGATGCCGTACATCACATCCACCGTGCGCATCAGCACGGTCTCGGTTCGCCCGCGGTAGTAGCCCGCGATCAGGCCGACATTGGTGCCGATCAGCACCACCAGCGTGGCCCCCAGAAAGCCCACCAGCAGCGCGATCTGGCTGCCATGCACGTTCTGGCTGAACAGGTCCCGGCCCAGATGGTCGGTTCCGAACCAATGCTCGCGCGAGGGCGGCAGAAGGCGGCTCACAAACCGGTCAGACCCCAGCGCCAGCATCTCGTCGCCCGTCACCAGCAGCGCGCGCAGATGCCGCTCGCTCTCCGTGGGCACAAGTTGCCAGGCCGTACCGTCCCATTCCATGATCAGCCCGCTGCGCCCCACGGCGATGGCCTGACCGTCATCGCCGATCCAGCCCGCGCGCATGGCGCGGGTGTCAGGGGCGTCGTCGGCGGTCCAGCCGCTTTCGGCACTCTCGCGGCGCAAGAGCGTTCCGCGCTCGCCCACCACCAGCGCTGCACCACCCTCGGCGATGTGAATGTGGTTGAGGTCGCGGGTTGAGCCCAGCCGCTCCAGCGTGGCGCTGCCGTCCGCCGGGTCATAGCGGACTGCCAGCCCGCGCTCGCCCACGATCAGCGCGGTGCCGTCCACATCCAGCGCGACCGACTGCAGCGGGAAGCCACGCCCCACCGGACTGTCGATCTCGGTGAACGCGCCCGTGTCCGCGTCGAACAGCCAGATTTCCTCGCCCGTGCCGACCATCAGCGCGCTTGCGCCATCCAGCCAGACCACGCCGCGCAGACGCACTTCTTCGGGCGCCGTCACCGGCGTCCACGCCCCACCCTCGCGCAGCAGGATCACGCTGTCCTCGCCCACCACCAGCGCGCGCCTCTCGGGCGTCAGCGCGACCGCGTGCAGGTCAGCCTCGGTCGGCAGGTCGAGCGGGACCCAGTCTCCGGTTCCCTCGCGCGCCCAGGCCAGGCCACCGCGACCGACGATGATCGCCTCGCCCGCGCGATGGGCGGCGTCATTCAACGCCAGCGGGCCGAGGCTTTCCTGCAATTCCCAGCCATCGACCCCGCGCGAGAGCACCGAGCCGTCCTCGATCTCGTTGATATGGCGCGGGTCATGGGTGGACAGCACGGGCGCGAACAGCGCCATGGCGATAATCAGGCCCAGCACGCACAGGCCGATCACCGCCAGCCGGTCCTGCATCATGATCCGCAGGGGGACGATGGCGGCGCGGAGGAACGGGGGCAAGGTCATTGGAAGCTCACCCTCGGGTCCAGCGTGGTGTAGAGGATATCGACCAGCAGATTGAGCGTGATCACGAAAGCCGCCATGATCAGGAATGACGCCTGCGCCAGCGGGAAATCCGAGGTGCGCACCGCGTTCAGGATCTCGCGCCCCAGCCCGGGCCAGGAGAACACGACCTCGACCACCACCTGCCCGCCGGCGGCTAGCCCGATGGTCACGGCCAGTTGCGTCACCACCGGCAACAGCGCGTTGCGCGCGGCGTGTTTATACAGGATGTCGCGCTCGGGCAGCCCCTTGGCGCGGGCCATCTCGATGAAATCCTCGCCATAGACCTCGAGCATGGTGTTGCGCATGATCAGCAAGGGCGAGCCGAGGTAGTAGAGCGCCACGATCAGCACCGGCAGCACCGCGTGCCACAGGAAGTCCAGCGTCAGGATCTTGTCCCACCAGCCATCCGCGTCATAGGGCAGCGTGCGCATGCCCGAGGTTGGCAGGATCGAGAGGCCGACGCCGAAGATCAGGATGGCGATCATCCCCGTCCAGAACATCGGCGCCGAGCGGAACATCAGCCCGACGAAGATGCCGGTGGTATCCGCCCGCGAGCCGCGCCGCCAGGACAGCCACGCGCCCAGCGGCACGCCGATGGCATAGGCCAGCACGATCGCGGCCAGCATCAGGATCATGGTGTTGGCCAGCCGCTCCCAGACGATATCGGCCACCGGCGCGCGATAGCTGAAGGAGGTGCCGAACTCCCCCTGCACCGCGTTGCCCAGGAATAGCAGGTATTGCCGCCAAAGCGGTTCCTCCAGTCCGAACTGCGCGCGGATGGCGGCGCGCTGCTCGGCGTTCAGCCCTTCGGTGACCAGCGCCGCCGTGGGGTCCGGCAAACCCATGCGGAACAGGAAGAACAGGATCGTGGCGATGATCCACAGCGAAAAGATCGCCTGCAGCACGCGCTTGATCAGATAGCCTCGTCGCGACATCGCCCATGGTCCCCCGGCAGGCGCGCGCGCCCGGCCCTGTCTTCATCTTGCCAGAAATACCCAAAAAAGGGGCCCGCCGCAGCGGTGCTGCGACGGGCACGGGATCAATGAAGCTCAGCGTTGCAGCCGACCTTCATCGTCCCAACTGTAGCCCGCAGCTTCAAGCTCGGCGCGCGCGGCCTCCATGTCGAACTCGAACCGTTCGATGAAGGGCGCGTGCCAGAAGGCATTGACCGGCGCGATGATCGAGGTGCCCACCTCGCCGCGCCCGTCCAGCAGCACGTTCACCATCCGCTCACGGTCCATGGCCATGGTCAGCGCCCGGCGCACGGCCACATCGTCAAACGGCGCGCGGCGGGTGTTGAAGGTCATGTGATAGTAGCCGAAATCCGGCACCGACACCACCGTCAGCTCCTCGTTCTCCTCGGCCAGCGGGATCTGGCCCGGTTCCAGCCGCCAGGCGGTCATGTCGATCTGCCCGGTCTGCAGCGCGGTGAACACCCCTTCGGCATCGGCATAGATCACGAATTCCACAGCATCCGTGTTGATCTCGTCGGCGTGGAAATGATCCGCGTTGGTGGTGATCGACATGAACTCGCCGCGGTCATAGCGGTCGAACACGAACGGCCCCGAGCCCACGGTGGGGATCTCGCTCGGCGTCAGTTCGCCGGGGTTCTCGATCCCCTCCCAGATATGTTGCGGCAGGAGCGGTATCTGGCTCAGCGTGATGGTGGCGAAGGGGGCCGAAGGCTCGCGCAGGTTGAAGCGCACGCTCAGGTCGCCGGTCTGCTCCACCGTGTCGATGGCGGCAAGGTAGCTGTCGAAGTAGCTGTAATCGCTCTCCATGTAGTAGTTGAAGGTGAAGACCACATCCTCGGCGGTCAGCGGCTCGCCATCGTGGAAGGTCATCCCCTCGCGCAGGGTCACGTCGATGGTCACGTCATCGACCGGCGTCACTTCGGACGCGGCCCACGGCACCGGCTCCACATCGGGCGACAGGCGCACGAGGCGGTCATAGTAGAGCCGCATCCACTTCCAGCCCCAGACCGAGGTCGAGGCCAGCGGGTTGATGTTGTCCGGCTCCTGCGGGCCGCCGATCCGCAGGGTGGCGCGGTCGGTCAGCGGCTCGGCCTCCATCGGCACCCATTCGGAATAGAGCGCCTCGCCCGCCATGGCGTTCATGTTGGTGAATGTGGTGTTGTTGTAGGCCACCACCTCGTCGCGGTTGAACAGCACGACCACGGGCGCGTCGGGAACGTAAAGCTCCTGCATCTCATGCACGATCGCCTGGCGTGCCTCGACATCGAACTCGGCGCCCTGCGCGTCATAGAGTGCGTCATAGTCGGGGTTGTCATAGCCACCGGGGTTGTTGGCGCCCAGCCCGCCCTGACGGCTGTCCAGCGTGCCCAGGAAGAACTGCGGGTCCAGTCGGTCCACCCGGCCTGACCAGCCCAGGATCGTGGCATCGAAATCCTGCTCGGAGTAGAAGCGGTCCAGCAGGGTGCTGAACTCCAGCGGCCGGACCGAGACATCCATCCCCAACTCGCGCCAGGCATCGGCGATGATGAAGGCGCCTTCATAGCGGATGGGGTCGTAGGATTCGGTCGTGGTGAAGATCTCGACCGAGGGCACGCGCTCCTGCGCGGCGCCCGGCGCGGCGAAGGCGGTCAGCGCGGCAATCGACGCCCCGGTCAGCATGAGTGTTCGTTTCACGGTGTTATCTCCCTGTTGTTTGTGGCATGCGCGGCATGCTGTCAGGTCAGGGCGCCGACGGTATTACTCATGTTCAGTAAAGGTCAACCCCGCGTCTCGGGGCCATGGACCTTCGTTGCTTGACGCGACAGTATGCGCGCGATCCGTGGCCGCCGCCGCACCGCAGAGGGCAAAACGCATGACCGCACGCTTCGATCATCTGGCCATCGCGGCCGAAAACCTGGACGCCGGGGTCGCGGCGGTGGAGGAGGCGCTGGGTATGGCGCTGCTGCCCGGCGGGCATCACGTCCGGATGGGCACGCACAACCGGCTGCTGTCGCTGGGCCCCGACGAATACCTGGAGGTCATCGCCATCGACCCGGACGCCCCCGCGCCCGACCATCCGCGCTGGTTCGATCTGGACCGCTTCGCCGGGCGCCCGCGCCCGCAGACCTGGATCGCGCGGTGCGATGATATGGACGCCACGCTGGCGCGCGCGCCCGAAGGCGCGGGCCGCCCGATGGAGTTTGCGCGCGATGATTTGCGCTGGCGCATGGCGGTGCCTACGGACGGGCGGCTGCCCTTCGACAGCCTGTTTCCGGCGCTGATCGAATGGCAGGACGCGCGCCACGCTGCGGCGGGGCTCACGGACACTGGCGCGCGGTTGGAGGCATTGGCACTGCGTCACCCGCAGGCGGAGGCGTTGCGCGCTGCACTTGGTCCGCTCCTGACGGACGGGCGGTTGAGCATCAGCGCAGGGCCGGTGGCAATCAGTGCCGAGATCCGCACCCCGCACGGTCTGCGGGTGCTGGAGTGATCCGGCCCGCGGCCGCGGCGGATGCCCCGGCCATCGCCGCGATCTGGAACCCGGTGATCCGCGACACTGTGATCACCTTCAACCCGGTGGAGCGGACCGAGGCCGAGATCACCGCGCTCATCGCCGAGGCCGAGGCCCGCGACTGGGGCTTTCTGGTCGCCGAGACCGATGGCGCGGTGCAGGGCTTCGCGCGGTATTCCCAGTTTCGCGGGGGTCTCGGCTACGCGCGCAGCATGGAGCATACGCTTTACCTGCACCCGCAGGCGCAGGGCCGGGGGCTGGGCGATGCGCTGATGGACGCGCTGGAGGCGCACGCCCGTGACCGGGGCCGCCGGATGCTGATCGGTGGCATCACCGGCGACAACGCCGCCAGCCTGCGGTTTCATGCCCGGCGCGGCTACCACGAAGTCGGGCGCATCCCCGAGGCGGGTTGGAAATCCGGCCGCTTCCACACGCTGGTGCTGGTTCAAAAACTCCTTTAACGCGCTCGCCGGAGTGACTGGCGGGACCATTTGCCCTCTTGCAGCCCCGCGCCGCGCGCGGCAGGCAGGGCGCAAACCCGGCCGAACGGAGCAACCGACCCCATGATGCCCCCGCCCCCGGCGCCGTTGACCCGCGATCTGGTGCTGCTTGGCGGCGGGCACACCCATGCGCTGGTGCTCAGGCGCTGGGCGATGGACCCGCTGCCCGGCGCGCGGGTGACACTGATCAGCCCGGACCCGACCGCGCCCTATACCGGCATGTTGCCGGGCCATGTGGCGGGCCATTACCGGCGCACAGAGCTGGAGATCGACCTTGTGCAACTGGCACGCCGGGCCGGGGCGCGGCTGATCCTGGACCGCGCCTGCGGCATCGACCGGGAGGCGCGAGAGGTGGCTTTGCAGGGGCGCCCGCCGGTGGCCTATGACGTGCTGTCGGTGGATATCGGCATCAGTTCGGACCTGCCGTCGCTGCCCGGATACGCCGACCACGCGGTCTCGGCCAAGCCGCTGGGCGCCTACGCGGCGAAGTGGGAAGCGTTCGTGCAGGCGGTCTCTACCGGCGCGGCGGTGCCGCAGGTCGCGGTGATCGGCGGCGGCGTGGCCGGGGTGGAGCTGGCGCTGGCCATGGCCCACCGGCTGCGGGGCACCAAGGGCGCCGAGGTCACGGTGATCGAGGCTGCGCCCGCGCCCCTGCCCGGTGTCGGTGATGGCGCGCGGCGGCGGCTCATGGCGCATCTGGCGGCGGCGGGCGTCACCCTGCGGACCGGCGCGGCGGTGGCGGGCATCACCGCCGATGCAGTGCGGCTGGAAGACGGCGAAAGCCTGCCCGCCGCGCTGGTGGTGGGCGCCGCTGGCACGCGGCCGCAGGACTGGCTGCGCGAGACCGGGCTGGACCTGACCGACGGCTTCGTCACCATCGGCCCCACGCTGCAATCGGTGAGCGATCCGCGCATCTTCGCCGCCGGAGATTGCGCCCACATGCGCGCCGCGCCGCGCCCCAAGGCCGGGGTCTTTGCCGTCCGCCAGGCCCCTGTGCTGCTGCATAACCTGCGCGCCGCCCTGGCCGAAACGGGGCGGTTGCGCGCCTACAACCCGCAGCGCGATTACCTGAAACTGATCTCGCTCGGCGGCAAGCGTGCGCTGGCCGACAAATGGGGCCTGCCGCTCGAGGGCCGCTGGCTCTGGACGCTCAAGGACCGGATCGACGCGCGCTTCATGGACGGGTTCGCGCCGCCTGCGCTGCCCGCTGCCCCACGCCGGCGCCAAAGCGCCGCCGGGCAGGCCGAGGCACAGGGCGACCAGCCGCTGTGCGGCGGTTGCGGCGCCAAGATCGCACCCGCCCCCCTGCGCCGCGCGCTGGCCGGTCTGCCGGGGATTGACCGCGCGGATGTGGAAAGCGGCGCCGGGGATGACGCGGCAGTGCTGCGCCTGGGTGACACGCGGCAGGTGATCGCCACCGACCATCTGCGCGCCTTTACCGATGACCCGTTCACCCTGGCGCGCATCGCCGCCGTGCACGCGATGGGCGATGTCTGGGCCATGGGGGCGGCGCCGCAGGCGCTGCTTCTGAACGTCACGCTGCCGCGCATGTCCGAGGCGCTGCAGGCCCGCACCCTGTCCGAGATCATGGCCGCCGCGCAGGCTGTCGCAGCGGCTGAGGGCGCGGCCATCGTCGGCGGGCACAGCGCCATGGGGGCCGAAATGAGCATCGGCGTCACCGTCACCGGGCTGGCAGGTGGCCGCGTACTGACCAAGGGCGGTGGGCGCCCGGGCGACGCGCTGATCCTGACCAGGCCGCTGGGCACCGGGATCGTGCTGGCCGCCGAAATGGCGATGCGGGCGCCGGGGCGCGCGGTGGCTGCCGCGCTGGCGGCGATGGCGGCACCGCAGGGCGCGGCGGCGCACCTGCTGGCA
>LFIK01005032.1_pt1 | contig 10564 bp, 7 predicted proteins | sample 643401 | NCBI WGS metagenome assembly LFIK01 (sample SAMN03777447, study PRJNA286221) | soda lake metagenome | biome: soda lake; feature: Kulunda steppe; material: water; isolation source: sample T5-Br brine of Lake Tanatar-5 | place: Russia: Kulunda steppe | collected 2010-07
TGGACAGAGAGGGAGAAGAGGGCCTCGTTCGCACAAACATTTTGACAGGGGCGCATTTAGTGGACAGGGAGGGAGAAGAGGGGGCAATTGGACCTGGACAGAGGGAACTGGTGCCCTGGGGTGATCCCATCCAAAAAACAAGCCTCTGAGCTCTAGCAGTGCTTGGCTTTGGCGACTGGAAGTAGATCCCCTGCCCCCCGCCTCCTTGATTCATCCAAAAGTAGGCATTTGGGGTCTGCAAGGGAAGGACTGCAACCTTGTGCCAGCTGTGCAGGCACTAGGACAACAATGGGCACTAGGACAACAATGGGAGCTTCTACAATCAGCATAGTTTTCCATCCTGGTGAGTGCATCTGGGGCCGCACTGTGCGCAGTCTAAGTTTGGCAGCAGGATATTGGAGACATGGTACTCAATGACTATATTTTCTATATTTTCTTTAGTCTATATTTTCTTTAGTCAGGGCACCAAATCTGGTCATTTTCAAAATACAAAGGTGTTATCTTTACGTGTGAATTCCATCATCATTACAAATGGGCAAGGGAAATCCTGTGCCTGGTGATCTCCCAGAGGGGTTATCTGAGCCAATGGCTGGGCATGCTCGTCTTTTTTGCGTAAATCCTGATATCATAAGATAATTCTACTGATGAAGTTTGGGGCGAAAATAACAACTTTGGGGGCCACGGTGGGTTATCGGCCTTTGAGTTTGGCCTGTTTTTGCTTACATTGCGCACATAGGCACTCACTATGTCCCAACCAAAGCTCTTTTTACTCCCAAAACACAACCAGTACACTTTTTTATGGTACAATCTGAGATTGTGTATTGAAATCCAGGTTTGGAGGAGGTCTGTTTTTGACCCATCTGTTGAATGTTGGCACCCCTCTGTTGAATATTGTTGTTATGTAAATGACCCACGATGCACATCTCGCCAACCACTGGTCACCATCTTTTCACTCCATTTCTTTTGTAATGATGCTTGTTTATTATAAGGACACCAAAACATAAAAAATCATGTAATTTGGCGCAGTGGGTGATCTGGTGTATGCATTTGGCTGTGAACAGTAGGGTTCAAGCAGCGGAAAATTTGGCGCTGTGGAAATCTTAAAACAGGAATATCACTTGGTGTTAGGCTTCAACATAGCCAGTCACCGAGAGCATACCCTGGGGGCATGCCAAAACCATACCCATTTTGAGCCTCAGATAACATCAAAGAACTGCCTCAAGAGTGAAAAATGAACTTACTAACACCAGAATGTTTGACCCCAGGACAGTTCTAGGGAACATGCATACATAATGCAGCACACCAATGTCGGTCCAGTCAAGCCTCCCGTAAAGGCACTGTGGGCCTCCCACGCATAACAATTTCCAGCTCGCTCAAGTGTCTGGCCCTCCTGCGCATTAGCCAGGACACCTTTCCCAAACAATGTTTACGAGGTGGAGCTCAAGTCAGTATATGAATTATGAGGTGGTGCTCTAGTGATTATCTGAATTACGAGGTGTTGCTCTAGTGAGTATTAACTACCTACAGAGGCCAACTCAGCACCTGGATTGGCCTTTGGGGGGCCCAACAGATTGTTAAATTTCACCCTTCAAATAAGGCAAGTGTCACTCCTCTTCTGAGGGGATACAGCATCCAAATCTTTGAGCTCTAACACTCTGACAATGTCACGATTGAAATGTTGATACTGTTAACTCACAGGTGCAGTCCTCGCGGAAGGGCTGCATGGTGCTGCAGGCGCAGTCTTGAAAAAGCCTACATTGTTGGGGACATGAGAAGGCATTTGTGATACTGAAATGACAAGTTTCATATGGCCACTTTGTGAAGCCCATCATGGAGAAGCAGCAAAGCGCACGTGCTCCTGCATGCTAAGGCTTGGACCAAAAGCATGGTGACAGGCAGTGCCACTAAAAGCCCATGAAAGGCCAAGCCCCTTAAATATCAGTACAGTACATTCAGGCAAACAGTCTTGCTCGTGTTCCATAATTCATTGCTTAAAGCATATATAAATCGAGTTGATCAAAGCACAGCCCATCACACCAACAGCCTACTGGCTACTCACACTTTGTTTATCAAACAGAATGTGCACGATATAACCTTGAAAAGTGGTCTGTTGAAGCTACGCAGAATCATTTTTGACAACTTTGCTGGAGTTGAGCAATGACTTGCTGCTGACCATTACGCGTGCTGCAAAAGACGGTGGCAGTCCAGGAGAAGTAAAACCTAGAGGATACTCAAGCCTTGCACAGCTGCCAGTTGACATACATGTATGCTTGCTTCTCTTGTTTAAATAATCTTCCTCACGAGTCAGCCTAACCTGTACTTTGCGCAGGTTTGCATGGATGAATGTTGAAGCACTTATCTCCCCAAGCGCAGGAACCCCTCAGCCAATATTTGCACACTTCTGGTGTTTCCTGTGCAAACATACAGAATGCTTGTAGGTGAACCAGCCATTTGTGCGCAGGACCAAACATGTAGGGTGATAAATGTATAAAATCATGACTTTTGACCCTTTGACATTAAGGGCCATCCCTGGCAACAGCTACAAATGCTGGTGGAAGGTGAACGCACCACTCTTGTACACTACACAGCTTATCTATGCAGGGCAATGATGAGCCACCATGCTTCATAAAAAACAAACCTCATCCTCAAAATCAACACCTATGCTTAGAGATCAGTTGAATCAAACCGTTCAAAGCAGGTTTGCCTAATACTTTCTGGCATCCCAGTGGCCAAGTTATGAAGGAAACTGCCAAAAGCCCAAACCTAATCAACCAAGGCTTTTCACTCCATTATTAGCTTACGTCTGAGTGCAAGGACACTGAGTCATTCTACATGTTGTGTTTTTTGGTAATGTGAATGATCAGGTTGTGAGAATAGCTGTTAATAGGCTGACTTCGTGCAGCATGAAATTACGCTGTGCGCCATAACTGGCGACACATGACTTGGTAGTTTCTGATGGACGTTTTGAGAGCGGCTTTTGGCAAGCATTATGTGCTTGGTTTACCCTGTGAGCAGATTGCTGGGCTTGCACAAGGAGGAAAGGCTCGGAGTTGGTCACTTGCTAATACAGCAATTACTAATAATTCAGGCAAAGATAACCAGGGCAACCGTCATAAAGGCACATTAAAGGAGGCCTGAGGTTTCAGGGAACAACCATGCATTGGACTCCTATGCACTCCAACCAAAGTGTTGCTGCTGATTATATAGCAATCACATGGGCGAATTACGTCGTGCCAATCGGTCTTATGCGAAAATGAGGCACAAGCAATAAGCCCTAAAGTTGCTCTTAGCCAGGAGAGCAAGTCAGGCTGTTGGCCTTGCACAACTGCGGGCTTGCAGCCTTACGAATGGACACTGGCAGCCTTACTAAAGGACACATCTGCAGGCTTGCAGCCTTGCGCAACTGCGGGCTTGCAGCCTTTTACTAGCCTTTAATAACAGGACACAGGCAAGGCATAAAGCAAATTGCAAGCCAAAGCCAACAGGTTGAAGAAGAGTAGGAGTATCCAAGTTCTGTCCACTCACTGGTGTTGTGTTTGGAGGCATACTAGGGGTTGCGGTCGGTGCACCATCAGCACCTACATATCAGGTGTTATTCAATAGTTACATTCATAAAGGCATCAGTTAAGTGAAACGGAGAGATAGCAAACATATTTGCAATCATTGAATGCGTTCAAGCCATCGGGGTTCAGGTCAAAATGCTCATATATAAAACGCAAACCCCTGCCACCATGTGACTCCCTGCATTAAGTTCAGGCCTGGTAGACCACCAGCCATTGAGGTACTGCGTCAGGATCACATTGGAGGGGTTCGGTGCAAGTCCCATGTGTAGGTCTATTTGACAAAGCAATTTTAAACTCAAGTGAGTGATGTTAGTCCTTGTTTTCAGGAGCATAACAAGTATTGAAAGAAACGAGAAACAAACAGTTTCAGTTTTTGGCTAGTGCATGCACAAGCGAGCTTGTATACAACGAAACACAAAACTCTTGATTGTTTTGGCAAAATAACATTTTCAGACAGTATCCAGTGTCATCATTCCCACCATTGGATGCCCCAGAGTAGGATATGGGGAGCAGGATTCGGTACATCTATTTCATGGATTCCCCTGCCCTAATAATGCTGGTGTGCCGACGCAGAAATTGCAAGGTTTCTGCAAACCATGCATGCTTAAGGCCCAGATAAAATAAGGCTCAGACAAAATCTAGGGCTTGCGGGGAAATAAGAAGTCAAATAAAACAAAAACAGCAGAATTGATGGCCTGGGTAAGAAGCAGAGAGCAAAAGGGCCCGGAAAAGGGCCCTGGAAATCGAATACCTGGTCTGCCTTGTTGCCTCCCCAGCCTTTCACACCCAATTCCTCCCGTGTTGTGTGAGGGATTAATTCAGGCTTTTGAAGCCCCAAATCTCCTGAATTAGTTTAGCGTAGGAGCAATGGGGACCAGTTTTGTAACCCTGAGAACACCAAACTCAAATTTCCCATCTACACACTGCATCATCTTCCACGTTTTTGGCATCTACAGGATAACAAGTCAGCCATCCATTGATGTGTCTAGGGAATCAAACAGGGCAGCCAGAACCAAACAGTGCATCAAGACCAGCCTAAAACTGCTTAGTGACCCTGCAAGGAAGGGTCCACTGGTGGGGATGACTGGCTTCAGCCCCTCCCAGAATGATTCGCGCTTCTCAGATGCCAGGGGCATTTAAGCCATGCTCATGCCCAGTATCGGCACCAAACTCTGCAGGGCAGGTCTTGGGGATTGTTATTTACATCTCACAGACACTTTTTGGAGGCCACACCAGGTGAGTTCCACTTCTGCACCAATTTGCACAGCAGAATGCACCACGCACTAGGCTATTGAGGAGTTATCTTCCCCGCCTCCCTTCATCTCAGCAGGAAATGATCTAGAACAAGTTGCTAGGGAATTTTTATTAACAATTTGGCTTGAAGATACCTTCCTGGCCAAACCAGCACAGAGGGAGCAAGGTAAGGAATCGGAGGGGGAATAGCCATTGCAATGCAGCCCAGGGCTCAAGGAGGGTACTTCAAGGGCTAGACAAGGGCGGTTGAGCGGAGGCCCGTGAAACCCCAGCCGTGCAAAAAAACTCGTCAACAAATGAGTAATGGATGAGACAAACTTCTGACCCAGACTAGACAGGAGAATCACCAAGTCAATCTGAAGAATCCGGAGAATGGATGAAACTCACCAGTGAAAAGCTCTGGTTGTCCAGGCTTGTAGGTCATGTTGCTTGGATCCTCAGGATTCTTATCATTGTATAGAAACTTAACTTCATGTCCAACAATGTTGGCAATGGTAGAACAATAGTTGTAGCACTTGACGCCACGCGCTGCTATACCTGGGACAGGGGACAAAAGGCAATGTCAAGATTATCATGCATGCTCAGCCATGGTGTTCAACATGGTTTGTCCAAGCAGATTGTAATAACTTTCATGCATGCTCGTGAGATGAGAAACCCTGCTTTATTCAAAACGCAAACGAGCTTACACAACAAAGCGTCTTCAAACACTGTCATGCCTTTTGATTCTTTGCTCTTGACCAAAGTGTGTGCTTACTTCCAGGCCATCAATGGATCCCACCCCAAGGGTGCGCCCATTCACAAGATGACCGTGTTGCATTTGACCAATGTGAATGCGCCGGCTGCAACTTGCAAACACACGTGCAAGGCCTCACCTCGTAGGTAGTTATGATTGACGCGGCCAGGGACGTACAGCAATTCACACTTGACGCGATCAACCAGCGCAGTTTCAAAGATGCTGTGGCAGTCTCGGTCGCCGCCCAAAAGCACAATGTGGGCCAGCTGTTTGTTGGCGACTATGTTTGCAATGTTCTTCACGAAGTTGTACTCCTGGAGGTAACAGTGTGAGCCACGACTTGCCGCATGGGTAAAGTGCAGATGTACGCACGCACACACACACATGTGCGCGCACCCTCTAATTGTTTATCAGGCAACGTCCAACAAGGATCCCAACAGCATGCCCTCGACAACAGCAATTGCGCCAAGTGCCAAGCACCGGTTTTTTGCTGCATGCAGGAGCTGAGACTGCCCACTTTCCCAGGCTGCACCTGCGCTCTATGTTACCTCACCGATCCCAAGTAGCTCTCCGCTTCTTCCCCTTTGCCCCATCTTTTGCCCAAGCAGCGTCGAATTTGAACACCTGTAAACCGCAAGCCCTCTTCTTGATCTCGGGGCAATCTGACTGTCTCAGTCAGGCTGATGACAAAGCCAAGCTCCCTGTGTTGAGGGTTCTCTGAAGTTTTGGGCTCCACGTATCGAGCCCTCAGGTCACGGACAAGCTCTGCCACATGCACTCCTTCTGGCAGACGGCAATTCTCAAGGTCCTGTGCATGGATTGTCAGGAGGAACTTTCACGTTCCCGTTATACCGGTGTATGTAAAGATGGTACCATCCATGGACCTAGAAAGGACAATCAATGTGTATATAAACACAGCTTTCACAAGTGCTTGCAGGCCTGCTGCCACTAGGCATGTTTGCATAAGATGCTGTGCTGCATCTTGTATTTAACCGCGCTCAACACAAGCTGCAGCAAAGGGATAATGACCATGTCAGTAGTGATGACCAAAAATCAAGCAAACAAACATCACCGTCTCCAAACCGTACCCAGAGCACCAGCACGCCTGCATGCGTTTCAGGGTCCATGGTGCTTGCTATAGCCGCATCAAGTCATCCTTTGCCTGTTGCATGTTAAGACATATAATATCAAATTAGTCACACTGATCGGCTCGAATTATAATGTCATCAATGCAAGTGATGGCAACTGGGCGCGGGCCGGGTTCTTTGTGTTGTGTTATGGGTTTCTTGCTGTCGTGCAAGGCAGAGTGGGAGAGGAGGCGAAGCTCTTAGGGGTAAATGTGCTGTAATAATGTATTCCGGCAAGTTTGGCATCACTGGTTCTTAAAGCGTTCTGGATTGCACCTAGGTAGGTTCTCCAAAGGTTGTCTACTAAGGCCAGTTGACTAAATTAGACTAATTCTGAAGAAATCAAGCGCGTGCGAGAAACGAAAAGATCGTTTAACTTCATGCAGGGGTTTCTTCCTGACGTTCCGACGAAGTCAACTTAGCAGGACAAGAGTTGCTTGCATTGCCCCCACTGTTGCCCCCCCCGCGTTCTCTCCCATATTCTTCCCCAACCTGTTGCTGCTAGTGCTGATGATGAGGAGCATGGTGGACTGGCTGGGTCAGGAAATGTAGGAGAAGGAGCCCTGTCATGAGGGGGTAGCAGCTCAGCCCACCCATGTGGATCTCAATCTCGTTCCAATCAAATCACCTGCAGTGGGGGGTAGTGAACGCAGTGGTGACCTGCGATTGGGCGTAGACCTAGGTGCATGCTTGCCCTCTGGTAGTCCTCCTCTGTGGTCAGGGTGGACATCCAGGGGAATTTATCCACGGGAAGTTGGAAGGTCACTGTACCGCATACATTTAAAAAGAAGAACCTATAGGTCTCTGGATCTCAAGTGCAAAGCTCAGTCATCTGCGCCTATCCACGAACAAGAGATAGACACGCTGACGTACAACTGGAGCGCACCCGAGGCAGAAGATGATGGGAATGATACGTAACTAAACGATGCGCATAGGGATGCTTTGCAGGGACAGTGCTTATTCCAGATCCGTTCCTAGTTGAGAAACTGTGCAAGCATACTCTTAGATCTTGAGTAGTAAATATATTGGCCTAGAGGGAATGCCCTGGGAAGATGACATAATGACATGAACCATGCAGCTAAATAGAGAGATATAGAACACATGCATCAAAAGGCATAGACTGACACATGCAATATCACTGGCAATGTCAAGTTTAGGACAGAATCAAGATAGAAATCCTTAACCTCGTGCAGGTGCTTGTGGGGGCGCTCACTTGCGTGCACCCTTATCACCTACAACGTGGAGCACAATTTCTGTGGCATTCTTATATTTCAGGTTTACTATTTGGCATATTTTGTAATGAGGATTGAGGTTTCAATCTAGAAAGAAGAAAATTTTCTGTTTGTAAGTGCACACTGGTGAAAGACAAGTACCACTCTGTTTTAGCAGTTGAAGACAAGTTGCCCAATGCTAAAACAAGAAGTACAATATACATGTACACATGCAAGCGCACAAGGGCAGCTCGGCTGGAATCTGCTAGGTAATGGTTACATCATCTCACCTGGCAAAGAGGACAGCTCAGCAGAATTCCATCAGGCCTGCAACCAAAGCCAACACATAGAACAGAGTAAGAGGTGGAGCAGGTTGTGTTTGAGCCTAGCCACAACAAGCACTCACACAAGCAAAAACATACTTCATTGATGAGGTCAGGTCTACACAGCTGTATCTGCCAAGCGAGGGCAGTTCAGGTCAGGCAGAGCAAAAATGGCTCAAGCCAGACCCTCCAGCCCCCCCCCTCACTAACATCTTCCTGATCTGATAAGGGGTTTCGCCTGCTGCTTGCACCCTCTGTACACCTCTCAGGCCTGCAACTTGCAACATCAATCCAGGACCTTGATCTAGAAAGTTGCCAGTACATGTGAGACAAGCTAAAATACAAAGTTAAAAGATAAAGAAAAAAGGAGGTATGCAGTAAGGAATACTCCAAAAAAGGGAAAGGGGTCACCTAGGACCTGGGCACCAAGCCGATTCCGCCAGTGAAGCAAAACCAGGCAACGGGGATCATGGACACTCCTAGCCCTTGGTGGGCAACAGGCTCAGCAGCGCCCCAGTCCAGTCTATCCTATCCAATCCATTGTGAGTACATCTAGCAGCAGCTTCATGCAGTGCTGACTTTGCCTGTCCGCAGACCAGAGAGAGAACGTATGGGCAAGGGTAAAGGCATCAGAGACACAAGTCTCTGAGACTGAGAAACTGAGCATCATTGGCAAACTGTTGTCAGCTTTGTGTACACTGGGTAACCCGGTCCAGTCTGGGTATCCACAGCCAGTCCACACACACCATTAGCTCAAATACTGCTCAAGTTATGGTCATGCTATTTGGTGTAAAGCAGTCTCTGTGTAAGTGTAATAGGGTAGCAAAGTGTAAAGTCTCCCAGAATCTTGGTATTGATCCTCAAAAAGCAAGGAAGCTTTCTATCAAGCCTCATAAAGCCGCAAAACTTACTGAAAGCTTAAGTATGCTTAATTTGTACCAGACTAGCCGAGTCTAGTGCAGTGCTCTGGGGAAATTTATGCCACCTCTCAATATCAGAATTAGAAAATGGGGCATTGTAAGTCACCCTCCTGATCCTCATCAAGTTCTTTCTTTTCTATTACCCTGGCCTGGCCTTTTTTGTGCATGATTGCATGGATTGCTGTGCCTAGGCTTTAGAACACCACCTTGCTTGTTCTTTAGCTGATTTTGGTTGCAGGCCTGATTGGCTTCAGCTAAGCTGCCCTCGTTTGGCAGGTACAGCTATGTAACCTAACCTGTTACTCTGGTGCTTATGTGGTACCCTCGACCCAGGTGACCTTTTTTCCTTTGGTTACCAGTCTTCTTTTCACAACCATTAAGACAGGCCTCCACATTTCCCCACCTCTTTCTTTTTTTCTAGGGAATGCTCTCACTGCCTACTCTGGATTGCCTTCGGATTTTCCTTTCAGGTCATGCCACCTTTGAGGTGTATTTTTTGGGGAGTACATCGTAATTTAAACTTTTAGTGAAGGTGAATTTGGAGGAGACGTCATTTTCACAGACATTGGAAGTGAAGCCCGGATGGCTCAACAGTCTGGTTTAGCCAGCACATGTAGCCAACTGAACTTTACTCAATGGCTTTTACCAAACCTTACAGCAGATTCTAGACCAGAAGCTATTTGTGTACTGCCAGCTGAAAAGCATATTGTCCATCAAAGTAAGAGTCAGGGTCTGCACATTTTGCGTTGGGATGTGCAACTCATGGAAGCCAAATTTTGTGATGACACGCCAGAGCAACAACTAGCAAGAGCAACTAAACAGCACACTAGACTAAAATGCACACTTGCACAGCAATATTACTGCCACAAAGTGAGCCCACACACTATCCTGATTGGATGATGGGGACCATTTATCAATGTCATACTGAGCCGCCACTCAGTAAGCTTGGCCTAACCGGTGTGACATGAAAACTTACACTTGATCTGTGCACACATTCAGTTCAATGTGACAAAATCATAGAACGAGAATCACAAAGAAGTAGAAGGTTGAGAAATAACACAGACAGGGCACATCATTCTTTTCAGAACCCTCCTGGCCCAACCACAAACGACCCTCATCCTTGTATGATGGTGGGTTTTTGCCTGGTGCTTGCACCAGGTTTTAACCTCTTCCTTAATCCACACAAACAGGGGCATCTCTGTTGGCATTTTTCCTTTGCTTTTCTACATCCACAGGTAATCCATATAATCCATAACGCTTACTTGCAGGGGCACCCTGTTTGTTACTCAGAATTCACTGCTGACCTGAGGTTTAAGATAAGGAAAGTGTGGAGGGATCATATCTGAAATGGAATCACAAAGCTTGTTGTGCCATCGAGAAAGGAAATCGAAAATAGTCTAACTTGGCAAGGCATGCAAAATACAAGCCCCCCC
>LFIK01005111.1_pt1 | contig 10562 bp, 9 predicted proteins | sample 643401 | NCBI WGS metagenome assembly LFIK01 (sample SAMN03777447, study PRJNA286221) | soda lake metagenome | biome: soda lake; feature: Kulunda steppe; material: water; isolation source: sample T5-Br brine of Lake Tanatar-5 | place: Russia: Kulunda steppe | collected 2010-07
CTTCCTGATCTGGTCGGCCACCCAGCACTACGCCGACTTCGAGGCCCAGGTGCTCGGCATCACCGGCCGGGACGAGCTCAGTGACGTCGATGTCGAGCAGATCACCACCTTCCTGACCCGGGTGATCCTCAAGGGGTGTGGGGTCACGTCTCCTTCGGCAGCGCCAGGCTGATCAGCACGGTGGCGACGAGCAGGGCGCTCGACACCCACAGGGTCGCGGTGAGCCCGCCGACCACATAGAGCCAGCCCGACAGCAGGGTGCCGATCAGGCGTCCCATGGCGTTGGCCATGTAGTAGAAGCCGACGTCGAGCGATACTCCGTCCGAGCGCGCCATGCGCACGATCAGGAAGCTGTGCAGGCTGGAGTTGACCGCGAAGACCGCGCCGAACAGCAGCAGCCCACCCAGCAGTACCAGGTGAGGCTGCCAATCCAGGCCGATGGCGATCAGCGCCGGCAATGCGGCCAGCGCTGCGGCCCAGGCGATGGCGGCGCCGCGACCCGCGGTGTGCCCGGTGATCCGGGGCGCGACCGCCTGCACCGCGCCGTAGCCGATCACCCATAGCGCCAGAAATCCCCCGACCCGCCAGCTGTCCCAGCCGAACTGGGTGGCCAGGAACACCGGCAGCGCCACCACGAACCACACGTCCCGGGCGCCGAACAGGCACATCCGTGCCGCCGAGAGGATATTGATGGCGCGGCTCTTGGAGAGCATCTCGCGAAACTTCGGCTTGACCTTGGCGCGGCCCAGGTCGCCGTCCAGGCGCATGAGCGAGAGTGTGAGCACCCCGGTGAGCATTACCGCCATGGCGAGTATCGCCCCCTGGAAACCGATCAGCGTCAGCAGCAGGCCGCCGAGAAAGAACCCCACTCCCTTGAGCGCATTCTTGGAGCCGGTGAGCAGCGCCACCCAGCGGTAGAGCGACCGATGGCCGGCGTCGCCGGCTGGCACCAGGGTCTTGATGGCGCTCTTGGCGCTCATCTTGTTGAGGTCCTTGGCGATGCCCGAGAGCGCTTGGGCGGCCATTACCCAGGGCACGGAGAGCCAGGCCACCGGCACCAGCAGCATGCCCAGCGCCACCACCTGCAGACCGAGGCCCAGGTTCATGGTGCGATTGAGTCCCAGCCGGGCCCCCAGCCAACCGCCAACCAGGTTGGTGACCACCCCGAAGAACTCGTAGAACAGAAACAGCAGCGCCACTTCCAGGGCCGAGTAGCCCAGGCTGTGGAAGTAGAGCACCACCAGCATGCGCAGGGCGCCGTCGGTCAGGGTGAAGGCCCAGTAGTTGCCGGTGACCAGCAGGTACTGGCGGATCTCACGGGGCAGGGCGGCGACGCGGGCGATCATTAGTCGGCGATTCCCACCTTGGCGGCCAGCTCGGCGGTGCGGCAGGCATAGCCATACTCGTTGTCGTACCAGGCGTAGAGCTTTACCTGGGTCCCGGCCACCACCATGGTGGAGAGCGCGTCGACGATGGAACTGCGCGGATCGCTACGGTAGTCGATGGAGACCAGCGGGCGTTCCTCATAGCCCAGGATGCCGGCCAGTTCGCCCTCGGCGGCCTCCTTGAGCAGGGCGTTGACCTCCTCCTCCGTGGTCTCGCGCTTGACCTCGAAGACCATGTCGGTGAGCGAGGCATTGGCCAGCGGCACCCGCACGGCGTGGCCGTTCAGCTTGCCGGTCAGCTCAGGGAAGATGGCGGTGATCGCCTTGGCCGACCCGGTGGTGGTGGGTATCAGGCTCATGCCGCAGGCTCGCGCCCGGCGCAGGTCCTTGTGGGGCGCGTCGAGGATGACCTGGGTGTTGGTGATGTCATGGATGGTGGTCATGGAGCCATGGCGGATGCCGATCTTCTCGTGGATCACCTTGACCACCGGCGCCAGGCAGTTGGTGGTGCAGCTGGCCGCGGTGACGATGCGGTGCTCGGCCGGGTCGAAGAGGTGATCGTTGACGCCCACCACCAGGTTGAGCACGCCGTCGTCTTTCACCGGCGCGCTGACCACCACGCGCTTGACCCCCTGGTCCAGGTAGGCCTGAAGCGTCGCGGTGGTCTTCATCTTCCCCGAGGCCTCGATCACCACGTCGCAGCCGGACCAGTCGGTGTCGGCGATCTCGCGGTTGGCGCTGAATGCGACGCGTTGGCCGGCCACCGTCAGGGCGTCATCTTCCGCCATGATATTATCACCGCCGCCGGTCCACTGGCCGTGCACCGAGTCGAACTGCAGCAGATGGGCGAAGGTGGCGGCGTCGCCGCCCGGATCGTTGATCTGGACGAACGCGAGCTCCGGGTTCGTCCATCCGGCGCGCAGCGCAAGGCGCCCGATGCGGCCGAAGCCATTGATGCCGATCCTGACCGTCATGGGAAACTCCTGTGGGAATATCGAGAGTGCAGGCGAAGGTGCCCGGGGCTCAGCGGAGATATCTGGTAAATCGTATATGAACCAAAAGCGTACATGAATACATATGACAGTTCGATGACAGTCGCGCTGCCCATCGAGGCGCGCCTCGATGCCGTTCAGGCGGCGCTGGCGGAATGTTCCCGCGCCCTGCTGGTGGCCGAGCCCGGCGCCGGCAAGACCACGCGCGTGCCCCTGGCGCTGCTCGAGGCGTCCTGGTGTGCCAGTGGCAAGCTGCTGCTGCTGGAGCCGCGGCGGGTGGCGGCGCGGCTGGCCGCCGGGTTCATGGCCGAGAGCCTGGGAGAAACGGTCGGCGAGACCGTGGGCTACCGCATGCGCGGTGAGAGCCGGGTAGGCAAGACCACTCGCCTGGAGGTGGTGACCCAGGGGGTGCTGACCCGCATGCTCCAGGAAGATCCGCTGCTCGAGGGCGTATCCGGGGTGATCTTCGACGAGTTCCATGAGCGCAGCCTGGAGGCGGATCTCGGCCTGGCGCTGGCTCTGGATGCTCAGTCGGTGCGCGACGACCTGCGCCTGCTGGTGATGTCGGCGACTCTGGACGTGGAGGCCCTGCTCGGCGTGCTGGGCGACGACACCCCGGTAATCGACTGTCCGGGACGCACCTTTCCCGTCGAGACCCGCTACCGCTCGCTGAATGCCCGTGATGACAGTGCGGCCCAGCAGGCTCGGGCGCTGCTCGAGGCGATGGAACAGCAGGAAGGCGATGCCCTGGTGATCCTGCCCGGGGTGGCGGAGATACGCCGCCTGGCCCGGGCGCTGGCCGCCCGTGCTCCCGAGCTTGTCGTCATGGAGCTGCATGGCCGCCTGCCCCTCGAGGCACAGCGCCGGGCACTGCGCCCCGACCCCGACGGCCGCCGTCGGGTGGTGCTTTCCACCGCCATCGCCGAGTCCAGCGTCACCGTGGACGGCGTACGCCTGGTCATGGACGCGGGCCAGGAGCGAGTGCCGGTTTTCCAGCCAAGAAACGGCCTGACGCGCCTGGAGACGCGCCGGGTCAACCGCGCCAGCGCCGACCAGCGCCGCGGCCGCGCCGGCCGCCAGGGCCCCGGCCTCTGCGTTAGGCTGTGGGCCGAGGAGCAGCCCCTGGTGCCCCACGGTGAGCCGGAAATTCGCCAGGCGGATCTCGCGCCGCTGGCCTTCGAGCTGGCCCGCTGGGGAATCACCGAGCCGGATAGCCTGGCCTGGGTCACGCCGCCGCCCAGCGGAGCCCTGGCGGCGGGGCGCGACCTGCTGCGTCGACTCGGCCTGCTGGACGAGGCCTGTCACCTCACCGAGCCGGGTCGCGCCGCTGCCCGGTGGCCCACCCACCACCGCCTGGCGGCGATGCTGGTACGCGCCGGCACGCTGGACGCCCAGCCGTTGGCCTGCGCCCTGGTGGCCTTGCTCGAGGGGCGTGGCCTCGATGACGAACGAGACCTGGAACGAGCGCTTCAGGCGCGGATTACGGCGCCTCGTGAGCATCGCCAGTGGCAGCGCGACGCCGAACGCCTCACTCGCCTTGCCGGCGTTAGCCTCAAGGTGACCAGCCTGGCTCCGCTGGCCGAGCTGCTGGCGCTGGCCTACCCGGAGCGCGTCGCCCAACGCTCCCCTCATCAGGTCGGCCCGGGCCGCTTTCGCCTGGCTGGCGGGGGCTTGGCGACCCTCCCCGAGGATCACTCTCTGGCCCATGCCGAGCTGCTGGTGGCGGTGGAGCTTGACGGTCATGCCAGCGGGGCGCGCATCTTCCGCGCCGTGGGGCTTTCTCAAAAGCGGATTGAAGCCCTCTACCCCGAATGCGCCGAGTGGCGGGCCAGTCTCGAGTGGTCCGACGAGCAGGGCCGGCTGGTGGGTGAGCAGGTGCGCGGCCTGGGGGCCGTGGTGCTGGAGAGAAAGCCGCTGGCCGAGCTGCCACCGGAGGCGGTCAGGGCGGCCCTGCTCGAAGCGCTCCGCCGACGCGGTCTGCCCCAGGACGACGACCTGAAGCAGCTGCAGGGCAGAGTAGCGTTGCTGCGTCGCACGCTCGGCGATGCGTGGCCCGACTGGTCCGAAACGGCGCTGCTCGCGACGCTCGAGGCGTGGCTTGGGCCCCATCTGGTCGGTGTCACCCGGTTGGAGGCGGTGGAGCGCCTGCCGATGGCGCGCATTCTGCTCGACGGCCTCGACTGGCCGCTTCGCTCGCGACTCGATGCGCTGGCGCCACTGCGCCTGGCGGTACCCAGCGGCGACAGCCACCGGGTGGACTACGCGCCCTGCCAGGAGGGCAAGCCGCCGGTGCTGGCGGTGAAGCTGCAGGAGTGCTTCGGCTGGCAGGCCTCGCCGCAGGTGGCCGACGGCGGCGAGGCGGTACTGCTGCACCTGCTCTCGCCGGCACGCCGGCCGCTGCAGGTCACCGCCGACCTGGCAAGTTTCTGGGCCAACGGCTACCCGGAGGTGCGCCGGGAAATGCGTGGCCGCTACCCTAAGCATCCCTGGCCCGAAGACCCGATGACCGCCGAGGCTACCGCCCGCACCAAGCGGCGTCGCTAGCCGAGGCGAGCGTGCTTATACCAGCCCGGCGAGGCCCAGCAGCAATGCCGTCAGCCCCAGGCAGACGCCGAAGGCGGGCCAGGGCATCAGCCAGGCATCTGCCCGGCGGAGCCGCCAGCGCCAGCGTCGGGCCTCGCGCCTGACCGCCAGACGGCGGGCCCGGACACGAATCCGGCGTCGCCAGCCCCGTGTCGCCAGCCGCTGGTGCAGCGGTATGGCGGCCAGCAGCGCGGCGCCGAGCGCCATGGCCACCAGCGCCGGCATGAGCCCCTTGAGCCAATCGCCCGGCGAGGCCAGCAGCCCCCCTGGCGCATCGACGAAGGCCCAGGGCAGCAGCGCGGCCAGTGCGCCGAGGCTCCACAGCGCCGCCAGCAGCCAGCCGGGAGCCGTGCCGCCCCGCGAGGCCGCGCCGGTGTGATAAAGCAGCCAGAACAGCCGCAGCATCAACAGGCTCGTCAGCACGCCGCTCAGCGTCACCGGCCAGGCGGGCAGCGCCGCCTCGCCCAGTGCCGCCTCCATCCCCGCCTTGACCGCCATGCCGGCGCCGGGAGGTACCCCCGCCAGGGTCAGGGCCGGCAGGCTCAGGGCGCCGAGCAGCAGCCCCCGCCTCGCTGTCATGCGCTCTGCCATGCCTGCGCCGAGGAAGAGTGCCGCCTTGGCCAGGGCGTGGGCGGCCACCAGGGCCAGCAGGGCCGGCAGGGCCGCCGGGCTGCCCAGTTGGTGGAGCCCCAGCAGGGTGGTGGCCAGGCCCATCTGGCTGACGCTGGACCAGGCCAGCAGCGGCTTGGGGGCGGACTGGGCAATCCCGCGCAGGGCGCCGTAGAGGGCACCGGTGAGCCCCCCGGCGACCAGCACCAGTCCCAGCCGACTCCCGGGCTCCGCGCCGGGCATGAGCAGCAGGCCCCCCAGCACCCCCACCTTGATCATCAGCCCGGAGAGCACCGCACTGGCGATCGGCGGTGCCACCGGATGGGCCAGCGGAAGCCAGCCGTGCACGCCGATGGCACCCGCCTTGATGGCGAAGCCCAGTCCCAGGGCCGCCAGCGCGGAGGCCGGCAGTTCGGCGGCGGACAGATCCTGGAAGGCCAGCGAGCTGGAGGCCTGCCAGACCAGGGTCAGCCCCAGCAGAAGGCTCACCTCGGCGACCATCATCATGGCCAGATACCCCGCGGCGGCCCGCCCGGCCCCGGGGCCACCGCCCAGCCACACCAGGCCCCAGCCGGCGAGCCCCAGCCAGGCCGCACCCAGATAGAGGGTAAAGAGATCGCCTGCGGTCAGCGTAACCAGATGCGCGGCGGCGGTGAGAGCCAGGAGTGCGAAAAGCCCCCGGGGCGAGCCTGTGGTCCCACCCGCCAGTGTTCCCGACCTGGCGGCGGCCAGGGCCAGCGGCCAGAGCAATAGCGCCGGCAGCAGCCAGGCGAGCCGGTCAGTGTCGATGCGAGGCAGTGTCAGCGTCAGACCGGGAGTAGTGCTCAGCGCTACCAGGCCTACCAGCCAGGCCAGCATCGCCAGCATCAGCGCCGGCGTCGCTTCGCGCCGGCCGTTCTGAATGGTTGCTGGGGCATCGGTCTGCGCGCCTGGGGGTATCAGGGCGACGGACATGAGTCGCCACAGCCAGGCGGCGGTGAGCAGGGTGCCCAGCAGCATGGCCGCGGCCAGCAGCGGCTGGTCGGCCTCCAGGGCGGCGCGCAGCAGCCACCATTTGCCCATGAAGCCGCCGCTGGGCGGAAGCCCCATCAGCGATAGCCCGCCTAGCGCGATGACCGCCCAGAGCAGCGGCTGGCGATGCGCGCTGCCGGCCAGACCCGCCAGGCGGTCGTGACCGAAGCGATGATTGAGCCTGCCGGCGGCGAGGAAGAGGGCGCCCTTGGCCAGGCCATGTGCCAGCAAGAGCAGCAGAGCGCCGCGGGCGCCGATGCCCTGCCATGCCTCGCTGTCGGCCACTGCCGGGAGCATCAACGCATAGCCGCCTTGCGAGAGCGTCGACCAGGCGATCACCAGCTTGAGACGATTCTGCAGCAGGGCCTGGAGGCCGCCCCACACCATGGCCAGGGCGCCGAGGATAGCCAGCGCCTGGCGCATCAGGCTGCCGAGTTCGGCGAAGGGGCCCAGCCACAGCCGCCACAGCACCATCACGGCGGCGGCGACTACCGCTCCGGAGAGCAGGGCGCTGACCGGGGCCCTGGCGCGGGAGTGGGCCGCCGGCAGCCAGGCATGCAGGGGCACCATGGCCGCCTTGATCAGCAGCCCCAGGGTCATCACCAGGGCGGCAAGACGCGCGGCCGGACCGTCCTCGATGACCGCCGCCAACTGCGCCAGGTCCAGCCGCCCGAACTGGCCGTAGAGCAGGGCGACCCCCAGCAGGTAGAGCAGTGAACCCAGCAGCGAGGCCATCAGGTAGCGCAGCGCCGCCACATGGTAGGGGTCTTCCCGGGAACGACTGACGAGGCCCACCGCCGCCAGCGACATCAGCTCCAGGGTCACGTAGAGGTTGAAGAGATCCCGGGAGAGCAGCAGGGCGTTGATTGCCGCCCACAGCATCCACCACAGGCTCCACAGGTAGCGGTCGTAGTGGCCGTCCGACTCTGCCAGCAGCGCCAGACTGGCCGGTCCGATCAGCAGCCCGACCATGGTGATGAGCAACACGGCAGGTGCATCGAGCCGCCAGGCGATCCCCACCGGTGGCGCCCAGCCCCCCAGCCACAGCGTGGCCTCGGCGATGATGCCCTCGAATCCCAGCCCAACAAGCCCAAGCCCGCCCAGCCCGGACACCAGCCCGCCCAGGGCGATGACCACCTGATGGCGCGCCGGGAGCAGGCCCAGGAAGGCGATGATGGCCAGGATCAGGGGCAGGGCGACGAGCAGCGGTAGCAGCCAGTCCGTGGATGTCACGGCCTCTCCCTGCGGCGTCGTTCATGGGACTGCACGGCGAAGGCGAGCATCGCGGCGGTGGTGCTGACCGCGACCACGATGCCGGTCAGCACCATGGCGTGGGGCAGCGGATCAACGCCCTCGGCGGTACGTGCCATGCTGACCAGCAGCAGGAAGACGGCACTGGCCAGTACGTTGAGCGCCAGCACCCGACGCAGCAGATCGGCGGTGCGGAACAGGCCGACCAGCGCCATGCCGGCCAGCGCCGGGGCCAGCAGGAGGTAGAGCTCGCTCATCGGCCCGGTTCCCCGTAGAGATAGAAGGCCATCAGCATCAGGGCGATGGAGAGGGCGGCGGCGGTCTCCACGGCGAGGATCACGGTGCCCGCCATGCTCGTGGGAATGGCCAGGAAGGTGCCGGTCAGCAGCAGGCCGCCCAGCGCCATGGCCAGGAAAAGTATCAACCCGGCAGCCAGCAGAAGGCGCAGCAGCGGCTGGCGTCGGGGCTCGTGCATCCAGGGGACCGCCCCGGCAAGCACCAGCAGCACACCGCCGGCACCGAGCACGGCCCCAGCGGGAAAGGCGCCGCCCGGAGCGTGACTGCCGCGCCACAGCAGGTAGGCCGGGACCAGCAGAAACAGCGGGTGCAGCAGACGGGTCAGCGCCGGCAGGCCCGGCAAGGCCGTGGCGGGTGCATAGGGGACGAGCGCGGGTCCCAGCGACCAGACCAGAAACACCCCGGTCAGCATGACCGCGATCTCGAGCAGGGTGTCCCAGGCGCGCAGGTTGAGCAGTATCGCGGTCACCGCGTGGGTCACGCCGCTCTCAGGCAGGGCCTCGCCTATCGGCACGGCGAGGCCCGGGCGCGGCAACTGCCAGGCGACCCAGGCCAGAGCCAGGGTCGCGAGCAGGGCGGTGGACAGGGCAAGCAACACCAGCGGCCTCTGGGTGGCCCGCCACGCGGGCGAGTGCCCACCAGTGGCGGGCAGCCGACCGAGAGCCGCCAGCAGGAGCGCGCCGGTGACCCCGGCCCCGATGGCCGCCTCGGCCAGGGCAATGTCCAGTGCATCGAGGCGCACCCAGACCAGGGCCATCACCAGCCCGAAGGCCATGAAGTGGACCACCGCGGAGAAGCGATGGCGGTCAAACAGCGCCTGCCAGGCGAGCCAGGCCAGGCCCGCCACGAGCAGGAGGTCGAAGCCGATCACCAGCCCACTCATGGCCGCCTCGTGTCTTCGCGCGTGACGGCCGGTGGCGAGGGCCGACCCAGGCGAGGCCGCAGGCCGCAGGCCAGGGCGGTGGAAGCGATCAGGGTGGCGCCGATGCTGGTCGCGATCAGTATCAGTCCCCACACCAGCAGGATCTTGAGTGCGGCGGCCAGGTCCGGCGCCTGACAGGCCAGCCCCAGGCAGATCAGTCCCAGCCCCAGATTGTCGGCCTTGGTCAGGGCATGCAGACGGGCATAGAGATCGGAGAAGCGGATAAGGCCGAGGCTGCCGGTGATGAAAAAGATCGCGCCGGCGGTGATCAGCACGTTACCCAGAAGAGACAGCCATTCAGTCACGTCCCGCCTCCTCGCGACTGCCGCTCTCCTCGTGGAGCAGCGTCCAGGTGCGGGTGACGAAGTTGGCGGTGGCCACGGCGGCCAGCAGGGCGAAGATCAGCGCCACATCCACCAGGGCCGGCTGCGCGAGTCCGATACCGAGCAACAGCAGCACGGCGACGGCGGAGACGCTTACCAGCTCGGCGGCCAGCATTCGGTCGGCGCTGGTGGGGCCACGGTGCAGGCGCCACAGCGCCACACCGGCGTTGAGCAGCAGCAGCGCGGCGATAGCCGCATGAAACATCAGCTGGGCTCCTTGTCCTCTGGGGAAACGTCATGGGAAAACAGTCGGGCGACACGTGCCTCGAGGCGATCGAGCCCGGGGCGGGTACTGGCGTCCATCTGCAGCACGTGAACCTGCAGTGTATCGGGGGTCAGGCCGAGTGTCAGGGTGCCGGGGAGCAGGTTGATCAGGCTGGCCATGAACAGGCGTCCCGGGCCCTCGGGCAGGTGGGACCAGACATGGTTGATGATTCGCGTGTCGGGATCGAGCCGCGGGCGACAGGCCATGATCGCCACTTTCAGGCCGCCGCGCAGGGTGAGCCACAGGGCCAGGGGAAGAAAGGCAAGAAACGCCAGCGGTTTCAGCCGCACGGCCCTGCTGTTCGGCATCGCCAGGGCGGTCACCAGAATCACGGGCAGCCCCCAGATCCAGGCGTCCCCGCCGCCGCTGACGACCCACCAGAGCAGGGTCAGCAGGACGAGGCGCCTGGCGAGGCGGGCCACCATCAGGAGGGCTTCTGCTCCTTGCGCTCCTGGCCGCCGTGGTGGGCGGCAGGATGGCTCTTGACACCGCGGGCACTGAGCACGCGTTTCTCGACCTCGACGATCAGATAGATGGCCAGACTGCCGGCCAGGATCACGCCCCAGTGGCTTGGTGCCAGGCCCTCGCTGCCGAAGATTACCTGCATGAAGGGCAGGTAGGTCCAGCCAAGTTGCAGGACCACGATGATGCCGATGGAAGCCCATACCGGGCGGCTGCCGAACAGGCCTGCCATGGAGAGGGTGCTGCGCAGCAGGTAGCGGCTGTTGATCAGGTAGGCGGCGCTGCCCATCACCAGCATGTTGACCGCACCGGTCCGGGCCAGCTCGATGCTGCCTCCCTGAGCCTGCAGCCAGATCAACATGCCGAATACCCCGAGCAGCAGCAGCATCGAGACAAATACCA
>LFIK01005112.1_pt1 | contig 10562 bp, 11 predicted proteins | sample 643401 | NCBI WGS metagenome assembly LFIK01 (sample SAMN03777447, study PRJNA286221) | soda lake metagenome | biome: soda lake; feature: Kulunda steppe; material: water; isolation source: sample T5-Br brine of Lake Tanatar-5 | place: Russia: Kulunda steppe | collected 2010-07
CCACGCCAGGTTTGGCAGCCGAGCAGCCCCCCCCTTGAAAAACACCCCCACCGCGCCCACTAAGAACGCGTTACCGTTTAACCGCGTCTTCGAGGGAGTACCGAACCATGAGCGTTGCTGCACGCAAGGAAACCCGGGAGTTCCAGACGGAAGTCCGGCAATTGCTGGACCTGATGATTCACTCCCTGTACAGCAACCGCGAGATTTTTCTGCGCGAACTGATATCCAACGCCTCCGACGCTGCCGACAAGCTCCGCTTCCAGGCGCTGCAGGATGAAAGCCTGCTGGAGGGCGATGGCGAACTCGCCATTCATGTCAGCTATGACAAGGACGCACGCACCGTCATCGTGCGGGACAACGGTGTGGGCATGACGCGCGACGAGGTGCAGGAAAACCTGGGCACCATCGCCCGCTCGGGCACCCGCGAGTTTCTCAAGCAGTTGTCCGGCGACCAGGCCAAGGATTCCCGACTCATCGGGCAGTTCGGGGTGGGCTTCTACTCCGCGTTCATCGTTGCGGACCGCGTTACCGTGCTGACCCGGAAGGCGGGTGCACCGGCGGCTGAGGGCGTGCGCTGGGAATCCGCCGGTGATGGCGAATACGTGATTGAAACCGTCGAGTGCCCGCTGCGGGGTACTGAAGTCGTCCTGCACCTGAAGGACGATGCCGACGAATTCCTCGACGGTTTCCGCCTGCGGCAGATCATTCGCACCTACTCCGACCATATCGACCTGCCGATCCGCATGCCTGAAGAGCGGCACGGCGACGACGAGAAGGACGAGGAGCCCGGCGAGGAGACGGTCAACAAGGCCAATGCCCTGTGGATGCGGCCCAAGAACGAGATCACGGACGAGCAGTACATCGAATTCTACAAGCACGTGGCGCATGATTTCGAAGAGCCGCTGTGCTGGATGCACAACAAGGTGGAAGGCAATCAGAGCTACACCTCGCTGCTGTACATCCCCAAGCGGGCGCCGTTCGACCTGTGGGATCGCGACACCGGTCACGGCGTGAAGCTGTACGTGAAGCGGGTGTTCATCATGGATGATGCGGACCAGCTCATGCCGCGTTACCTGCGCTTCGTGCGCGGCGTGATCGACTCCGATGACCTGCCGCTGAACGTTTCCCGCGAGATCCTGCAGCACAACCGTCAGATTGACCGCATTCGCGCGGCGAGCGTCAAGCGCGTGCTGGATCAGCTGGATAAACTGGCGGAGAACGAACCGGAGCGCTACGCGGAGTTCTGGAAGACCTTCGGCCGGGTGCTGAAAGAGGGGCCCGCGGAGGATTTCGGCAACAGGGAGCGGATTGCGGGCTTGCTGCGCTTTGCCTCCACGCATAGCGATCAACCGGACGAAACCGTGTCCCTCAGGGACTACATCGGGCGCATGAAGGAAGGCCAGGAGGCGATCTACTACGTGACCGCTGATAGCTTCAACGCGGCGCGCAACAGTCCGCACCTGGAGGTGTTCCGCAAGCATGGCGTCGAAGTGCTGCTGCTGGGTGATCCGGTGGATGAATGGGCCGTGTCCCACCTGCAGGAATTCGATGGCAAACAGCTTGTTTCCGCCGCCAAGGGCGAGCTGGATCTGGAGAAGCTGGGTGCCGCTGACGAGGACAAGGAAAGCCGGGAGCAGGCCGAGGAAGCGCTGAAGCCGCTGGTGGAGCGTCTGAAAAAGGCTCTCGGTGACAAAGTGGATGCGGTGCGCGTGAGTCGCCGCCTTACCGATTCCCCGGCCTGCCTGGTGGTGGGCGAACACGAGTTCGCGCTCAGCATGCAGCGCATGCTGAAGGCTGCCGGCCACCCATTCCCCACCGGCAAGCCTAGCCTGGAGGTCAACCCGGACCACGTACTGGTGCAGCGCCTGCAGGACCTGGACGACGAGGGGCGGATCGAGGAATGGGCCCGGGTCCTGCATGATCAGGCCCTGCTCATGGAAGGCGGTCAGCTGGAGGATCCGGCAGCCTTCGTGCAGCGGGTGAACCGGCTGTTGTCCGGGAGCTGAACAGCCCCGCCATCGTCGTCCTGCGGTGACGCCTTGAACCGCCGCAGGCGGCGCGATATAAAGGCGCATTCGTACCCGTCGGTGCCTGCCGACGGGTACGTGCGCCCCTTATGGCAACGGGGAATGCGCCCCATGTGCGAGCAGGCCACTAGAAGGCAGGGATGACTCAGCTAACCGACAGCAAGCCCGCGCTGGAGCTCAAGGGTCGCATGATGACCCTCACCGTGCTCCGTCTCCTGGTCCCCTCGGTGGAAACCCTGGCCAGGGCCCTGGATCAGAAAATGCAGGAAGCCCCGGATTTCTTCCGCCACCTTCCCATCATTCTCGACGTGGAAGCCGTCGCCGACACCGATCTGCACCTGGATCTGCCGGGGCTGGTCGGCTTGCTGCGGGCCCGCGAATTCCTGCCGGTGGGTATCCGCGGCGGTGACGGGCCCTGGCGAGAGGCGGCGGAGGTTGCCGGCCTGGGTGTGTTCGGTACCGGCGGCGAGCCGCCGGCGCCTGCCAAGAAGGCCGCGCCGGAGCCGCTGGACGAGTCGCCCAGCCTGGTGGTGACGCAGCCCGTGCGCTCCGGTCAGCAGCTCTATGCACGGGGTGGTGATCTCATCATACTGTCCTCGGTGAGCCCCGGTGCGGAACTGCTGGCGGACGGCCACATTCATGTCTACGGTACGCTGAACGGGCGGGCGCTTGCGGGCGTACGCGGCGACACCAGTGCCCGGATCTTCTGCCAGGGGTTCCGTGCCGAACTGGTATCCGTGGCGGGCACCTATAGCGTGAACGAGCAATTCGAGCAAAACCTGCTGGGGCGGCCGGTTCAGGTCAGCCTGGCAGGGGACAGCCTGGACATACGCAGGCTCTAGGGTACGGACGATTCGGCCTCCATGCGGGGCAGGCATTCTTTGGAGGACGGGATAGTGGCAAGAATCGTTGTGGTCACCTCCGGCAAGGGGGGCGTGGGCAAGACCACGACCAGTGCGGCACTGGGCACCGGGCTGGCAAAGGCGGGGCATCGCACCGCCGTGGTGGATTTCGATGTGGGCTTGCGTAACCTGGATCTGATCATGGGTTGCGAGCGCCGTGTGGTGTACGACTTCGTCAACGTGATCAATGGCGAGGCGACCCTCAATCAGGCCCTGATCAAGGACAAGCGCGTGGAGGGGCTCTACATCCTGGCCGCCTCCCAGACCCGCGACAAGGACGCGCTTACCGACGAGGGTGTGGCCCAGGTCATGGAGGAGCTCGGGCGCGACTTCGATTACATCGTCTGCGATTCGCCGGCGGGCATCGAGCGTGGCGCAATGATGGCCATGTATCACGCGGACGAAGCCATCGTGGTGACCAACCCGGAAGTGTCCTCGGTGCGGGATTCCGACCGGGTGCTCGGCATTCTTTCCAGCAAGTCGCGCCGTGCGGAACAGGGGCGTGAGCCGGTGCGCGAACATCTGCTGCTCACTCGCTACGCGCCGGAACGCGTGAAGCAGGGCGAGATGCTCAGCGTGGAGGATGTGAAGGAAATCCTCGGTATTGATCTGTTGGGTGTGATTCCCGAATCCAAGGCCGTGCTCAACGCTTCCAACGCCGGCGTGCCGGTGATTCTGGAAGAGGACACCGATGCCGGTCAGGCCTATCAGGATGCGGTGGCCCGGTTCCTGGGTGAGGACCGTCCGCATCGTTTCCTGGAAGCACAGAAGAAGGGCCTGTTCGGACGGCTGTTCGGGAGCTGAGCCATGAACCTCCTCAGTTATTTCCGCTCGCAACGCAAGCAGAGCGCCAAGGTCGCCAAGGAGCGGCTTCAGATCCTCGTGGCCAGGGAGCGTGGCGGTACGCATGCGTCCGGGCCGGACTACCTGCCGGCGCTCCAGGACGAGTTGCTGGAGGTCATCCGCAAGTATGTGGAGGTGGACCGGGACGCGGTGCAGATCCAGGTGGAGAAGGAAGGCGACTACGATATTCTCGAATTGAATATCACGTTGCCCGACAGCCACCATCGCTGACCCGGGCTGCCGCATTCCCATCACGGTCTCATGCATGATGCCCGCGTCCGCGGGCATCATGCATTCAGATATTGCCGCTCTGGGCCCGGACATCCACGTGCAGCGTCAACTGCTGGCCGGGCTGAAGGTGGCGACCTTCCTGCAGGTTGTTCCAGCCGCGCACATCCCGCACCGAGACATTGAACCGCTGGGCAATGGCGTACAGTGAGTCGCCCTGGCGCACGGTGTAGGTGACGCGCTGGATGATCGGCTCGTCACGCGGCGGCCTGTTGCCGGACGCTGTGTTGCCGCCCCCCTGCTGGCTCCAGACCACCAGTGTCTGGCCCGGGCGCAGGGTGTCGCCCGGTGCCATGCCGTTCCACTGGGCCAGTTCGCGTACACCGACACCATAGCGGCGTGACAGCCCCCAGAAGGTGTCTCCCCGTTGCACGGTGTGTTGCACCCGCTCGCCGTTGCGCTCGCGGTTCTGCTGGCGTTGCAGGCGCTGTTCCGCGGACATGGCGTACTGGTCGGCGGGCTGGCTGGATGTTGGTACCAGCAGATGCGCGCCGGCGCGGATCACGTGGCCGTTCAGATCGTTGGTTTCCTGCAGCATGGCCACCGTGGTGCGGTAGCGCCGGGCGATCTGGCCCAGCGTCTCGCCCGGTTGCACCTCGTGCCGCTGCCAGCGCACCCGCCGCTCGTCGGGTACATCGGCGAGTCGCGTCTGGAAGTCGTCGATGCGGTCCAGGGGCAGGGCCAGGCGGTGCGGGCCCTCGGGATCGGTGGCCCAACGGTTGTAGCCGGGGTTCAGGCGGTAGAGTTCATCGAGATCCAGTTCGGCCAGTTCGGCCGCCAGTGCCAGGTCGATCTGGGAGCCCACATCCACCACGCCAAGGTACGGTTCGTCCGGAATGCTGACCAGTTCCAGTCCGTGGGCGTGCGGGTTCTCCACCAGGGCGCGGATTGCCAGCAGGCGCGGCACGTACTGGCGGGTTTCCGCGGGTAGCGGCAGGTTCCAGTAATCCGTGGGCTTACCCTGTTGGGCGTTGCGGCGGATGGCACGCATGACCGTACCCTCGCCGGCGTTGTAGGCTGCAAGGGCCAGTTCCCAGTCGCCGTCGAACATGTTGTTGAGGCGCTCCAGGTAGGTCAGCGCCGCCTCGGTGGAGGCGATCACGTCGCGGCGCCCGTCGTACCACCAGCTCTGCCGCAGTCCGTAGTGGCGGCCGGTGCCGGGGATGAACTGCCAGATGCCGGCTGCCCGGCCGTGGGAGTAGGCGAAGGGCTGGAATGCGCTTTCCACCACGGGCAGCAGCGCCAGTTCCGTGGGCAGGCCCCGTTCCTCCAGCTCCGAGACGATGTGGTACAGGTAGGGGGCGGCGCGTTCCGCCACGCGGTCCATGTAGAGCCGGTGACGGCTGTAATAGGCCAGTTCCCGTGCGACCCGGTCGTTATCCACATGCTCCATGTCGAAGCCGTGGCGGATCCGCGCCCACAGATCGTCCGGATACGGCGAGCCTTCGGCGATGGCGGCCGGCGGCGCTTCGGCCGCCAGTTGCCCGGGCTGCTCCATGAAATCCGGCCACAGCTGCTGTTCGCCGGCGTGGCCCGTATCCGGCGCGTCGCTGTCATCTGACGGGAAGTTGGCGCAGGCACTGAGCAAAAGCCCACAGGCCAGCGCCGCGAGCGGGCGCCTCGTCATCACGGTGTGTCTCTCCTGTTATCGGGGCGCAGGCTTGTCAAGGGAGCGCTGGTGTATCCCCACGACGCTCCAACACGGTGTCCGAGCGCGCTGTTATTCGTTGTTGGCCGACTGGCCGGCTCAGCCCGCGTCCTTCCATGCCCGGACTGCGGCAAATACCTGTACCGGACTAGTGAACCGTTCCCCGGCCCAGGATTCTGCGTTCTGTTTCACACTGTGGGCTCCGGAGCGCAGGAAGGGGTTGGTCTGCCGTTCCAGGCCGATGGAGGAGGGCAGCGTGCACTGGTCCGATGCCCGCATCGTCTCCACCTCACTCAAGCGTTCCTGCAGGCGCGCGTTGTCGGGTTCCACCCGTTGGGCGAATCGCAGATTCGCCAGCGTGTACTCGTGGGCGCAGTAGACACGGGTGTCTTCCGGCAGGCTGGCCAGCTTGTCCAGCGACTGGTACATCTGCTCGGGCGTGCCCTCGAACAGGCGGCCGCAGCCGCCGGCGAACAGGGTGTCGCCGCAGAACAGCATGCCCTCGCCGTAGAAGGCGATGTGGCCGGCGGTGTGGCCGGGGACGTCGAAGACGCCCAGTTGCAGGTCCAGTGCCTCCAGAGTAACGGTGTCCCCTTCACGGAGCGGGTGGGTCATGCCGGGGATGGCCTCGCCGGCAGGGCCAAACACCGGCACCTGCCGGTGCGCCAGCAATTCGCGCACGCCACCGGTGTGGTCGCCGTGGTGATGGGTGATGAGGATGCCGCTCAGCTCCAGGTCCTGCTCGGCCAGGGCCAGCAGCACCGGTGTGGCATCGCCTGGGTCCACCACAACGCAGCGCGGATCTCCCGCTCGCTGCAGCAGCCAGATATAGTTGTCGTTGAACGCTGGGATCGGTTTCACGGTTATCATGGTGGCTAATGCTACCGTCTTCGTGCCCGTGGTCAATCATCCTGAGAGATCAGTGACATCCGGCGACATGTCCGGGCTTTTCCAGTCGCCAGGAGCGGACGCCATGAGCTGGGATCCGGCAGCCATAGAGCTTAGCGCATGGTTTAGAACGCCGCTCGGCCGCCTGCTGGCCGAGGCGGAATTGGACGCGGTGCGACAGGCGCTGGGTGACGTGGCGGGGCGCTGCGTGGTCCAGTACAGCGGCCACGGGGAGGCGCTGTCGCTGCCGGGGGTGGACGCTCACTTCGGCGCCGTGCCGGGGCCGGACATCCACGCCGTGGCCCGTGCTGATGCGGTTCCCCTGCGCGCCTCCAGCGTGCATGTGCTGGTGTTGTCGCACGCGCTGGAATGGTCCGCCGATCCGTGTGCGGTGCTGACCCAGGCTGCCCGGGTCCTGGCTCCGGAAGGCCGGCTGGTGGTGGTTGGCTTCAATCCCGTGAGCCTGTGGGGCCTGGAGCGGGCCATGCCCCGTCAGCACCATTCCGGCCCGCCCGCCGGTGGGCGGTATTTCGCGGCCCGGCGGGTGCGCGACTGGTGTACCCTGTTGGACCTGGAGCCCCTGCCGGGGCGCACGGTTTTTTTCCGGCCGCCCGTCAAACGGCAGGATCTGCAGCGCCGGCTTCAGCTGCTGGAGCGGCTGGGTGGTCGCCTGCTGCCCTGGTCGGGAGGCGTGCATGTGCTGCTCAGTCGAAAGCGGGTGGCGGGCCTGCGGCCGCCGGGGCTGGCCGTCAGGGGCATGCGACCGATGGTCCTCCGCCCGATTCCCGGCGCCTGCCAGGCATGGCCACGGTCGGCGGCTGTCCGTGAAGCCCGAGGATCAATTCACACCGTATGAAAAAAGTGGAACTGTTTACTGACGGGGCCTGCCGCGGCAACCCGGGGCCCGGTGGCTGGGGCGTGTTGTTGCGCTGGAATGGCCATGAGAAGACACTCTGTGGCGGCGAGCCTGAAACCACCAACAACCGGATGGAACTGATGGCCGCCATCCGCGGCCTCAAAGCCCTGCGCCAGTCCTGCGAAGTGCATCTGACCACCGATTCGGAATATGTACGCAAGGGCATCACTGAATGGCTGCCCAACTGGAAGCGGCGTGGCTGGAAAACCGCGGCGCGCAAGCCGGTGAAAAACGCCGATCTGTGGCAGGAGCTGGAGAGCCAGGCCCAGCGCCACCGCGTGCATTGGCACTGGGTCAAGGGGCACAGCGGGCACGCGGAGAACGAGCGCGCCGACGCGCTCGCCAACCAGGGGATCGACCAAATGGGTGTAAGCGCATGCGACAGATAGTGCTGGATACGGAAACCACGGGTCTGGACACCAGCCAGGGACACCGCATTATCGAGATCGGCTGCCTGGAACTGGTCAATCGCCGCAGGACCGGGCGCACCTTCCATCACTACATCCAGCCGGACCGGGAGGTGGACCCCGGTGCCATGGAAGTGCACGGCATCACCAATGAATTCCTGCAGGGCAAGCCCCGTTTCGCCGATTTGGCCGGCGAGTTCCTGGAATTCATCCGCGGGGCGGACCTGGTGATCCACAATGCGCCCTTCGACGTGGGCTTCATCGACTACGAATTCACCCTCCTCCAGCAGGAGACGCCGAGGGTGTCGGATATCTGCACCGTGACCGACACCCTGGTCATGGCCCGCGGCATGTACCCGGGACAGCGCAACAGCCTGGATGCGTTGTGCCGGCGCCTCGAGATCGACAACAGCCACCGTGAACTGCACGGCGCCCTGCTGGATGCCGAAATCCTGGCCGAGGTGTACCTCACCATGACCGGCGGCCAGACGGCACTGTCGCTGGGCAGTGAGGACGAGGACAAGCTCGGCGGTGGCACCACGGTGCGCGGTCCGCGCCGCCTGGCGACGGACCGGCCGGCGCTGCGCGTGGTACAACCCACCACGGCCGAGGAGGAGGCGCATCAGGCCTGGCTGGATCGCCTGGACAAGGCGGTCGGCGGCAGCTGCGTCTGGCGGCAGCTGGAGGAGCGGTCGTGAGCCTGCATCCGGTCCGCGCGCTGAGCTTCGACCTGGATGAAACGCTGTGGTCGCTGGATCAGGTGATCGAACGGGCCGAGGCGGACATGGCAGCCTTCTTCCGTGAACGCTATCCGAAGGTGAGCGAGCGCTTCGACCGCACCGCCATGCTGGATTTTCGCCGCGAGGTGCTGCGGCGGGATCCGTCCATCGCCCACGATTTCGGTGAGCTGCGCCTGCGCACCCTGCGGATGGCCACGGATGCCTGCGGCTATCCGCCGCAGGCAGCGCGCCAGGCGCTGGACGTGTTCCTGGCCGGGCGCAACCGCGTGCGCCTGTTCGAGGAAACCCGGCCTACGCTGGAGCGCCTGCAGGCCCGCTACCCGCTGGTGGCGCTTACCAACGGCAACGCAGATGTGCAGCGCATCGGCATCGGCCACTACTTCCGGGCCACCATCTCTGCGGCCCAGGTCGGAGCGGCCAAGCCCGCACCGGAAATGTTCGAATCGGTCACCCGCGCCCTGTCACTAAAGCCGGAACAGGCAGCGCATGTGGGCGATGACCCGGAAACCGATGTGCTGGGGGCGGCGCAGTTCGGCATGCGCGCCGTCTGGCTGAACCGCCAGGGTGCACCCTGGCCCCGTGAGTTGCCCCGGGTCGACTACCTGGAGATCCGGTCTCTTTCTGAACTGCATGGCCTGCTGCCGGAGGAGGGGTGATGCCGGATAGCGTGCCGGCCAACCATCAGCCGCCACCCGGTTCCGAGGCGGTGCGCATCGGCGTCAGTGCCTGCCTGCTGGGCGAGCAGGTCCGCTTTGATCGTGGCCACAAGCGCAGCAGCTTCATCGCCGACCAGCTTGGACGCTATTTCGGCCTGGTATCGGTGTGCCCGGAAATGGCCATCGGCCTCGGCGTGCCGCGGGAGCCGATCCGGCTGCAGGGTGATCCGGAGAACCCGCGGGTGGTCGGGGTCAGGACCGCCGCGCTGGATGTCACCGAGCCCCTGCATGCCTACGGACGGCGCATGGCATCCGAACTCGGCCCGATCAGTGGCTATGTGTTCAAGAGCAAGAGCCCGAGCTGCGGATTGTTCCGGGTCAAGGTATACGACGCCGGTGGTCGCAGCGTGGGGCAGGGGCGCGGCGCCTACGCGCAATCCCTGACCCGGGCGCTGCCGCTGCTGCCGGTGGAGGAAGAGGGCCGGCTGAACGATCCCGTGCTGCGGGAGAATTTCATCGGCCGCGTCTACGCGTATCGTCGCTGGCAGACGCTGCTGGAGACCGGGGTCACCGCAAAACGGCTGGTGGATTTTCACACCGCGCACAAGCTGGCGCTGATGGCCCATCATCCCGACAAGAGCCGGGCGCTGGGGCGTTTCGTGGCCGGCCTGGGCGGGCGGCCGTCAGCCGAGGTCGTGGCCGACTACGGCGCACGCTTCATGGACATCCTCGGCCATCGGGCGACGCGCAAGCGGCACACCGATGTGCTGTTCCATCTGATGGGTTATCTCAAGCGGGCCCTGGACGGCGCGGACAAGCAGGAACTGGTGGACCTGATCCACGACTACCGGCAGGGCCTGATCCCGCTGATCGTCCCCGTGACCCTGCTGCGGCATCATTTTCGCCGCAACCCCGATCCCTATATTGAGCAACAGCTCTACCTCAACTGGCAGCCTGCGGGCCTCAGCCTGTGGAACGCCATCTGAATGAGCAGAGGAGCCATCCCGTGAGCGAACCCTTCCAGCCAGACGGCTTCGGCGCCGTGATCATCGGCGACGAACTGCTTTCCGGTAAGCGCCAGGACCGGCACCTGCCCAAGGTGATCGAGCTCCTCTCCGCCCGTGGCCTGGAACTGGACTGGGTGCGCTACCTGGGCGACGACCCGGCGCGCCTGACCCGCTCCTTCCGGGAAACCTTCGCCAGCAACGACGTGGTGTTCAGCTTCGGGGGCATCGGCGGCACACCGG
>LFIK01005113.1_pt1 | contig 10561 bp, 7 predicted proteins | sample 643401 | NCBI WGS metagenome assembly LFIK01 (sample SAMN03777447, study PRJNA286221) | soda lake metagenome | biome: soda lake; feature: Kulunda steppe; material: water; isolation source: sample T5-Br brine of Lake Tanatar-5 | place: Russia: Kulunda steppe | collected 2010-07
AATCGTTTTGAACAAGGTCTACGATATACATGATGAGGACGAACGCTTTGTCTTAGGAGGACATTCTCCTCCGTCCACAGAAAAATTAGACTTGTCTTTGTTGTGCTTGATTGGAAGGTACGCAAAGAAAACTTCGCCAATTTCGTCTCTCCTGGCCATCTTGGCTTTGATGACATCGGGGCTTGCGTCCGGGAGAGAATCGATGTTATCCACAAACGCGCATGGATCTCGCTTGGTGGGCAATGTGTCACCCCTTTGCAAATTTTCTACGATTCTAGAAGAGTGCACCTCCACTACCCAAACATGGTTAGGACCAACCATTCAAACTATAGGTGACCATGTCAAGAATGCATTCATCTGCCATCGAATCTTCTCTCGGTTGCTAGCTAGTTTGGGAATCACCTTTCTGACACGACGGATGTTGAATTCTTTAGCTGCAATCGCACGCAATCATCGTGTTGTTTTCCATTGTCGCTTCCATTGCCTCATGTTGAATGTGTGTACGTCCCCCATGGACTAGGTATCGACGCGTTTCGCCATGGCTCTATGGATGCAATCCTTGTGGCATATACGATGTCTTCATGTTGATCCTTCTCTTCCACCTCGATTGTTGTGCACATCCGCACCCTGTCTTCTCCATCCTCCAAATCGACTCGTCGAACATGCGAGCGAGCGCGATGCACGTGTGCAGAGAGAAGCCATGGAAAGGCGGCGCAAGGCGTAGGAAATCTCTCGAAAGAACGAGGAAGGATTCACGTGTCGCAAAGATGATGGAGAGAAGAGCAGCGCGGTGTGGAGTAGGACCATCGGAAGCAGTGTTGGGCGCAGCAGTGTATTCAGGAGTGCTGTATGCACTGATGATATTCGCACCGAACAGCAAATGGACAAATGCGATTGTAAAGAAGGACATGAGTCTTGTTCCTCTTGGGCTGACCTATGGCTATTTCCTGGCCGCTTCATGGGAACCCGACACGTTGAGCCTCCTTCTACCGGGGAACTTGGCAGACGGTTTCTCTGGGGGATTCAATCCGCAGTTTTTCCCGTCACTCGATGGTATAGCAACACTGTTCTCGAGAAGTGTAGATTCTGTAGCATCCTTGATGCTGCACCTGCAAGCCATGAGCATCGTTGTGGGTAGATACATACATCTCAATGCTCTCCCAGCGAGAATTGTAAACTCAACCCTCGTACTCCTCAGCGCACTTTGCTCACCTGCAGCTATTCTGCTCTTTGTAATGTGCAGGTTCCTGCACAACAGAAAGGAAGCACGTTTTGTCAAGGAGGGATTCTATTAAATGACTACATCTATCGAAAGATTGGAAATTTGAACCATAAGGTCGATTTTTCCTGGACTCAGCCCCTCCCAGAGTATCCCCCCCCCATGCCTTGTGAACCAGGGTATGGCTGTTGCATTCCTCGGTTTGGCGGCATTCCAGGATTGGGCGGCATGTTGTTTCCCATCTGTGCTACTCCTCCCCAGGGTGCCTGCTGCTGGCCTGCCATGGATGTAAAATTTCCAGGGCCCATCCCTTGCCCTTGTGGCATGGCTTGGGATTGCATGCCGACTGGAGGACCCCCCATTCCAGAAGCATTTCCCCCCATTCCCTGGTACTGTGGTGGCATTGGACTACCGCGATGTATTGGGGTCCCTACGCTTGGAGGGCTTTGCATGCCGTATGCTGGAGGTCCAGTATAGTATGATGACTTTGGCGGGCCCATGGATGCACTGAATTGTGCTGATACGCCAGGTGCGCCCGCACTGTTGGATGGATTTGGAAGATCTGTATGAAGGGAACCGAAGGGATCTGCATCCGATTCCGTGGGTTTTGGTGGTGGCGATGCTGCTCCAGCAGTTCCAGATGCAAACGGATTGTTCTTCTTGTGTTTAGCAGCTTCTTGAGAAGGAACAAGTGCCTGACTTCCTCCAGCTGACTGCCTTGTATTGGCCAAGACTATATCTGTGGATTGCGAAGGGTCTCCCATCCCAACCCCCTGCTGCCCATATTGGCTCTGCTGGGGTGCGGCCATCCTACCAGCACCGTGGAAATGATTAGGAGGTTGTTGCTGCTGCTGGAAGCCCTGGCCTGCAGGGAGAGCCAATGGCGCGTTGGCTTGGCCTGGTTGGTTTGATCCATAGGGCAGCTGCGGGAAATTTCGTTCGTGGCCGGGTGGCAAAGAAGGATAGCTTGCACCCATCTGCTGCTGCCCCTGAGGCCCACCAGGATACCCACCATACATGTTTTGGTCATGCACCATCTGATTTGAGGAACTTCCAAACGGCTGCTCGCCAAATGCATCTTGGTTCGGACCACCACTGGTTGCACCTTGAGAACCCACGGTCAATGCAGCAACTCCGCCTGCAAGGTACTCCCCAGCAGATTGGTCTTGCTGCATTGGAGGTACTGGTCCATCAAAGCCAAGGAGATCTGCAAGTTCGTCCCCTGGAGCACTCTGCTTGACAGGGGGTGGAGGTAGCTCCGGTGCTTTCTTCCCCTGATTGCGTCCTTTCTGGCTTCCTGGAGGAAGTGGTTTAATTGGCTCTGGCGCTGGCGGAGGAAGGGCAGCTGCCTCCTTCCCATTGCCTTTGGTTGGCAGCTTTTCCTGCAGAGGTGCCAGGGCTTTTTGGCTCTTCTTCTTCTTGGGTGCTTCAATCGCGAGAGACTCTTTCCCTGGTTTGGTTTTCTTCGGGGCTGAAGACTTCTTGGGTTTGGGAGCAGGTAAACGGTCATCTTCCTCCACCTCGTATTGTAATTGAGGTGCCGCTTGCGGTGCCGGCTCTTCATTGAGGATTTGCTCTTTCAGAAATTCTTGGAAATCTCCAAATGCTTCGGACAGCTCATCTCCTGCTGCGAGCAACTCTCCCAGAGATCTCTCCAGATCTGTGGATGAAAAGTTTGCCGCCTTGTCAGCAAGATCGTTGACGTCTGTCAGTATTTGCTCACAGCTTTCCAAGAGCTCCTCCAGGGTTTCTTCTGTAACTTCCTCTTCAACTTCTGCATCCATGATTTCTTGCAGTAAGGCACTGTGATCATACGCAGCGTCAATGCATGCGCGCATGTCCTTCAGTATCTTTTCTTTCTCTTGCTGGCGTGCATAGGATGGAAAGCTTGTAGACCTAGAAGGGCCTTCCAAGTAATCCTGGCCTGGGCCGTCCGGAGCTGCCCTGGCATAACCTAATTGGCGCTGATCCCCTCCATAGTATCCACCAGATCTCTCTGCATAGCTTGAGCTACCCTGGCCACCGAATTGACCGCCCGCGGTAGGAGCACCACCATATCCATACGGACTTTGGGAGGCAGGGAGCTCCTTTGGTGGCGCTCCACTACGCACAATTTGGGCAAACGCTTTGACTTTGCTCTGCTCTACATTCTTGGGTTGCATGCACGCAAGTCTATCCACCAAGACATCCACTTCTCTCACAAAGAAAGCCTCCCTCAGGTTGGGACATTTATGCTTTACATGCTGCCAAAGATACAATGCTAGCCACTGCTTTTTCGGGGAATCGTAATACGTCATCCTCTTTCCGATTTCTCTGCACCCGTCCTCAGCGACCATCATGCCAAAACGGTTCAAAAGCTCTACCACCCTCATGTTCGAGTGCATATTTGGCCTGTCCAATTTGCTGGTGCATGACTGCTTGATTGCGGATCTGAGCTCCACGATGGCAGGATCTGCCCTTGATGCCTGGAGGATGGACACACAACCACGACCGTGGATGGGGAGAAAGCCCGTCAGCGATGTTCCTTAGTGGCGACCTCTTTCGAGTACGAAATCCTTCGCACCCATTCCTCTTTTCCAGGCGACACGAAGATTCCCGATCCTTTCCCACACCGAAGTCGTCGTGTCACGTGAACGCTTCCCGTTCTTTCGGCTTGTTCGTTCGCTCGCTCGTTTGGACTCTCCGTCTCCTTCCTTCGCTCATGAGGATGCATGTACTTCGTGAGAGGGTTCTTTGGTGTGGATTCGTGGACCTGTCCCTCTCTTCTCCCTTCGGAAAGCTTCCACTTTGCTCTTTCCGTTCGTCTCGCGCACGCCATGAACTTCGTTTGGCAGCACGTACCGATCCGCTGGCAGATGCGCTCCTTCGGAGCTCGCGAAAGAATCCCATCGTCCAAGTTTCGACGGTTGCGATTTTTTTTTCGAGGGTATTGCGTGTGGCTCGTTTCCGCGCCGGGGTCGCGGTTTTGCACGGTTCTGCACGGTGCGCGACGGTCAGGGTCGCACTTCCGCCTCACGTGCTCGTCGTTCCGCCGCAGAAAGACGCAGGGTCGCGCGCGTGCGCACGTGTGCGTGCGACGAAGCGCCGCCTTCAAGCGTCTGGACGACCAATGCCCCCCTTTTGGGATCCAACCCCACACGTGCGCCCCACACGCGCCCTCTGTTGTCCTCTCCCCGACCCGCCAAAGGGGGGCATTTGCGATCCAGGGGAGAAAACCCATGCTGGCTGAACCTCTGTGAGACAGACCTCACCACCACAACGAATGGGATGATGAACTGGAGCACCGCACCACACGGCGAGATGACCATGAACGCGAGCGATTGCCACGTATGGTGCAAACCAACAAGACAGGATTGAAACACGGCCTGCTCTTCGAACACGGTGCGAGACTGGGACGAGCCGCATGCTTGCGATGCACAGGCCTTCCTCGCCTCCAAGGTTTGCGATGGCAATGCGTTGGTCCCTCTTGGAGAGCATTTCAGTAAAGACAATACTTCTCAAAGGACATGGATTGTTTCTCTGGACTCTTGATGCCTGTGGCTGCAGCTGACCTCGTTGAAAATCGCCAAGTGCCAGTCCGCAGCCTGCGTGTCAAACAAATTGATGTGAGCGGTAGACGCCAAGGCGACCATCCCGAAAGAGTTCTCGGATACGCTTGGGGCAGATGCTCCGAGCCCATGACCATCCACACCCTCGATGGTCACATGCATCGGTGGAACAATGGGAAAATTTTGCTTGGCATTGCCATTCTGATGCATCCAAAGCTCTCGCAGATTCACTGCACGCACACCGCCCTTTCCTATTGGACGCCAGCACATGGTCCAATTCTTTCCTCGCTCAAGAATCACACAACCTGCTTTTCATGCACCTTTCAAGTCCATTCTCAAGGTATGTTCACATCTTGTCCAACAAACACACCGTTTTACACCAACTACGCAGCCAAGAAAGGACAGAGCTGCAGCCTGCATCAACCGTGGATCTGCGGGGTTGGGTCCCCATCACCCTCGGACACAGGGAAAACGACCCCCTTCCTCTCCGAAACCCTCTCCGGGTACCCTTTTTCCCACCTTTCTCGGACGGGTCCGGGCCCCAATGCCCCCCTTTTGAGCACCCTGCCTGTGTTCTTTGGGTCCTTCGCCCCTCAAAGGGGGGCATTGACCGCATTCGAGGGTCGGTTCGTGTCGGCAGGTGCAACAGCAGCAGAAAGGATTGAACGGTGCAAATTCTACCGCACATGCCGCCATGTCCACCCGAAATGCGCCAATGCTACTCTGCTTGTGCTTCTTCGCACTGCAATGCGCTTGCAGCAGACCTCCCAACGTCCTCCTGGTGGTGGCGGACGACCTGGGATACGGAGATGTGGCCTTCACTCCTGTGGACAGTGGAGAAGAACTGGACACGCCCTTTTTGAATCGGTTGGCAGAAACAGGTGTGGTGCTGGATCAGCTCTACGGTGGACCACAATGCACGCCCAGCCGATCCTCTCTTCTCACTGGAAAGTATCCCAGCACCATAGGTATGCAACACAAAGTGGCCACCTTACGATTGCGCTACGCGTTGCCATTGGAAGAGAAAACAATTGGACAGCACTTGCAAGAGCTTGGGTATTCCACACATCTGGTTGGAAAGTGGCACGTAGGATCTTCCTCCTGGGAAAACACACCCACCTATCGAGGATTCGATACCTTCTACGGTTACCACGGCGGAGCGCAAAACTACTACACACACATGGCAGGCCCGTCCCACTTGCGTGGGTTTGACTTCTGGAATGGTACAACACCAGCTCATGATGCCCGGGGTACCTACAGCACATGGCTCTTTGGTAACGAAACTTCTAGAATCATTGAAAGCAGTGCAGCTGAACCAGAGAGGCCATGGTTCATAATGCTGAGTTACCAAGCAGTTCATGGTCCAATGCAGGCCCCACCACAGTATATCAAAAACTACAAAGAGAGAGGTTTGACGCCTGAAAGGGAGGTATTTGGTGGAATGACTACGGCAATGGACGATTCCCTTCGTGGAGTGTTCGAGGCATTGGAAACGAGTGGCCAGAAAGATCAAACACTGGTTGTCTTTCTGAGCGACAATGGAGGCCCTGTCGAAGGCCATTCTACGAATTTTCCTCTCAGGGGAGGGAAGCATACGCTCTGGGAAGGAGGAGTAAGGTTGGCAGGTTTTATGCACGGTCCAATGATCCACAAGACTGGAAAGCGCTTCCAAGGTTTGATGCATATCGCTGATTTGTTGCCAACCATAGTGGATGCCGCAGGGGTGAAAGGGAAGGGCGCTGAACAAACTGCCAACAGAATTGATGGCATCAGTCAGTGGCAAGCAATTGTCAACGACCAACAGTCACAGAGGACAGAAGTATTGTTAAACTATGATCCTGTCACCAATGACAATTGGTGGGGAGGTTATGCAGGGATCCGTGTTGGAGACCTGAAACTGCTGGTGGGAGACCCAGGGCAGCCTAGTGGATGGTGCAAGCCCATAGTCCACGACTGCAGGCCGACCCCAGAGCTACCGCGGATTGAGTCTTGCTGCAGGGATATGCGGGTACCAAGCGATCCTCATAGTGGGTACCGACTCTTCAACCTCACACTTGACCCCTCTGAAAGAGTGGACTTGGCTCTGAGGTACCCAGAGCTGGTAGCAAGGCTGAAAGAAAGACTACAGTACTACATTGACAATGCAGCAGAACCCTTGAATGGTACTCCTGAACAACGTCAGATAGATCCAAGAAGCAATCCAAATCGTTTTGGGGGGGTCTGGACACCGTGGTTGGACCGTGAAAATGCATCGTCTTTCTACATTCGCACTGCTGATTTCCAAGCAACAGATTAGCCGCAAGCACAGGGTGGTGCGTCTTTTGCTAAGAGGAGCCTGAGATCTATACAAGTGTGCAGGTTTGAGATTTCAGTCGTCGATGATGTGAATCACAGGCATGCCTGGGCTCGTGCAATGCTTCTTGATGTCCTCCTTCCTCGGCTCCTGCTTTGCTCTTTTCTTCTCTTCAGTCTCGACCCCAGGGTGCTTTATCTGCTGCGCAGCAGCAGGCTGAAAGTAAGTCAGAAGCGTTCTAGGGGGACGGAATGCTTTGGAGAGAAGCTTGGAAATAACAGTTCCCGGCATTTCTACTTTTCCATCCACAAAAGATGTTGAACCATATGGGGAGCGGCCTCCGAGAGCCGTCATGTTTGCAAAGCTGCATTTCCCTGCTTGCTCAGCCTGTAACAGTTCCTGCACTTCGTTGAGTAAATGAGAAGGGTACCTTATACCGATCAATGTTTCTCCGTCATCCATTTCAGCACGAACAACTCGTAAGGAGCGATCTGCTTTGCTTAATTCATACTCATGACGGCTCAGCACAGCTTCCAATGCGCCCCATATTGCACAAACAGTACCAGTTATAAGCGAAACATGTGTGAGCCGGCGTCCAACTGTGCATTGTGGACCATTCCCACACCGCGGGCCATGCAAACACTGGTCCACTGCCGAACTATAAGCCTCTTGCCAGCCATCACGAACACATTCTGCTGTTATTGGGGCATACTTGCCCATCAACTCTGCGTGGTCCATCTCAAAATAATTGATGCCAGTGTTGGGCCGACAAATAGTGTACAGGTGGTGCATCCCTGGCTTTCTTATTGCTAACAAATAAGCAGTTTTCCCATACAAAGGTCGCTTGCTCTGGTAAAACCCTGATGCCACGGGATCCTCCACCTGTTCTAACTTTCCTAATGCACTTTCGAAGGATACACCTCGATCAATGATGATGTCATTCCTAAAGGCTAATTTCCACAACTGGGTTTGCTGTCCACACCTCCTAATATGGGATCCTGGGAGATCAGACACACCTTCGCTGTATTTGCCATTCTTCTTGGCAACACGTATCTGCTCTTGCAGCAACTGATAAAAGTAGTTGAACAAGAGGTTCTGTTTCTGGATTGGGAGCCCCAGTATTCTGTTCAGAAAGCGCTTGAGGTCCGTCAAATCGCTGGACAGACCAAGGTCAGACATTGTCTCCTTCAGCCACGAGTGGAGTTCTAACACGCTGCGGGGAGCGTAAGAAGCATCGTTGCAAAGTCCCTCCAAAGAAACCCCTGGTGGTAGTACGTCGGAGGTATGCTCTATGTAATCAAAGAGGAGTCGAACTGCTTGTCGCCCCAACTTTGTGTCAAAGCTGGATTCAGCCATGTTCAGACCAGAAGCAGCTCTACGATCTCCTTTCGTGAGAGCTCCGAGGGACTGGAGCCGTGAGGCCACTGAAGCAACAAAGCGCTTTTCACCCCCTACCATAGTTGAGACAAGCTTATAAATCGGGGCGGACTCTTGATTTGACCTGTGCGACCGGCCTAACTGTTGAACAGCCTTGTCTGCACTCCAAGGCAACTCTACTGTAAGGTGTACGCGGCGCCGTTGATTCTGAGCATTCCTATCCGCATGAAGTGATATACCAGTTGATGCAGCATCAGAAATGATAGCAATAAGCTTCTTTCCCCTCATAAACGTGGCCTTCTCTGCTAAGTTCACATCCTCAAGGGCAGTATTACCATCAGCCCTGGTTTCATACCTGATACGGTTGTTAACCCTCACTATTCTACCCTTTCTCCCAGTCATCTCTGCCACTTTATCTTTGCCTCCAAGCAGATCGATAAGCTCATCCAAAAAGTTCACAGGCAAGTCAAGGGCAGAGGCTTTTTGCATGAGCTTTCTTCTTAAGTCAAGGCATTCCTGTGATTGTCGCCCACTAAATTCTGCCGTGTGTAATACACCTGTGTCTGCATTGATAAAAGTGGGAAAGTGAGTTTTGATGAATCGCAGCAATATTTCTTTCGCTGTGGAAATAAATCCGCACTCGTCCCCCGACCGGAGTTTCAGAGCATCGGCCGAGGACTCACCAGTTGTTTGAAGACCTATCACGACAGCATGGCCTGTTTCTAATGCCAGCTTGGTTTCAGCAACAACTGTGGGGATCTTCAGGGATACGCAAAGCAATCTAAAAAAGCGTTGCTGGGTGCCCCAGTACATCTTCCAAACGTCCATGGTCCTAGCTGCAGTAATGTCCAATGCGGTCTCGATATCCCTTCGTAGTTCGTTCCAAAGATGGACTGCGGAATCCCACGTTTCTTCCTGTTGCCTGGCCATTGGACATTCAACTTCCATGAATTCTGCTCCGGTGTAAGACAACCCCCTCACCACGTACTTTCCCTGAGACTTCAGTTCCACGGACAGCATCTCTAGGAATCCAAGTCCTCTGGACTTCATTGCTTCACGAAAGGTTGGAAAGTCTTGAAAAGCAGTGCCTGGTCCCCACAGGGCAAGGCGGGACAGGTATCCCATGTGAGTAATCTCTGAGACGCTTGTGGCAGAACAGTACACGACACGTGCATTGGGCATCTGCTCTTGTAGCGCAACCACAACCTTGGATACCTTTGTCCCTCCTCCGTCACCCCCGGTTGCATAATTCTTTGCTTTGTGACACTCGTCGAAAACGATGCAACCATCGAAGGTTTCCCCGCCCAGCCATTCCACCACCTGATCCAGCCTCTTCTTTTTCCCGTTATCGGACACAAGGGTAGAATATGTACAGAACATCACGCCTTCTTTGAAGTCTGCGGAGAGTCCTGTGGCTCTCCATTCTCGATCAAGTTCTTTACACCCGTTGATGACCTTGATGTGCAGCCCTATATCTCCCATGTCCCTCTTGGCATCTACGTACAGGTCTGTGGACGTGCTGAGCCACAGGTGTCTGGTCCTTCCACGCACGTAGTTGTCTAGGATGATTCCCGCCACTTGTCTTCCTTTGCCGACACCTGCACCGTCTCCGATCAGGAATCCTGCACGCGTCCCGTCAGGAAGCCTTTCTCTGTGTTTGTTGCAGGCGTAGAGGACTCCTTCCAGCTGCAGTTGGCTGAGCTTCCCTTGTTCCACGATTGGTGCTGGCAATGCATCCCACAGCGGATAGTCGCACGTGGGCAGCGACGCGTCGGCCAGGGTGGACGGTTCGAACACTTCCGACGGATGCGGCTTCCCACGATCCACGCTTCGACACACGTATGCGTCGAACACCCTTTCTCGCAACTGTTCGGCCACTCCTTCGTCTTCCCACGTGACATGGCTGCTCGTGGACGTGCGCACTTCCATGACCTCCCTTCCACGTCTTGGGTACGATCGATCGACGATGCACCACGTGTCGGTGTCGAAACCGTACCCATCCCCCACCATCCTGGACCACCGAGGATGGCAAAGGACACAACCAAGACCAACGCATGCAAGGGTGGATGCACCACACCACACACGTCACCGTGCGTGTGTAATTGCCACTGGGCAGATACCCGG
>LFIK01005116.1_pt1 | contig 10557 bp, 9 predicted proteins | sample 643401 | NCBI WGS metagenome assembly LFIK01 (sample SAMN03777447, study PRJNA286221) | soda lake metagenome | biome: soda lake; feature: Kulunda steppe; material: water; isolation source: sample T5-Br brine of Lake Tanatar-5 | place: Russia: Kulunda steppe | collected 2010-07
CGCCAGACGTCAAGGAAGTTAGGAAAATTGTGAATGCTCACATGCAAGTCAATCGCATTGTAAAGTGCTTGCAAGCCAACTCTTGCGAACAAGGACACGGAAGACATCTTCAATCTTCGATAGGCGTTTCACACGTAGAGTAGTGGACGTAAACATTGTTCGAGATCCAAAAACGAGTGTTGGGAAAACCATAGGCGCGAGGGACATTGTCTACTCTTTGGATCAAGCATCGGCTATATTGTGAGTCGTGACTGGCAGACGTTCTACCAAAAAGGATAAGCAATCTTTATTGTAAGACAAGAGGATGGTTTGTTCTATGCGTAGTCGGACGGATAGGCTTCCGCTTTCTATGATGACGCTAAGGTAAAACGCAAGCACCGGCACAAATGAACAAACCCGCTAACCATTCAATCTCACGCATGGGACATCTAGATAGTGGATTGTTAAGTCACGGGCACACCAATGTTTAACTATTCCAAGCATAATTTAAGTCATGTTTGTTGCATGGATTCGGGCCAAGGCTGGTACCACATGGCGACCATCAATGCCGCCTCTATCTTTGCCATTGGGGGACTTTTCGTCCAAATTCCACATTAACGGCTTCACTCGAAAGTTTTCTCTTCCTTTGCGTCCTTGGGCGGTTGCTCGAATGCGTGATATGGTGCACTTGGAAGAGATTTGTCGGGAGAGATGTACCTGGAGGTACCGATAATCCAGCCCGTCATGAAGGGGGTCTAAATCCCAGGGACATTCCGTATCGGTGGATCGCATTCGGCGTGCGGATTGGCGCGACGTTTCGAATTGCTACCTGGCACAAGGAGCGGAAATTCCAGTACGTGCACGAATTCACTCGATGCATCTGTTGGTTCTCCTTTCGCTAAACGCAAGCCGCACGGGAGCAAGGCGCAGACCTATGCGCCATCCTAGGGACAAACGGTTGCTCCTCCACGTAAGAGAAGAAACTCCTTCGGAGGGATCTTGACCCCCTTTTCGAGATGGCCGAATCCATCTCAACGGTCTCTGAACCGTTGCTCGACAGATGCGCTCCTCCACGTGATACGTGTGTCTTCGAGCGCCAAGGACGAATTGAAGGCACAGATGGCGAGTGCTGGGATGCGCAGCGGAGCCTCTTCCTTGCTCCTGGCAGCCTGTGCAGGTGCTGCAGGAGCTTCTGCGTATGGAAAGGGAGCCTGGATGGGCGAATGGATGCTTGCAGCGATGGGAAGACAAGGAGAAGACGGATCGACCGTTGCAGAGCACCTGGCCAAATTGACCCAGGACGTGAAAAATATCGCACACGCCAACCACACGTCCCATAACAAAGGATCCGGTGGCGGTGTTTGGACTCTGGCAGCATTCGGCGCGGTGCTTGGAGTGGCCGTGGTCAAGATGAGAAAGCTACGACTCGACGATCTCATGTATGTCACGCAGCATACATTTCGAGGGGGGATGGATTGCATGCAGGAAGCAGTGAAAAGTTTGCAGGGAAAATTCGAGTGCCTAAGAACGTTCCTGGTGGAATCCCTGAAAAAGCTAGAAACACAGCAGAAAGAAATAAACGAAATGCAACATGGACTGAAAACAGACTTCCACAACATCCAACAGCAGCTCGTTGAATTAGGAGAGAATTTGGAAAGCAAACAAGATGCTACATTACAAGGTGTATTTTTATTGTGCAGAATGGTTTCTAGTAGTCAGGTTGTGCATGAACGCTCGCAGGATGCAAAGGAACTCCAGCTTTACTTGACAGGAGACGCTTGTGCTATGGACGCAGTACGGAATAATTGCACGAGGCACAAGCACCTTCCAGCAGGACAGGTGCCTCTGCAATGGCCACGCCATCGTTCCTCTTGCAGTCTAGAAATGCCACCTGGACTGCATAATTGGAAGGTTCTGATTGAGGAAGGGCGCAGGAACATTGTGCAACATGTGAGCGCCAGCTGAGGTGAAACAAGTGATGCCCTTTTCTTATTTTCACATGTTTTCAGCTAACAATCGCTAGTGTGCATCATGTTCAATCCATAGTATTGCAAGTGGTCAGCAATCGACGTGCAGAATCCCAAGTGGCATACACTTAGTGAACATGTTGGATCTTCTCCGCTCCCATCACAAACCTTTTGGAATATGAAGTCTGGAACAAGTGCACCTAGTTCGACATTGAAAGACCAGACCTCCCTCGGCACATGGTGGAATCCAAATGATGCAGGAGGAAGAGATGGCACAATGTCACTTTGATGCGTCATTCTCACAGAGTATGGGATGGTTCTGTTGAAAAACTCAGCATAAGCATAATTCCCAACCCTTGGACTTCCGAAAGTGTGCACCTCGAGATTGGTGATGTTGTAATGAACATAAATGTCCAGTGCGTACAGTTGTGCCATGGCTGCTCCAAGTGAATGACCTAAGATAAAGAATCGCATGTCCTGATTCCTGTGATGGATATCCCTTGCCATGTATTTTAATCTTTCCTGCAGCAAGCTCCCGTGATAGGCTTCGTAGAATCCTTTATGCACAGTCGCATCTGCCGCCCCTTTGTAGGGCAGGACCTTCCGGGCCTGCACGGAATTCAGATCTTGCAACCAGTTCCGGAGGCTTCTCGAGTTGGATCCTCGAAAGACCGTGAGAATAGCGTCGAGTCCTGGAAAGTATCCAATGTATGCGACAAGGTCTCTCTTGACGTCGTACACCACATCGTACAACTGGAATCCTGTGGTCCTACCGCGACATCTCACGCAGGTCCAGGACCTCAAAGCTTCCAAGTCATAGCAGTAAGCAGCCGATTGGAACTCGGCCAAGGTAATGGCGAGGTCTTCACTGTATTCGGACGCGTTTCTTTTGGCATTCGAGGTCCCGAATTCCCACGTTCCACGGACGTATCCTTGCCCGAGGCTCAGGACGACGAGCAGCCACCACAGGCGTGCACATCCGTACCCATCCTTGGACCACGTGCTTCTTCCTGTCTTCCATTCGCATCCTTGTGCCATGTGTCGCACGTGCATCGACGCGCAAGCTTTGCTTCTTCTGTCTTCGTCGACGTGGACCTTCGCTTCCGACACCACTTCGTCACGTCCCAGATCCTCCCACCTGTTAACAAGATGGAGTTAACTTCGAGGATCGGTCCGACGTGGAGATGTCCGGGGAATATCCTCATGCCAAGTTGGTGGCAACAAGACGATGTGGCGTACTCTATGGGTTGGTTTCGCGCACTTGGCATCGAAACCTGAGGTCATGTACGGGAATGGGCTTGGAACGAAGGTCGTCATGCGCAAGGAAGTCGAAAAGCCGGTAAAGGAGGCCACGCGTAGGATCCTTGCACCTCCTTTGTCCGCTATGTACTCGAGGTAGCAAGTCCAACAAAGACGACCGATCATCTGACGGAACGTTGCGGCGGTTCCGTTTGAAGCACATCCTCTAGCAATGAATCCTCCGCACGTACATTCCGCACTTTGCACGATTCCTTTACTCCAACTGATCAAGCGTCGCCATTTTAAATTCGAGCGAATGCATCATTGGCCTCTCGTTGCTACATCCCTGTCGACAGCCCACTCTTTGCGCTTGACAAGTAGAAGTCGGCATCGTAGACTTTTCAGAGACAACCATCTCCATGGCTGAGTTGTAGAGGACCGCCACATTGGCTTTGGGCGAGTAGCTTTGGATTCGCGCACGATTCATTTTCCAATCGTGCTTCGATGCACCACATCCAAGGCTTCAGTCTCGAATTTTCTCCGACTTGTCCTACTTTTACCGCACATCGTGCTACGCGCCGTTCGGTCTTTTTTTGCAAAAGGTGCACCGCGCAAGGTGGTGTGCACGAGAGCGGTGCACGTGTCGCATGCACGTGGCTTGGGGTTCGTCCGTGGTGTGGCGTTGTAGGTCGTGGATCCAACGACAAGACCATCCATGGACCGTCGAGGACCACACGCCCCAGCGGTGCAGTGGATCCGAGCCATCTGATTGGTCCATCCACCGACCCACAAGAAGGGTCTTTCCTCGCCGCACGCCGACCCAACCGCCCCGCACCTCCCCTCATCAAACCCTCGTTTTCGGCGGTCCAGCGACGTGTGCTGCGGAGGAACCCCGCTCCTCCGCCTTCGATTGGGATCTTGGGGAAGAACACAGCGTGGACGGGAAGATCTCGATCGATTGTATCGCGATCTCGAGGTGGGTGGGTGACGAGCACGGCGGAGCACGCCATCGCGTTCGCCGCGCGTTGGCGCGGCTTTCGTGGCCGATTGCACGGCGTCATGGATGGCGTGGATGGGATGCACGGAGGTCCGTGGACGTCGGAAAGGACAGGTGGTGCGGCTGGCGTGCCGTACGCGAAGGCAAAGCTCGAAGGGAGCGCGATGGAAGCGGTGGACAGCCGAGAGGTGTGGCACAAGCACGTCAGGGAGATGTGGGAGCTGTGCAACGAAGCTGCCAGGAGGAAGATGTGCAGGAAGAAAAAAGGAGGGAACGAGTGGATCGAGAAGCCAGGTGCGTGATGGAGACTCTGCGTGATCGACTTCGATGGACTCCAACGCTCCATCGAAGGGGAAACTCCGAGGATTGCTGCAAGGTTTTGATGCTGACAGGGTCGCGTGTGTTCGAAACAGGTGGAGAGATAAGCATGGACTTCATCACGCAGAGGGTGGAGATCGACGATCCCATCACCGGATACATGGTGCGGACGACAGCCGGGAATCAGCTGCAAGGGTTTGTGTGGTACACGACGTTCACCGTGTGGACCTTCTTCTTCAAATGGGATTCCAGTGCCACTCAGGCCGGTCTTAGAAGGAAGGATGCAAAAGCAGGTAGGAAGATTGACGTGGATGGAAGCTTGGCTCGCGAACTAGAAATGCAGTGTCGAAGCGGACACCCAGACGAGGAAGGAGTGGTGTTTCCGAACATTGCAGAAGTGGCCGTAGCTGGCGCTCTGGGATGTGGAAGCAAACTGATGCAACGCATCTTAGACGATATAAGGGACAAGGGAGTGTACAATTACGTGGTTGTGCAAGCAACAGAGGGTTCTATCAAGTTCTACGAACGGTTTGGGTTCCGCCGTGTGGGTGCTGTTGCACGCTACAACAAGAGACATGCTGGGGATCCAAGAGAGGTGATTGGGTACAGGCATTGGCTTCACGCCGATGAGAAGCTCCACGTGACAGACCGACCGTCGTACATGATGGCTTACAAGGTGGTCGGCGACAGGAAGCCACAGCCCAAAACTGAAGCACGAGCAGCCAGTGCTTACTCGCTCCGAAGTTTGGGGAGAAGAGCTGCATCTTTCCTTTTTGACAATCGCACGCGTCTGCTGTCACCAACCAGTTTCTCGCGAAACAAGCGACTTGCGCAGCCGCAGGTGCCGGAGGTTGTTCCTTCTCCACCGTTGAAACGGCGCCGTGTGCATTCTTGAGACATCGCAACTAGGCCGTGCAGATACATTTACTGAAAATAAAACAATTTACGTCTATTACCGCACGTTTCCTCGCGTCTTTTTTCCCTGCTACCCTACTGACTGGACCTTTGACTCTGCCATGGGATGCCAGCACTGGTGGGAAGGTCTGGGTGTGTTGCGAGGTCCTCCCATCGTTGCGATTCTCGTGGACCTCGTCCATGTATCCGGACATGGACGGATCACCCTCTTCTTCTCCTGCTTCCATCACAGAGCTCGCTTCGTTGCTCTTGGATCCATCCATCTTCCTGGCCATTGCATCAAGGCTGGTGTGGGGATTCACTCGAGTGGACTCCACCCGATCAAGCTTCCCTTTCGAAACCGAAATAGAACCGAAGGCTTGAAAGGGACAGTCCCGAATCGCAAAAGGAACGAAAGGGTGTTTCGAGGAGCCACACGTGTCCGACCACCATGGCGGACTCGTGTGCACGTTTGGATGGCGAAACGTTCGACGCTGCTGCGTTCGTGAACGAAGTGTTTCCCACGGAGTCGTCGCTGGAGGACGTGGAAGACGTCGTGGAAAAGGTGCGCAGGCGCATCCAGGATGTGGACGGAGAAATACGCGCGTCTGTGCGGTTGCAGAGCAGTGCTGGGCTGCGAGCTCGAGAAGACCTTGGGAACGGACAACAAGCCATCCAAGAACTGGGAGAAAAGGTCAAAGAGATCAAGCAAAAGTCGGAACAGAGCGAAAGGATGGTGCAGGAAATATGCAGGGACATCAAGAAACTAGACAACGCCAAAAAACACCTGACACACACCATCACCACACTGCGAAGGCTCGCCATGCTGGTCTCGGCCGTAGAACAGCTCCAAGGAATGGCGGATCGGAGAGAGTACAAAGATGCAGCGAGCTTACTCGAAGCAGTCAATCAGCTCGTGGCCTTCTTCGAACCCTTCTCCTCCGTGCCGAGAGTAGAGGAACTGAGGAACACCCACAAGAACATCAAAACACAACTGCGAAGCTACATACACCATGATTTTTCGACCCTGGCCGTGCAGGCGAGCCCAGAGAACGATGCACAATTTCAACGGGAAAAAAGCGTACTCTCCGACGCATGCCTAGTGGTGGAAGGCCTGGAACCTCAAGTCAAAGAAGAAATCGTGAGCAGCATCTGCAACCGGGAACTAGGATCGTATGCACAAATTTTTGGAGGGTCGGCAGAAGTCTCAAGACTGGACAAAATCGATCGTAGATATGCATGGTTAAAGAGGCAATTGAAGCTGCGGGAAAGTATGTGGTGCGTTTTTCCAGCAAATTGGAAAGTTCCCCAGATCGTCTGCGCAACGTTTTGCAAAATCACCAGGGCCCAGCTGGCAGAGACGTTGGATGCGAGAAAAGGAGAGGCAGACGTAGCCACTCTTTTAACCGCACTTCAGAGAACCATTGAGTTTGAGAACGAGATGATGGAGAGATTTGCTCCTGCCGCGGCAAGTCGAAGATCTGACGTGGATTTTGTGGATGCATCGTTATCTGACATGATGAGGAAGAAGTATAGTTTAGACGATCAAAGCCAAACCTCCAAGGAATCCGAATACGTGGAAGACGCTGCTGAGGCTGTGTCCAACGTCCGATTCCGCGGAGCTATCTCAGGGGTGTTCGAAGCTCATCTACAGTGCTATGTGGATCTTGAAGAAAGCAGTTTGATGGACGTACTTGAAGGACTTCTCAAAGAGGAGACATGGAAGAGCGCAGATGAGGAAAACAAGGTCCTTGTGAGCAGTATGGAGTTGTTCCTACACATGAAACGTTCACTGAAGCGTTGCAGTGCACTCACGCGCAACCAGACGCTCTTCAGCTTGTTCGGTTCCTTCCAGAAGATTCTGCTATCCTATGCAAAGAGGTTGGAAGAAAAGCTTCCGCGACCTTCAGCGGGACTGAACGCCGTACCCTCTTCGGACAGATACGATTGGCAACTGAGGATCAGCGATGAAGAGATAGAAACCGTGTGCAACATTGTGAACACGGGAGAGTATTGCCTGGAGACCACCACGAGCCTGGGAGAAAACCTGACGAAGATCCTAGAGGAACCATTCTCCACGTCAGTGGACATTACCCCACAAGAAGATGCCTTCAAAGATGTCATCACCAGATCTTTGAACGTTCTCATGCTTGCAATCGCAACGAAAATGGAGTCTGCGCTAGTTGCAATGACAAAGAAGAACTGGGCAGGGCTGGACAGCGTCGGGGACCAGTCCGAATATGTCGGAGCCCTCCAAGAAATGCTCATCAAGAGCGGTCAGACCATCGGTGGCTTCCTGTCACCCGTGAACTTCCAGTATTTCTGCGAAAAATTGGTCGCATCCTTTATACCTAGGATCTACTCCACGGTCTTGCAGTGCAAGAGATTGGGCGAAATAGGTGCCCAGCAACTCCAGGTGGACCTGCATGCGATCCAAGCGTACTTGCTTGAACTACCCACAACCGGCGGATTAGACAAGGTCGATGCATCTTTTTCCAAGTATGTGACCCAAGAGATGGGGAAATCCGAAGCAATTTTGAAAATTGTACTGTCCCCTCCTCATTCTTTGGCAGAGACATTCAGCACTTTGTTGCCTGGTGCCAATGTGATGGACTTTGGCCGGATCCTGGAATTGAAGGGTATCAAGCGTCAGGAGCAGCAGGAGCTTGTGGATCTTCTCTCCGGAGAGAAGACGTTGCACGAGGCAGAGGAGTCGCCATCCGAAGCTGACCGTCCGAACCCCACGAAAACCTCCGAGGTGGTGGGCAAGGCGGTTGCTGCCATGCATCGCAGCCGTGGCAGCTTCCGTACCCACGCGGAGGACTTCAGCTTGAAGATCGGGGACCGCCTCCGTCGTGCTGCTTCCGAGAGCAAACGTTTCTTCCACTAGCACGATCCCAGTCACGGTGCATGGACCACACCTATGCGCTTGGGAATTCTCTTGGACATGTTTGATGGGGTCTCTTGGACATTCACGGTCCCCCTGTTTTTTGGTTCCAAATGCCCCCTTTCGTGGATCCCTGGGGGCACGAACCCCCCTCCAGCACGGTCGTGCCCTCGTCCCGGATCGAACCAAAAGGGGGGCATTGGGCGTTCCAAGGTGGATGTGAAGTAATAAAACCTGTTGGCCTGCGCCTCCCACAACTCCGACGCTTCGTTGAGCGACATTACAACTTCGAAAGAGACGCGACAAGGACGTCATGAACGTCCTCGATCACAGTGCGTCGCGTGGCGTCGGCGCACGGCGGGAACAAAGGCAGAGAAACGGACGAAGGGAAGAGCTGGAGCTGACGTAGCAAGCTGGTTGTTCCTACGACGACGCGTAGTCTCGCAATTTGGACAGCGGCCCATGGACGTGCTCAACGACGTGGATCGTGTGCTGCAGGCTGCCAAGTGCGTGCCGTTGAAGCGATGCAAAGGCGCAGACGTGCTGCGAAGCGGATGAAATGTAGCAACTGCCGTGAACTCGCCTGCTTGGAGAAATTCGACTGACGTACCTCGAAATCGCGCCAGGCTTCTTCTCCTGTTCCAAGTCGGATGTGCGATGTTTGGAGAGCTTGGACACGCCGGTGCAGCATATCTTAGCAGTACGTGGCGGATCGCACGTTCGCCGATGGTCACGGACGTTTCGAGCCCAGACTGACGACTTGATGCCATGTGGGAACATCCGCGTAGATTCCTTGGCCGTTTCCTTGTTTGGGATGGTGGCGCTCGAATTCGCAACCTTCCAGCAAGCCACCAACCTCTGCATGATTTACGGCATGCTTCTCCCGTGCATGGTCGGACTAGACGTGTTCTGGATCGCCACCAACAAAGCGAGCAAGCTGGTCATCGCCATGGGCATCCTCAGTTTCATCGCACGGGTGTTTTCTGTGCCATGTTGGATGAGCATGTGGCAACAAGGGTTCCTTTTCGCAAGTGGTAATTTTGCACCAGTGCTTCAGCCGGATGGATATGGCGGCCCTCCGTCCACGAAGCAGAATTATCCTGGGAGCTCTTCCCAGAATCCTGCACAGGCACCAGGCAAAGCTCCGGTTGTGGGCGGATACCAAAGCATCACTTGATAGGTAGCATTTGTCAGCAGAAAAATGGTGCTGGTAGCCACACGCCAATTTCGTTGGGTGTAACACAGAAAATAACGTCTCTTCAACACGCCGCGGCTCCCTTTCTCCTTTTTGAAATATGGGCACCCTTGCATTGCCAGGTGGGTGATGTTCATCCTTTGGGACGGGAAATCAACGGCGGTTTCCATCGAACCGACCTGACCTTTGGTCCCTCGGTGTTCCTTGACGTTTCCTGCACCTTTCCGCTCGTTGCCAAGCATGGAACAGCTGTTCCCATTGACGGTGTTGTACCATCCTAGCCTCCGCTTCCAGCAGCTCGCTACGTCCTCGGTTCCATGCAAGGACCGTCGATGGACCGAGGGATGCCCCCTTATTGCGGTCCTTACTCCCCCACCACGGTCTCCACGGTCCACGTGCACAGACGTTTGTCAGCATGGACCGTGTGGACCGTGTGGAACTCGATCCGAGGGCGGGCATGCCTTCCGGGGGTGTCGATGCGAACAGTCCAAGTGAGGACTGGTCGAGGCGCGGCACTCTACGACGTACGCCATACGTGTGCGCTCCAGCCGCGGAGGCGGCTCTCACCCTTCCTCGTCCGAAGACACCGTGGAAGACGTGGAAAAGGACGGCAAAAAAGAACCGGAAACCATGTTGAAGCTGCTCGCCGTGCCGTGGATCAATGTGGCCTTTTGTGTGGTGGGAATCGTGGGAAGTCTGATGGTCTACGGGTTCCTGCAGGAAAAGGTTATGACGAGGCCCTACGGCTTGGAAGAGGAAAAGTTCACCTACTCCATGTTCATCGTGCTGAACAACCGCCTGATCAGCTGCGCGGTCGCCGTGTGCGCCCTCTGGATCAAAAAGTCTCCAGTGGCACCTGTTGCGCCCGTCTACAAGTACTTCGGAGTCTCCCTTTCCAACGTGATTGCTACCTTCTGCCAGTACGAAGCTCTCAAGTACGTTTCCTTCCCCCTGCAAACGCTCGCCAAGTGCGCCAAGATGATACCGGTCATGATCTGGGGATACTTCATCATGAAGCGAAGGTACAACGCAAAGGATTACCTCGTAGCCTTGCTGGTCACCGGCGGGTTCACTGCCTTCC
>LFIK01005117.1_pt1 | contig 10556 bp, 13 predicted proteins | sample 643401 | NCBI WGS metagenome assembly LFIK01 (sample SAMN03777447, study PRJNA286221) | soda lake metagenome | biome: soda lake; feature: Kulunda steppe; material: water; isolation source: sample T5-Br brine of Lake Tanatar-5 | place: Russia: Kulunda steppe | collected 2010-07
ACACACACACACACACACACACACACACACCTTGCACCCCCTGGGCGCCTCGATTGCCCACCCTCTGCCCGGCGCAGGCGGCTCCCCCATCCACACAGTCAGCGACATGGAGGCCGCCGCCAAGGCGCTGCAAAGTGCCGCCGGCTGCCAAGCGGTGCTCATCAAAGGTGGCCACCTGGCCGACGAGCCTGCACAAGCGCGCCCCCCCGTCAATGGCGGCGGCAGCAGTGCTGCTTGGGCAGATGCAGGGTCTACTACCGTTACGGACGTGCTGTTTGACGGGCAGCAGGTGCACCGGCTTGCACGGGCGCGTGTGCATACGGCCAACACGCACGGGACAGGTGGGTGATGCGTGCGGCCGGTCAAAGCAAAGCACGGGACAGGTTTGGGGCGTGTGCTGCCAGTCAACACAAAGCATGGGACAAGTGAGGGGACGGTCAAAGCAAAGCACGGGACAGGTTTGGGGCGTGTGCTGCCAGTCAACACAAAGCATGGGACAAGTGAGGGGACGGTCAAAGCAAAGCATGGGACAGGTGAGGGGCGTGTGCAGCCAGTCAACACAAAGCAGGGGATGGGCAAGTGGCGCGTGCATGCTGCAAATGTGCTGCTTGGGAGGCGGAAGCGAGGCGTGGTGGGGAGGAGGGCAGTTCCTGGAGGCCCAGGTGCCCTCCCAGGCAAGCAGAAAGGTGACGGGAGGTGTGCAGGCCCGGGGAGGCGGCAGTTTTTTCCAGGCGTTACAGGAGGGCCGCACACTCATTGCCGCCCCGGCCGAGCTGACAATGGCGGGCAAGCGGCATGCAGGAGGGGGTGCCGCGAGGCGTGACCCTGCAGGAGCAGTATGAGGCGCTCAAGCATGCGCTCCATGCTCTGAACCCGACTTCCTACCCTCCAGGCTGCACCCTGGCTTTGGCGGCTGTTGCCGCCGCAGCACAGTGCGCGCTGGCTTGCTTGATGCCTTCCCCCCCTCCCCAGACGGACCCTGCCTTTGGCAGCCGTTGCCCACCGCAGCACAGAGCATGCTGGCTTGCTCAATGCCTTTCCACCCTCCCCAGGCTGCACTCTGGCTTCAGCCATCGCCGCGGAGTTGGCAAAGGGCACGTCCCTACTAAAGGCTGTTGAAGCGGCCTCCCAGTACCTCCATGCTGCTCTGTGGTGAGCATAGGACGGCATCTATACAAATGTGAATGTATGATGGCGTGTACTCTATTAACATTTGTGCATATCTATGAACATCGGACAAAAGCCTTGTACATTTGCCATGGTGTATATCTGCCGCATGCTGGGCAGCGGTGAGTGCGGGCAGCGCGCGCTCCCCCAGCCAAAGACTTCTCTCCTGCCTCCCTCCTTGCATTCCTGGCACAGCCCTCCAGTTGATGAATGGCATCCCATATGCGTGCTTGGGTTTGTTCTCTGCTGGCGGGCCTCTCCTGTGGACTGCCGGCACCCCAAGAGTGGGGATGGAGTGCACTCGAGGGAGGGAGTACATCTTGATTTTGCATGCCCTGCAGCTTTGGGAAGCGGGCCTATATCAACAGCTGGCACCCCAGTTGCCAGCTGGGAATGCTTCGTGAGAGGGGCTTAACCCTAGTTGCTGTACTGCTCACAGGACCCAGGTGGCACTCTCGCAAGTGGCATCCGGGTCCATCCGGGGAGGCCACGGGATTCGCCCCACTTCTTTGGGATTTGTGACCTCTTGCCCCTCTGCTCTTCTTGCCTGCTCACCAATCCTGACCTTGGCAGCCAACTCTCGACAGCATGTGCCTGATCGTGCAGGCAGGGCGCCCACCGTGCAATAGCTGTGCCCCTCTCCCTGCAATCAATCCCCAGTGCACATGCCACCAAGCGCGCCACTCGTTTAGTGACGCCACGAGCGCTCTGCTTCCCTCCCTTCCTTGTGATCCTCAGGGCCAGCAGAGCCGTTCAAGTGGGCGGCGGCCCGCAACGCCCCTTCCACCACGGCTGGATGCTGTCCGACTGGCAACGCCGCATCTTCCCGGCATACAATGCAGAAGGCATGCCGCACCAGAGAGCGGACTCTGAGTTTGTGAGGCAGGCGCTGTGGCTGTACGCAGTCACGGACCCAGACCTGAACCAGAAGCATAACAGGTGAGGAGGCAGTCACGGACCCTGGTATGAGAGTATGACAGGTGAGGATTGGTAAGGCAGGCGCCATGGCTGTACGCGGTCATGGGACCAGGCCTGAACCAGGAGCATGACTAGTGAGGAAGGCAGCGGATCCTCTGGGGCAAAATAGGCTGGGATCTTACCCTGAAGTGGAGGACGTTGGAAACTTAACATATCAAGGGCACAAGAAACAATTAAGCCGCATACACAGAATGGGGGGAAAGGTGATGGACCCCCACCAGTTTAATAGCAGACGGACATCTGGACCAAAGGCACGCCCGGGGTGAAGGCAGTGCAGGGAAACATACCACTGATCCAAGTGTGAAGGTAGTGCAGGGAAACATACCACAGATCCAAGTGTGAAGGTAGTGCAGGGAAACATACCACAGATCCAAGTGTGAAGGTAGTGCAGGGAAGCGTAGCACAGATCTAAGTGTGAAGGTAGTGCAGGGAAACATACCACAGATCCAAGTGTGAAGGTTGTGCAGGGAAACATACCACTGATCCGAGTGTGAAGGTAGTGCAGGGAAACATACCACAGATCCAAGTGTGAAGGTAGTGCAGGGAAACATACCACTGATCCAAGTGTGAAGGTTGTGCAGGGAAACATACCACTGATCCAAGTGTGAAGGTAGTGCAGGGAAGCGTAGCACAGATCCAACATAGCACAGATCCAACGTAGCACAGATCCAAGCGCGAACTGAAGTACGACGGGTGGGACCTGGAAAGGCGAGGCTTCTTATAGCACCAATTTTAAGGGTTTGTGGCAGTAAGCTGGTTGATTACTGCTTGGTGTGCTGGAGCTCAGGGCTTGCAGCCCGAACGTTGGGAATTATGCACTTCCCATTTCATCCTGTCAACTCTTTCATGGCTCCAGTGCCGGAGTACTTCATCGCATGCACGCCGTTTATGGCTCAATCGCTTCTTCTCATTTGACCTAAGCTCGTTTTTGTGGCTGTACGTGTACATGCATGCACAGACAAAAAATGCATAAACATATCAAGACCTCTCTGCACAGACACAGACGCACACGCTTGCCTGCTCAGGTCGCTGGAAGACGCTGTGGCTGCAGCCATAGCTGGAGGGGCGACCATGGTGCAAGTCAGGGAAAAGTCTGCCAACGGGGGCGCTTTCCTCGCAGCTGTCCAGTCAGTCTTGCACGTGAGTCAATTCTGCCCTGCATGAGCAAGTTGTGTACAACTCATCTGAGCATGGTCCAACTTCACATGAATCTGCTGTCCCGAAAGGCAGCATCAAGCAATCCAGACGCCTGGCTGCTCCAGTCTGGGATTTCTTGTTTCAAATCAGTCACGAAAGTACGGGCAGCTTTCTTTGTGTGCAAGTCCTCACACCATGCGCTTGGTGTATGGTGCAGTCGTAATCTGGTACCAGGCCAGCGAAGGTGCTGCTCGCACAGGCCTGTCCACAGCAGCTCAGCTGAGATTTGTGACTGGCTTGAGGCATGTGCTCTAGTTTGATGAGGCCAGCAGTACACTCAGCTGAACAGCTGCGTAAAGGATGTGCTGTGGCGGTGGCGCACTGCTCGTGACAGGAGGGAAGATGCGCTTCTGGAGAGCTGCTCAAATTCTGTCCTCTGGCGGCATGACCAGTGCTGTGTGGGTGCCAGGATTGCTAGCGCTGCAGATGCACTGCTGGTCGGCTGCCCATGGGCTGTGTGATGGCAGAACACACGCAGGTGTGCCGTGCTGCGGGCGTTCCTCTGATTGTGAATGACCGCGTTGATGTGGCACTTGCGGCTGGGCCTGACGTCGGTGGGTCAGGGCAGATGAGGGCAAGGATGCGCAAGCATGGTTTTACGGGGGCTTTGTTAGCAACACTTCAAGCACCATGAGATGGGCTGGCTGAGCTTTTACTGTCCCCATGCCTGCCCTTCCTCCGTGCCTTCCTTTGTGCTTGCTGTGCCAACCCAACACTCTAGAAGGCACTTTACAGATCAAGTAAGCATGGACCCCTGCATGATTTTACGACATAACCGTAACACTCTTGTTGGCTCGTGACACAGTCTCATTGCAACTTCTCACAGTATTACATGGGCTTGCGACCACAAACAAAAAGCACTCACGCATGCATCATGGGCTTTGCTGTAACAACAGCTTTGCTGCAGTAACCCTTGCAAATCAAGCTTGCAAGCACAAGCCTAACCAGACAAGGCTTGCAACCAGAACTGCTGCTTGCTCTGTGTTGCAGGTGTGCACGTGGGCCAAGAAGATATTCCTGCTGCAGAGGTAACGCCGCATTGTCTGATTGCTTCAATGGTTTGTGTCAAAATTTGAGGGCTCACCAAAGGGGCCTGCCTGGTCGTTTTTTGGCACTCACCAGGGCAAGGCTGGAGCGTATCTTGGGAGCCTTTCACTCCAGGGCAACATGTGCATCTCAATGGCCCTGCAGAGGGACTTGCCCACGTGCGGGGGGCTGCTGCAGGATGCTGCCCTCTTCCCTCAAGCCTTTTGGCTGCTGGCTTGCCAGCGGCTTGGACTTGCATTAATGCATAAATGATTATGCCATCATCCTTTTGGCTGCTGGGCTCCCTAAGTGATCTGCCTGCAGCTCAAAAGTGCAGCGCTCACACCTGCAGTTCTTACAACAATTGGCTGTGCAATGTCTGAGCAAGCCACTGGCCACTGGCTCTTGTGTGTTCACATGTGGCAAGCATGTCACGTGCCTTGCATGCCATGCACACGCACACAAAAGGCACGCCCCACGCCCTGAGTGCCATGCGCATGCACAAAAAAAGCCTCGCGTGCCGCACGCAGGTCCGCCGCTTGCTCGGCCCAAACCGGATCCTGGGCGTGACTGTGAAGAGCGTCGAGGAGGCGGTCCGCGCCAAGCATGACGGCGCCGACTACCTGGGTGCTGGCGCAGGTGTGTCTGCTGCAGCTAACTGTGTAAACCCCACACTGCCCTGCCTAGGCTGCGTCCTGGGTGTTGATCGGAGCCTGCCACCACCCTGGCGCATGCACGCTGTTTCCAACCAATGAGAGTCAAGCCTGCCGCCCCTGCAGCTGAGGGGTGATGGGCTGGCTCCAGTGTTGTGGCTGCAACTGCTGCTGCTGCTGCTGCTGCTGATGATGATGATGATGATTATGATCATGATGACAACGACAATGACAACAACAACAACAACAACAACAACAACAACAACAACAACAACAACAACAACAACAACAACAACAACAATAACAACAACAACAGCAGCAGCAGCAGCAGCAGCAGCAGCAGCAACAGCAATAGTGTTCGCTGTGACGAAATAGGAGCCTGATTCCTCTATGTAACGAACATATTCAATGCCTGCCACGGCCAGGTCACTCAGTACTGGCCAACCTCACTTAGTGTGTGGCTTGCTGTGTCCTACAGCCTCTCTGTTTCCATAACCGTTTAAGCTCCCATGTAATGTGGCGCCGCACAGGCACCTTGGATAGCCCAAGGCATTCGTGGTGTAGAATGCTTACTCATGCTCATGCTCATGCTCATCTTCGTGCTCATGCTCATGCTCTTGCTCATGCCCATACCCTTGGCAAGCCCATCACTGCCCACCAACTGGGGCCCTCGCGTCTCTGCGTGTCCAGCAAGGGCTCTGCACGCCTCCAATTGTATCCCTGCTCGCTGGGCACACCCTGAGCAGCGAAAGTAGTACAGTGCATACTGCCCCTTCCCTGCATGCTCCCACCGCCCCAAGCATGTGTCCTGTCATGTGGCCTGTAGTACCTGCTGCCTCAGTTGGCCTGGAGCACTCCACCCATGCGCACGCGCATAGGCTAGTCGTGCAGCTCTGCGAGCGTCTGGGTGACCCCACCACCCATCTGGGCGCCCCGCTCAGTGCCTAGCCATGCGTCGCCACGCGTGCACCCATGCACCCCCACTGCCCTGACCCAAGAGAGGGTGCCCCCTCACCCCTGCCGCCCGGTGTGTGTTCGCAGTGTACGCGTCGAGCACCAAGGACAGCGGCGTGATTGGGCTGACGGGGCTTGCAGCAATATGCGCAGCCGTGGCGCCTGTACCTGTGGTGGCCATTGGCGGCATCCAAACGGCCAACGCCTTGGAACCCCTGAAGGCAGGGGCTGCAGGCGTGGCAGTGGTATCCGTCCTGTTTGGCGCTAGGGATGTGCTTGATGCCACCAGGGCGCTGTCTGCACAGCTGCAGCCGGGCCGGCATAGTTAAGTGACATCGCAGCATTCCTCTGTTCGCGACACCTGCGGTCTCCAGGTTCTGGAAGCACTGCCTTTGGGGTCGGGGCTGCTTGGATTCTTAGTGGGGGAGTGGGGGGAGCCTATTGAGGTAGGCAGTCGGCAATTTTGAATGCCTTATGGACAAGTGCAGCTGTCCTGCTGTGCCTGTTTGAAAGGTGATCACCTTGGGAGTCAATTTTGCTCAGAAACCACTGTTTGGTTCAACTGGTTCGAGGCTAGGCATGGTCAGACGCAAAGTCTGTCCTGTCCATCCTAGACACATGTTATGTGACGCAAACTTCAATGTGTTTCAGAGACAAAAAGGAGCTCATTAGGATTTAAGCCTTTTCCCTCCACATTTTATAGCAAACCAGGCCTAGGCCTCTCGTTCCGTGCGGAAGGTCCTTCCACAAGTGGCTCATCGGGTAGGCATGATTGCTTTCATGCAATGCACAGAAATAATGCACAGACTTATTCAAAACCTAAACAATTGATATGCTCATTAATCTAATGAGGACTTGGGAAGCAGGCACCTCATGTTGGTACAAAGGATTCGGCTGGAGCGAGGCAGACAGTACAGGTAGCCCATGTGGTCTTCCACGAGTCTCAGATTTGCGGCCTCAACGTCTATGCCGACCAAGTTAATGACAGCATATTTTGTAGGTAAGGTCCAATGATGTAGGTGACGGACTACTCAGGACCCCACCAGAAGCTACAAGTGGATTTGAACTCTGATCCATGACTGAGGCATTGCAGGTTGAGTGTTCACCGTGCACCAGGTGGCCTGTACAGTCCTCCTCGCTCCAACTTCTGTCTCCGTACCACCATCAGCAGCCCATATTTCTGAATTCATCCCCAATAACTGATGAGCATATCTTGTGGATATGAGCTGACCAAGTTCGTAAACTGTCTGAAAGTGAACTGCAAATGCCAGCTGTTCAGACTTTTATCTTGTCAGTCTAAGCTCCAACAGCGGAGCAATGGTCTTGTCATTTAAGAATGTCCCAGCCACACCGAGGAGGATGCTATGCAACAATACTTGGTTAGTGCTGGGCTGCGTGTGCAAGTACACGCCTCATGTGTACAACCAAACATGTACGAGCATTTTGTCTGCGCATGGTTTCAGGTGTTCTCAGGATCAGTTTTCCCTCTTTTCACATTTGGTTTTAGCACAGTATGTGAGCTCAAGAATTGTATGGGAAGGACGAGGATTGCATCTGATCGGCTATGGTGCTTGGAATGCGGATGCCCGTCTGAGGATGGGAAAAGCAGGAATCCTTCTTGTGAAATCTGTGGCAACTTCAATACCCTGCTTCTTGAGCCTTTCGATGCCGCATCATCCACGTGGCCTTAATCTAGGCTTCGGCAGGGCCCTAGGTCATGTGGTGGCAGCAGGTTGGCAGCACAATTGTACCTCTTTTAAGAACTCTGTTTCTTAATTCCAGTGGTACGCAGGGACTGAGGGTCATCATGGCCTTGGATTGGTGAGGAGGCAGGCACCTGCATTACTTGATGTGCGATCATGATAGACATGATAGAGACGGCATATTCTAAGACTTCTTACTCAAAATATGAAGGATGGATTCAAGTAACATCAAGACGCTCAAGTCATGGAGGTCTGACGCGTTTCAATACGTGACTTTTGCCTGCCGACATCAGTAACATAATAATTAATACCTGGATAATTGAATTATCTGGGACAATTTTGGGAACTGCACTTTTCTTGGCTTCTCCTTCGAAGGGGCTGTCGAAGGCCCAATGACAGACAAGTATGGCATGTTTGAAGGGCACAAGTACATGCCACCAGGTGGAGAGGATGAGCTGCGCAAGACCAGGACCAAAGTGCCTCCATCTGAGCTTGGCCTGAACATGAAAGCTGGGACTTTAAAGCTGGGGAAGGTGGGAAAAGCACCCAATGACTTGCAGCTTCCACTCTATTAGGTGTACTTGTTGTACAGAAACTGAGCTGTGCATTCACGAGCTCAGGGTCACACACCTGGAACACTGTACTCACACATGCCTTCGGCTTACATTGCGCAACAGGGGAACGATGCCACTTTCGACAGGTTCAAGCCATTAAATGAGGGTGTCAAATACGTGGATCCATTGAGACTCCAACTTCAGGCCAAGAAGGAACAGAAGGGCAAGAACGTTGTGGATGCTCCATTTAAAGCCGCTTCGCCCATGAAACAATCTGCATGTCCCGGGGATTTCCATGGGACGTCAGGGAAAGTACCTTACTTACCTGTAAGTCACATACTAGGTCTAAAACACAATGGCAACATGAGTTGGGTTGGGATGGGTGTGCTAGGTGTTTGCCAACTTTCATCATTTGCATGCGGATCAATGCATGTGTCTGTTAGCTCCTGTATTCATTATGAATACAAATTCCCACATTTCCTTCTCAAATCAACAGGAGCTTACAATGAGTCTTTGCTCCCTCAAGCAAAGACTCAATGCAAGCATCTGTATTGCATAGAGTCTGCTTGTACGAGACTCGTGCAATATATCTCATCTCTGTGTTGAGTCTCTGCTGATGCCAAATTCAATGCAGTATCTCTAATGGCCCAGAGGATTCTTCAGAGGTTGAGACCTCTTTCTCAGAGTAGCGTGCATGCAAGACATGCTTTAGTGCATGGCGCGTATCCTTCAGAAGCATTGCACGCAAAATGCGTCCACCGCAATGCACTTCCCTGAAAACTTTGCAGCCTTGTCAAAGGTGTGTCATTGCACTTATCAATCATGTAGAGCTTGCTGTCACAAATGAGGGATCCCTACGAAATTGGTGGACAAGAGCTCAAGCTGACAGCAACCATCCAGCCAACTTCAAATGCAAGAATGGGTCCCCTCCAAATCCACAATGCATCAGTGCAATTCAAGGATTTCTGCCTGCGTCTACCTCCTGGGAGTCTAAGGCTTTCTGCGTTAGAGAGGAATGCTTGACCAGCCACACCCGCTCGTGCTTTTTTCAGGGAAACACAGAGACCAAGAAGAAGAAAGGCGACATCCCAGAGAAGCCCAAGGGCATCTACACCTCCCCAGCCAAAAAGGGCACCTTTGGCTTCAATAAGATCACGCTGAGCGAGCGCGCAGGGTACAAAGGGGTGGCCACAGAGTGAGTGCTTACTTTGAGAGAGACTTGCACGAGCCAAAAAAGTGGGGAATACCTTGCTCCACCACAAGCAAACAACCTTACCAGGCTTGCCCACAATCCTTTCCTATCTATTTTCCTGCTTCCAAAGCAATTGCCTTTTGATGCCTCTGCATCCTCAAGCATGACAGAAGCCCTCATCGCTTTTTGGTGTCCTCTCCTTCAACTGCCAGGTACGAGTACCAGCATGACCCAGCTGCTTTAAAAGAAGCAAGGCAGAGGGCGAACAGGGAAGCAGACAGAAAGGCCAAAGTGACAGAAGCTCCATTCAGGCCATCAAATCCAACCAAAAAGGGTGAGTGCATGAACGTGCCTGCGCACGAGGACATGTCAGGGAGTGTAGACTGATCGTTCCTTCATTGCAAACTTATTCAAGTGCACTCAGTTATATTGAGCAAGCTGCCACAGCGGTGGTAGTGCTTGATTTGGTGACAGGAACGAGGATGTTCATATGCACGCTTGTGTGTGCGTGCTTCCGTGGACCACATGCATACCCGTGCGCCTATGCGTGCACATATTAGCAAGGGAAGCCCTCTGAAAAGGAATTTTATCCACCTTCATTCATCTAGTCTAAGGCCTTTGAGTCCAGTATCATGAACGATGGGCGCCATTGGCAAGCAGGAGTCCTGCGCATGAGCAGAGGGGCACGCAGATTACATAAAGACCCAAATACATGCATGTACAGCCGCAAGTACAGACACATGGATAAAGGTCGCCACCTCCAGGGCTGCACTAGTATGGGCACAGGTCAGTGCTTCAATTAAGGTTTTGGGGGGTGTCGCCAAATGGCGACACAGGGCGCTTTTGCTGAGATTGTGTGTCGCCACAGCGATCCTACCAGAGGAAAACCGCCAAAACCGCTTCGCCAAATTTTTGGCAGATTTAACTTACAAACGTGTAGCATTTACAATACAATTGAATTTATACAATTTACTCTTTATATAAACGAGCACCCCTCTTTCCCTCTTTTCCCAGTTTTGCTTCAAGTCAGATGTCAGGTCTAGTCGCTGTCATTATCCGCCACCTCCATAATGTCTGGCTGCTGCTGCTGCTACTGCTGGGCACACCCTGCGCAGTGCCCAGCATGCTGGGC
>LFIK01005119.1_pt1 | contig 10552 bp, 6 predicted proteins | sample 643401 | NCBI WGS metagenome assembly LFIK01 (sample SAMN03777447, study PRJNA286221) | soda lake metagenome | biome: soda lake; feature: Kulunda steppe; material: water; isolation source: sample T5-Br brine of Lake Tanatar-5 | place: Russia: Kulunda steppe | collected 2010-07
CTGGCCCTCGGTGCCGACGTCCTCCACCTCGAACGTGCCGCTCGAGAGGAAGGTGTGCACGCGGAAGTCCTTGCCATCGACGGTGATGGTGGTCTCGACGCCGCCGCTGGCGCTGATGGGCGCGAAAAGGACGGCCGCCTGCGCGACCGAGGGCAATTGGAAATAATTCTTGAGCGCATCGCGTTCCGCGCCGCTGAAGTAGGACTTGAACATGGCGTCCAACACACACGCGAGTCAAAGTCAGGGTTTACACATGGGCGATAAAATCACGTGTCACGGACTCACCTCTTCCAACGTCGTCACGCGCGCGTCGATCGTACGCTCGAAGAGCAGTACGCGCTTCTCCATCGCCGCGTTCAGTTCGCGCACCAGGCGCTCGACCTTCGACGTACCCAGGACGTTCTCGTAGATGCGTCTGCCCAGCGCCGCGTCCGCCGCCTGTAGCTTCGCGGTCCTCGCGTCCACCAGCTCCGTCAATGCGGACGTGGTCTCCGTGAACCGATCGGCCACGAAGCCGTCGAGACCCCGAGCGAACGCGCGGTCCGTTTCTACGGTCGTCGCCAGCGCACGCAACGCCGCGTCGCCTTCCGCGCGCGCAGCCGTCCATTCGTCGCGCGAGGGGTGATTCGCCACCAGACCCGCCCCCGCCACCGCCAGCGCCTCGTTGATGTTCCTGTAGTCCGTGGTGTCGATGTTGCCGCCGTTGACCACGTCCCCCGGCACGATGACCTTGCCGTGTTCCAGGATCAGCGTTCGGCCCATGCTTCCTCTCTGGGCGTGCGGCTGGCCGTCGGGCGCGGTCATGAACTCCAGGCGCGGACGACGGTCGGCGTCGAAGACCAGCTGACCGTCCTCGCGCAGCACCTTGCGATCCGGCCGCTCGCAGTGGACGATCCATTCGTAGTTGGAGTCGGTCAGGATGACGAAATTGGAGAAGATACACTCGGTGTCCGTCAGCGTCTTGTTCGCGAACGTCAACGACCTGTCCGTGTCGTCGTACGTCACGTCCGCGCGCGCCGCGAACACCCGGGTGTCGCGGTACGGCGCCTCCACGGTGGGCTCGAGCTCCACGGGCCCCGTCGGATCGTCCAGGCCCGGGATGGGTTCGTCCAGTACGACCAGATCCTCCGGGCGCACCGTCTTGAACTGCGCCAGTCTCGCAAAGATGCGGCGCACCGCCAGGTTGCCGAACTCATCGATCTCCGCGCCGTCCGACTCGCGGAAGGTGAACCGCGCGCGCCGCGCCTCCTCCTCGGCCACGAGCGTCGCGCGGGGGTACCAGATGGTGTACGTCCTGTCGTTCAGGTCCGGCGCGGATTGCAGGCGCAGGTCCAGCACGAATTTGGCCGGACCGGTGCGCTCGAAAGCCTCCAGTTCCACGCGCTCCAATCGCTGCGAGCCCAGGACGTGGCGGTCGGGATCCCCGCGCAGCACGAACAGGTGCACGTGCCCCTCCTCCACGACGTCCGCGAACAGGTACGGCAGCGTGACGTCGGTCATGCCCACGACGACGCGGAGGCCCTTCGCGACGTCGTCGTCTTCGACCGGCGGCGGCTGGCCCCGGAGCGTGACGCCGAACTCCTCCGGCATGCGCGCCGCGTCGAACTCCCGCACCAGGATGCGCGTGTCCTCGTGGTCGATGGCGGGGAACATCAGCTGCGGCTCGCCCACCGCCAGCTCGCCCTCGTTCGGACGTTGCAGCGGCGCGTTGAAGACGGCGCGGCCGCCGACGTGCAGCCCCACGCCCGGCAGCGGACGCGGCACCTGCATGGACACCGTGTTGCTGGGCGGACGCTCCACGTACGTCAGCGTCGCGGCGTCCAGCACCATCTCGCGTCGGATCACGCGCGACGCGTCCGGCGCCTCGGCCGGCGGGGCGGTGATGGTCAGGCCGTCCTGCAGGATGAGCTCCGCGGGGTCCGCGCGGTCCCGGCCGCCGCAGATGGTCAGGCGACTGCTGTCCAGGTTGCCGTCCGCGCCCTGCACGCGGTCGATGTCCAGCATCCACGCGTGATCGCAGCCGTCCGTGAAGGTGATGTCGAAGAAATAGAGGTGCCAGAAGGGCACGGCCTCGCCGTTGCCGTCCACGCCCTGGAAGTACCTGCCCTCCCGGTTGGGGAAGCCGGTGTGTTCGATGCGCGTGTCCTGCTCGTCGGCCGGCTTGGTGCGGTCGGAGTCGGTCACGATGCGCAGACGCACCGGCCCCGCGCCATCCTCCGTCGGCTGCACCGGGATGTACCACAGCGTGTAGAAGCGGAACACCTCCCCCGTGAGCAGACCCAGCGCGATCTGTTCGGCGTGGCGCGTCTCCCTGTCGTCCGCCACGTGCGCCGCCAGACGGACGGGGTACGCCTCCTCCGAGAGGTTGATCGTGATCGGCCGGTCCACCTCGTGCGGCCGGATGGTGCGGCGGTACAGGAACGGCAGGTTCTGGCGCAGCTCGGGGTCGCGCGAAGGCGGAAAGCTGTCACGGGAGATGGCGAACTCCACGTCGCCCGTGCGGTCGGCCATGATCACGAAGGACTCCAGGAACACGTCGCGATTGACGGCGAAGCGCATGCCTTTCAGCGCCGCGTCCTTGTCCGTCTGCGCCACCAGTATATTTTCGGAATGGTAGAGGTCCACGCCCTCGTCGTACTTGGCGCGCGTGTTCGCGTCGGTCACGTCCGGTCCCAGGTCGTACTTGCCGATGTCCGGCGAAGGGAGGACGAGGCGCCGGTCGCGCGGCGCGCCGCTCCTGCCGCAGAAGAGCAGACGCGAGCCGAACTTGTGGCGATCCGGCCAGTGCAGGTCGCCGTCCACCCGCACGTCGCCGCGCACGTGCAGGTCCGCCTGCGGGTACTGCGTGTGCACGCCCATCCGGCCGCGATTGTCGAGGCGTTTCTGCCGCTTGGCCGGCGGCGCCTGGGCGAACGTGGCGACCGCGCCGAGACGATGCGGGTCCACCTCGGACCCGGTGCCGCCGCGTATGACCAGGCGCTGGTCGCCCGACGCGGCGTTGCCCTCCGCCTCCATGCTGAACACGTACGGCCGATCCGCATCGCCCTGGCCGTCTTCGGTGGTGAGGTATGTCATGTGAAACAGGCCGCGCCACACGTTGGACTGCCGGAGGTTGGTGGAGCCGCCCTGGAAGCTGCCCTGGAACTTGAGGTGCGGCGTCTCGCGCATGTCGATGGGATCCGCGGAGGGCGTGATGGCATCGGCTATGTCCCCTATCGTAACGTCGCCCCCCTCGGCGCGGATCCGCTCCTGCTCGTACACTCCGGACAGCGGTTCCGTGTCCCCCTTGATCAACGGCCCCATGACGCCCTCGAACGCATCGATGTCGGTGACCACGCGCAGCGCGACGTCCGAGCCCGCCGCGGGGCGGTACGAGATGATGTAAGACGACAGGCGGACCGCGTCGTCCTCGTTGAAGTCCTTGACCTTCTCCCTCTCCAGCCGCAGGAACTCAAGCCTGCCTTCGATGCGCTTGATCTCGGCCTTCCTCCGCTCTTCCTTCAGGCGTGCGTTGTTGAACTGTTTGCGGCCCATCTTTATCGCCTTGGCCAGGAGCGGGTGTTTCCGGCCCAGCTGGTCGAGCTCGCTGTTCAGCGCTTCGACGGCGTCGGCCGGCGAGGACTCGATGCGCTTGCGGTAGCTCTTGTACGTGTTGTACGCCTCGAACAGCCACTCGGTGGCGCCTCCCGTCCAGTTGGCCGCCAGCTTCCTCCCGGCGCCGGCGATGAAGAAGTCGATGATGTAATCACTCACGTTCTCTAGGGTGATCTCCCCGCCCAGCTCGTCCTCCACCGCCTCCTCCGCCTTCTTCCGCTTCTTCCGGAGCAGCGCCGCTCCGGTGTCGATCATCTTGGTGTACAGCGAGCGACGCTCACCGATGGCGGGGATGTTCCTGTCGAGCGGTTTCTCGTACTCGCGTCTGAGGATGGCGAGCTCCATCTCCAGACTGCCGATCAGGTCGTTGAATTTGTTCAGTGGATCGTCGAGTTGTACGCCGCCGAAGTCGGGAGACAGTTCGGAGGCCGCGGGGTTGGTGGAGCCGGGGATCCCGTCTTCCCTGCGCTCCTGCAGCAGCTTATCCTTCTCCCTGTGGTGCGCGTTGATCAGGTCGCCCATCCTGCGACGTAGCTCGTTCTCCTCGAACTCGTCCAGCTCGGCGGGCGTGAGGGACGGGATCTTTGCGCCTTCGGATGCGGCCGTCGCGCCGTCCCCGAGACGCACATAGCCCTGCTGCGTGCCCAGACCCACACCCCCCGGCTCCTCGTCCACGGCGGGGAGGATCTCGCGCTGCGCCACGACATCCTGCGCCTCGCCGCCCTCTTCTACGCTCTGTATGTTGGACTGTATGATCTCCCGCAGGCGTTGCCTGCGTTCCTCGTCCACGACCTCGGGAGGACGAAAATTTCGCCCGCCCGCGAGGACTTCCAGGGTCTGCTCTCCCTGAAAGACGCCGCTCTCGTCCAATCGGCCGTCGATGGGGTCGTTGACCTCCATCGCATCCTCTTCTGCGAGATAGGCCATGTATTGCGCATCCAGCTCCTCGATCTCGTCCCGCGCGTCGAAACGCTCCAGCACGAAGCCCAGAGGCAGACTGTTGACTCCGGGGTGCACCTTCAATCTGCGGCGCTGCACCTCGCCGGTCTTGATGCTCTCGCAATCGATCTCCAGCGCGCCGCTCTTGCTGGCGTCCACCACGCACGTCAGGAGGACGACGCGCTGCGACTTGCACTGGACCACGATGCCCTTGGGATCGCTCTCGTCGTACGAAAAAGTGACCAGCTCGATCTTCTCGGGCGGCTGATACGCGGACAGGAACTCGCCGAACGTGTGGGTGTCTATCTTGGAGGGGTCGTTGAAGAACGCCGTACGGAACTGGTCGTTGTGGATGTAACCGTTGCTGGGCGCCTTGCCGATCTGCATCGTCGCCAGCATGCGTACCTCCAGGTCCCTCTCGTCCTCCGGTTCCTCGCCGTCGGCCGGCGGCCCGGGGCCCGGCAGGAAGGGCGGGAAGGCGATCACGCCCGGCGGCGCGCCGTCCACGCCCGAACTGCTGGTGTCCACGTCGTCCTGGCCGTCGTCGCACGGGCACTCGCCGGGAGGGCCGCGCTCGCCCTCGATGCCCTGTGGACCTCGAGGGCCGGCCGGGCCGGTCTCACCCCGCTGTCCGCCCGGTCCGGGCGGACCGGTGCATCCCTTCTCGCCCTGGTCGCCCTTGTCACCCTTCGGGCCCATGGGATCGAGAGCGCGATTTATCTCTATCACGCCCACGCGTTTCTTGCGCCGTGTGGAGGGCCGATTGTAGTTCAGGACACCCTCGGCATCGCGCAGGTCGTTGTATTCGAGCATGAGCGCGAAACGCGTGAATTCGGCATCCAGGGGTTCCGTGGAGAAGGTGTTGTCGCTGTAGATGAGTTCGTCCGCGCGCCCGGTGAAGAACAGGTTGGGCTGGTCGTGCGGCTCCGAGGGCACGGGGTTGCCGTAGCCATCGACCACGCGTGAATCCGGGAGCATGATGGCCGTGGCCTCCAGCGCGTGCTGGCCGCCCCTGCGCCGGCGTTTGACATGGCGCTCGTCGGCGGGGTCCGCCTCGCAATCGTTACACTCCGTCATCCACGCGACCAGAACGCAGCCCGACTGTCTACCACAAGGACGGAAGACGATTCATCTCTACTGATACGGATAAAATGGTAAATGCACGGGGTCACTACAGGAAGTTCTCGATGCCGTGCACGTCGAAACCGCTGGGCGTGCGCAGGTGGTGCGTCCCGCGCGAGGTGCGACTGAAGAAGCTGATGGGATCGATGCCGGTGGTGATGATGTCGGCGTTGCCGCTCCGCAGCTTGCCGCGGTTCAGGAGACCCGCCACCGCGCCCAACGTGCCGAGCCCCATCTTGGACAGGAAACTGCGCGGCAGGCCGGCGCCGGGGTTGAACGCCACCGCGTGCACGCCGGTCTTGTTGGTGGCGTGCAGCGCCTGCGCGCCGCCCAGCGAGTGTCCCGTGACGTCCACGTTCTCCATGCCGCCGAAGCGCTCGATGGCGCGCCGCGTGACGTCTTCGGCCGCGCGGAAGCGGGGCGTCAGGCCCTGCAGGCCGAACAGGATGGCGGCGTCCGTGCCGAGGTCGCCCACGTTCTTGACATTGGTGCCGCGGAACGCCACGACGCCGCGGCCGGTCTCGCGATCGCGGAAGGTGGTATAGTCCTCGCCCGAGAGGTCGCGCTCCACGCGGTACCGCCTGCGCAGCCCGCTGTCCTGGAACTGGCGCCTGAACTGCGAGTCCTTGCCCGTGCCGTGCTCGCCGGCGTAACTGAGCTCGGACAGCCGCGCGTACTCGCTCTCGCGCTCGACGGGACCGGAAGACGGATCGGGGTCGCGGCGGCGCTTGCGCACCCGCCCGGTCAACACGCGGTTCAGGACGCCCATTCTAACGCTTACTGATTGGAATATTCGTAGTAAATAATCACACAACCAGTGTCGCCATCGCCACCTGCAGTCCCTAAACCACCTTCACCCCCCGAGCCCTTGTTTCCTCCGCCTCCACCTATCTTTCTGACAGAGTTACTACCGAAAAAATCACTTTTCCCTTTACCTCCCGAGCCATAAGTGTCAGAAAGGAACTGTGTGCCCACGCCACCTCCATCGCCCGAGGTCCAGCTTTCTCCGGTTGAAGTGCCATCCTCGCCATTCTCCCCCCCACTACCATTCCCTCCTGATTGGCCACCTTCATCATTCGCTCCTCCTCCTCCGCCGTTGTAACCATCAGCACCCGAAGTCGAAGAACCGCCACCACCAGCGCCACCGGCGGCTGTAACACTGGAAGGTCCGTTCCATGTCGTAGAACTACCATTTCCACCTTTTACAGTCCATGCTGATGAAGACTCGGCGGATCCACCATCGCCTATAGTCATCGTATATTGACCGACTGAGAGAGTAGGATTCAGAAGGATGACCTGACCACCACCTCCTCCTCCTCCCGCAAAATATGGACTTATAAATGCACCGAAAATAGGCTGTCCATAACCCCCCCCACCTCCACCACCCGCGACGAGAATGTTAACTTGTCCGTTCGTACTTCCGAGGTCGGTAACAGTGAACGCGTCACTACCGACATTGTCAAATGTATGTATGCGAACTTTTACACCGTCGACTGTCCTATCTTCGACAGTTCCTCCAGAGGCAGTGATGTAATCGGGTGTCGTTGCAGCATCGTTCTTCAAATCGGTAATATCACGTTCCACGATCGCCATTCTGGATTCTAAGGCAGTAACTCTATTGTCAAGGGCGGCGATCGCAGTGCCGTTGTCTTCAATGTCGCCTTCGTTGACCGTGACGCGGTCTGCCAGCGTGGTATCCGTCGTGCCTCCGCCATCGAGGTTCGTCACGCGAGTGTCCAATGCACTAATGTCACCTTCATTTACCGTGACGCGGCCGGCCAACGCCGTGTCGTCATAAACCGTGTCCGTGTTCGGATTGGCTTCGAGTTCAGTCACGCGCGTGTCGAGCGCGTCTGTGAGCGCTCGGACGGCGACGTCGTCCAGGTGATCGTCAATCACCAGTCTCTTCGTATCGTCCGAAGGGTCAACGCGCTTCACATTTGTCACCTGGATCGTATCCGAGGTCAGGACGGCGCCGGGCGAGACGGTGACGTTTCCTCCCAACGTCGACGTCCCGAGCACGTTCAATTCGCCCTTGATCTCCGCGGTCGTCGTGATGGTGATATCCTGTAGCGTGGACGATCCTTCCGCGACCAGCTCGCCGCTCAGTGTCAGTGGACCGGTCAGGTCGACGGCACCGTTCGCGGTCATCAGACCCGTCACGGTGAGCGTGTTTCCGATCGTCGCATCCGTACCCACATCGAGGGTAGCGGTAGTGGTGCCGCCCTGCACCGTCACGTTACTGTCAAATGTCCTGTCGCCCGTCAGAGTCGTCGGTGTGGATACGGTTATGGTGCCCACATCGACGGTCGTCGGAGCATCGTTCGGTCTCAATGGATTCTTGAACGTGACGCGCAGGATGTTGCCCGTGCCCACCGAGAAGAAATCGGCCGGCCAGAAAAGCGTGGACGCGTCGCCGTCGAAGAAGACGGCTTCCGTCGTGCGTGGGTCCGTTCCGTCTACGGTGCCATCCTCCTTGATGGCCTCCACGCCCGGCAGTCCGATCGCATTGACTATGTCTGTGTTCACCAGACCCGTGCGCCGACGTTTGTACGTGTTCGGCATGGCGCGAGCAGCCCGATGCGCCGAAGGACCTACCATCAGTCTAGAAAATATATCAGTCGTCGTTTTTTCTGTCCCTACTGTACGCGTCCATGGGCCGACCTCCGAAGTACGGCGCGCCGCAAGTCAAGCACGCCGCCGGCGCAAAGTTCATCATAAAACAGACGCCTCTGACGGGAGTGACGAACCCGCCCGCGGCGAAGAAGAGAGGGCGTCCGCCCACCGTACGCTTCGCAGATGCTCACCACCACCCAGAAGCAGATGGAGGGACGAAAGCCGCAGCGCACGCCCACACAGCCGGTGGCAAGGGACCCGCGACTGGAGAACGACACGATCCACCCCAACAGGGAGCACCCCAGAGTGAAGTCGCTCAAGGTAAAGAAAGCGGACCCGTCCAAGATGCCGGACAAGTCTCGGACCCCGGCGCCGTCGGCGGTGCTGTCCAAGACGCATCGCACGATCAAGCAGCATCTGCGCGGGACACGCACCAAGGTGGCCGACCGCACGCGGGAGAATTCGCCGTCACGCAGTCGCAAGCACAGGCCGGAACCCGCGGCGGCCCAGCCGGACGTGGGACGCAACCCCCTGCCAAGCAAAAAAAGACCCTCTCTGAAGAACGTGCTGCACAGCTCTGCACCGCGCGCGCGCGCGCTGCCCAAGTCCGTCGTGAAAAGGGTGAAGTCAGACGTCAAGAGAGGGAGATGAAGGATAGGCTGTACGAGCAGCGCAAACAGCAGCTGCGCCAGATGCAGGACGAGTTCGAAGCGAAGCAGCGCAGGATAGACCCCACGCTCATACCCGATCCGCTCCCACAGCGCAAGCCTCCCGCCTTTCTCAGTGGCGACCCTCCACTTCCTCCGATGCAAGACGACGACCACGTCGACCCCGTACCGCCCGCAGAGGCGAAGGCCGACGTGGTGAAAGAGGAGAATAGGGACGAGCGCATACCCGAAGAGCCTGTCAAGCTCCCGAACGCTAGATTCCTGAATACGGAGGAGGAAGGCATCGTATCCGGCGCGGAAGAGGCGGTGACCGTCCTGCCGAAGGAGCGTAAGGGCAAGAAACATCGCCGCATAAAGCGCGTGGAGTACTACGTCGATTCTTCGGATTCGGATGTAGACGAGCCGGTCTTCACGGCGGGACCACGCAAGGCACCCAAGACCGCGCCGGTCATCACCTCGCCGCTCAAGAAGAAGCCGCGTTATCACGGCGTCTTTGGCGAGGAGGACGAGACGGACGGGTTCGACCAACTCGCGACACCGATGTCATTCGAGTGGAAGCGCAAAGCTCAGACGGATGTGAAGGCGCTGGAACGGGAGCGCGCGCGCGCTACACGCAGCATAGTCCGAGAGCGGATGGACGAGAACCAGAGGCAGATGCTGATGCGGGCGGTGTTTGGATGAGTTTTTAGTCGTGTAAACATAGGGTCATGGTATCACGTTATGTTCTCGGCATTGACCAAGATATGTGACGCCGCCGTTTACCTCCGCGTCAGAGCAGAACACATCCGCGTGGTCTTCACCTGCTGCTCGCCGAGTTCCGTACTCAGAAAGAGCTTGACGCAAGACCTGGACACACCAGACACTCCTGCACAAAGGAGATCCAGCGAAGAGCGTGAAATGCGGCAGAAGACATTCATCCTACGCGGACAGGTGCAGGACTGCAGAGAACACATCCCAATACGTATGCTCGTCGATTCGGGATCGAGTGACTCATTCGTGGCGCTCTCGTTCGTATTGAAGCACCACATCCCGATGCGGAGGTCGCGCAAACGCCACATGATATGTGCAGCGGGTCAACGCGCGTCCATCCTTGGCATGGTCGATCTCAGCCTATTCTTCGAGTGGAGGCGGTTGAACGGGGAATTTCTGGTGGTCAAGAACATCGACCATTATACGCCCATAATCCTCGGCGACGACATCCTGAGGGCCACACGCGCCGTACTCGATTATGGCGCGTGCGTGGTGACTATACACCTGCGCGACGACACCGTGCTCAAGATGAGCGGATGCAAGAGCGACCTCGACTCCGAGACACGTGACAACAGTCCACGTGCCGACACGAACGGACACGATTCTGAGGAGCAAAAATTGGAGGGGCCCCCTGATCCACGGGCCTGAGTACGGGTTGCGCGTGCTCGCTTCGCTCGTTTGGGACATGTGGTTCGCAAGGGGCCTGACCGGGGTTTGGGACTCGTGGGTGGGACAAATTTCCCCTTCTCGGCTGAAGGGGGGGGGCTCGCGGATGCGAGTGGCCCACACGAGCGGCCGCGTAGGAGTGCGTACGGTTAGAAGCCAGGATTGCTTGGCCGTACACAGTCCATGCGGGGTGACTC
>LFIK01005120.1_pt1 | contig 10551 bp, 8 predicted proteins | sample 643401 | NCBI WGS metagenome assembly LFIK01 (sample SAMN03777447, study PRJNA286221) | soda lake metagenome | biome: soda lake; feature: Kulunda steppe; material: water; isolation source: sample T5-Br brine of Lake Tanatar-5 | place: Russia: Kulunda steppe | collected 2010-07
TGATCGATACCGGTTCGCGCATGGACGAGGTGATCTTCGAGGAGTTCAAGGGCACCGGCAACAGCGAGATCATTCTCGACCGCAAGGTCTCCGACAAGCGCGTCTTCCCGGCCCTGGACATCACCCGTTCCGGGACCCGCAAGGAAGAGCTGCTGGTCGAGCCGCAGGTGCTCAAGAAGATGTACGTGCTGCGGCGCATCCTCAATCCGATGGGGACCGTCGATGCGGCGGAGTTCCTGCTCGACAAGCTGCGTGCGACCAAATCGAATTCGGATTTCTTCGATTCGATGAACACGTAAGACTGTGCCAGCCGTCGAGGGAGCGCCCGGATGAGCGAGCCCGTATCCGGCGACGATACGATCTTCGCCCCTGCCAGCGGGTTCGGGCGCGCGGGTATCTGCGTGATCCGGATCTCCGGACCACAAACCCGTTCGGCGCTCGAAACCCTCGCCGGTGTGGTTCCGCCGGCGCGGATGATGCAGCTGCGTGTGCTGCGCGATCCGCGCGACGTTGTGGCCCTCGATCAGGCCCTGATCGTCTTCTTTCCCGGCCCGGCTTCATTTACCGGTGAGGATGTCGCGGAACTCCATATCCATGGCGGCCTCGCCGTGCGTCAGGCGGTGCTCGCCGCCCTAGCGCAGATCACCGGATGCCGGCCCGCCGAGGCGGGGGAATTCACCCGCAGGGCTTTCCTGAACGGGCGGATGGATCTGTCCGAAGTCGAGGGTCTGGCCGATCTGATCGACGCCGAAACCGAGATCCAGCGCCGCCAGGCCCTGCGCCAGCTCGAAGGCGGGCTCGGCGCGCAGGCCGAACGCTGGCGCGAGCAGGCAATCGCATGCCAGGCCCTGCTCGAAGGCGCCCTCGATTTCGCGGATGAAGGTGATATTGCGGAGAATATCGAGAGTGAAGCCCTGGGCGCTGCGCGTGTTCTGCTTCATCAGATCGAATCGCATCTGAAAGACGCCGGTCGTGGTGAGCGGCTGCGCGAGGGGTTCCACGTGGTCCTCGCCGGCCCCCCCAATGCGGGCAAATCGACGCTGCTCAATGCGCTGGCGCGGCGCGACGTCGCTATCGTCTCCCCGATTGCCGGCACCACCCGCGATGTGATCGAAGTGCGCTGCGATCTCGAGGGGCTGCCCGTGACCATCGTCGATACGGCGGGTCTGCGCGAGGCCGGGGACGTGATCGAGGAAGAAGGCATGGCGCGTGCCCGCGGGCGCATGGCGCAGGCTGATCTGGTGCTCTGGCTCGATCCCGCCGATGATCCCGCAGCACTTCCGGATGATCTGGGGCCGCATCTGCATGTCGTCACCAAGATCGACCGGGTCGATGCGCCGGTCGGGCGCGGGGATATCGCCATTGCCGCCCTGTCCGGTGAGGGGATGGATGCGCTGCTCGCGCGCCTGCGTGAGGCGGCGGAGACTTTGTTCGGCGAGGGTGATGCGCTGATCACGCGCGAACGGCATCGCGTCGCGCTGACCGAGGCCTGCGAGGCTCTGCGGCGTGGCTGCCGGCAGCCGGAGACGGAGCTCTTCGCCGAGGATATGCGCCTCGCGGCGCGCGCGATCGGGCGGATCAGCGGGCGTGTCGATGTCGAGGATGTGCTCGACCAGCTGTTTTCATCCTTCTGTATCGGCAAGTAAGGCACACCTGCCGCGACCGGCGCGCAGAATCGCGTGGTCGCTGTTTCACGTGAAACGCCGGTTCAGCCGCGCCGCCCTTGCCGTTTCGATGATTGGATCCGTGCCCTTTGGCGAATACGCTTTGAAATCTGCAGCCGGAAGGTGTATCCAGCTTTGCCGGAACGCGGATGCATCGCAACGCGAGTGAGAAGCGAATCATGACATATGACGTCATCGTCGTCGGCGGCGGCCATGCCGGAACCGAGGCTGCTGCCGCTGCCGCCCGGATGGGCGCGCAGACAGCCCTCGTCACCCATCGGCGCGACACGATCGGTGCCATGTCCTGCAATCCGGCCATCGGCGGGTTGGGCAAGGGTCATCTCGTGCGTGAGATTGATGCGCTGGACGGCTTGATGGGCCGCATCGCCGATCGCGCCGGGATCCAGTTCCGTCTGCTCAATCGCCGGAAGGGTCCCGCCGTGCGCGGTCCGCGGAGTCAGGCCGATCGCAAGCTCTATGCCCGTGCGATGCAGGCGGAGCTCGCCGCGACGGATGGTCTGACCATCATTGAAGGCGAGGCGCATGATCTGCTTGTTGCGAATGGGGAGGTCGGCGGGCTGATCCTGTCGGACGGGCGCGAGATCGCCGCCGCTGCCGTCGTGATCACGACCGGGACGTTTCTGCGCGGTCTGATTCATATCGGCGAGCAGAAGATACCGGCGGGCCGTGCCGATGAGGCACCCGCGCTCGGTTTGTCGGCCACGCTCGATCGCTTCGGCTTCTCCCTCGGTCGGCTCAAGACCGGGACGCCGCCACGGCTCGACGGGCGGAGTATCGATTGGGCGGCTCTCGATGTTCAGGAGGCGGATGCGGATCCCGTGCCGTTTTCCGATCTGACAGACCGCATCACCACGCCCCAGGTGGCCTGCGGCGTGACGCGGACGACGCGTGAGGCGCATGACCTGATCCGGGCCAATCTGCACCGGGCCCCGATGTATTCCGGTGATATTTCCGGCACCGGGCCGCGCTATTGCCCGTCGATCGAAGACAAGGTCGTGCGGTTCAGCGATCGTGACGCCCATCAGATTTTCCTCGAGCCGGAAGGCCTCGACGACAACACGGTCTATCCGAACGGCATTTCCACTTCGCTGCCTGAAGATGTCCAAAGGGGAGTCGTCGCTGCGATTCCGGGACTGGAGCGCGCGCGCATCCTGCGACCGGGATATGCGATCGAGTATGATTACGTCGATCCGCGCAATCTTCACGCTACGCTGGAGACGAAGCTGATCGGCGGCCTGTTTCTCGCCGGGCAGATCAACGGGACCACGGGCTACGAGGAGGCGGGCGCCCAGGGCCTCGTCGCCGGCATCAATGCGGCGCGCCGTGCGGGCGGCGCTGCGGGTGTGCGTTTCGACAGGGCGGAATCCTATATCGGCGTCCTGATCGACGATCTGGTTACACGCGGTGTCAGCGAACCCTATCGGATGTTCACCTCCCGCTCGGAATACCGTCTCAGCCTGCGCACGGACAATGCCGATGAGCGTCTGACCGCCAAGGGTCTGGCGATCGGATGTGTCGGTCGCCGGCGGGCGCAGTATTTCCAGGAGAGCCTGGCAATGCTCGAGCGGGGGAGGCAGCTCCTGCAGGAGAAGCGCCTCTCACCGCAGGAAGCCGCGCGTCACGGGTTGTCCCTGAATCAGGACGGGATACGCCGCTCGGCCTTTCAGCTGCTGTCCTATCCGCAGATTGGCTGGTCCGAGCTGCAGCGCATCTGGCCGGAACTGGCCGATATCCCGGCGCGCATTGCCGAGCGGCTGGTGAATGACGCGACCTACGCGGTCTATCTCGATCGGCAGGCGGCGGATATTGCAGCCTATCGCAGGGATGAGCGCATTGCGCTTGCGGAGGGGATCGATTTCGATGCGCTTCCCGGTCTGTCGAACGAGTTACGCGCGAAGCTGAAGGCGGTGCGCCCGCAGACCCTCGGGCAGGCGGCGCGCATGGAGGGCATGACACCGGCGGCGATCACCCTGCTCGCCGGGCATGCCCGCAAGCGCCTGCGGGAGGGTGAAGAGGCTTGGATTGCGCAATCGGAACCGCTGGATGCGGCAGAATGAGCCGTGAACCTGCACAGCGCGGTGCGGATAGCCAGGATCTCGCCGCTTTGAACGGTGTTTCACGTGAAACGCGGGATGATCTGACCCGGATCGTCGAGGCGCTGAAACAATGGCAGCAAGCCAAGAACCTCGTCGGGCCGAAGACGCTGGATGACGTCTGGACGCGCCACATCGCCGATTCGCTCCAGCTTTTCGATCTGGAACCGAATGCCGGACGCTGGCTCGATCTCGGATCCGGCGCCGGATTTCCCGGGCTCGTCATTGCCGTGATGCTGAAATCGCGCGGCGGGAAAGCCTCCGGGCCCGCGGGCCTCGCTGCGACTGACGACGAAACATGCGTGCATTGCGTTGAGAGCAATGCCCGAAAATGTGCTTTCATCCGCCATGCCGCGCGAATCACCGGAGCGCCTGTCGCGGTTCATCATGCCCGCATCGAGGATATCATCGGCAAATTCGTCGGGCGGGTCGATGTGGTCACGGCCCGGGCGCTGGCGCCTTTGCCGAAATTGCTGGCATGGACGTCTCCCTTGTTGAAAACTGGTGTAACAGCGCTGTTTCCCAAGGGTGAACAGGCGGAGGCTGAATTGACGGAGTCGTTGAAATACTGGAGATTCAAGTATGAAGCCTTGCCGAGTCAGACTGATCCGCGCGGACGAATCCTGCGCATCACGGATCTGACCGGGGCCTGAGACGGGACCGAGCAGAATGAGCATCGACACTCTCGAACGCATCTCCAGCGGATCGCAATCCGGCGCTGACGATGACACCCTCACCACGCAACCGACCCGCCGTCCGCGTATTCTCGCATTGGCGAACCAGAAGGGTGGCGTCGGCAAGACGACGACGGCGATCAATCTCGGAACCGCACTCGCCGCCATCGGGGAAAAGGTCCTGATCCTCGATCTCGATCCTCAGGGCAATGCATCGACGGGGCTCGGCATCGAGCAGAAGATGCGCCAGGTCTCGACCTACCATGTTCTGTCGGGTGAGCGTGACCTGCGCAGTGCGGTCGTCGAGACCGCCGTTCCCGGATTGCATGTCGCGCCATCGACGCTTGATCTGCTCGGCCTCGAGCTCGAGATTTCGCAGGAGCGCAACCGCGCCCATCGGCTGCGCCTCGCCATTGAAGGTCTGGCTCTGGGTGATCATCTGCGGGCGGAGCCGTTCACCTATATCCTGATCGACTGTCCGCCATCCTTGAATCTGTTGACGATCAATGCGTTGACGGCTGCGGATGCGGTGCTGGTGCCGCTGCAATGCGAATTCTTCGCGCTCGAGGGGTTGAGCCAGTTGATCCGGACCGTCGATCAGGTGCGGACCGCGATCAATCCGCGGCTCGAGATCCAGGGCATCGTTTTGACCATGTACGACCCACGCAACAATCTCTCCGGCCAGGTAGTGGCGGATGTGCGTGAATTCATGGGGACGAAAGTGTTCGAGACGATGATCCCACGGAATGTGCGCGTGTCAGAGGCGCCGTCCTATGGCAAGCCGGCGCTGCTCTATGACCTCAAATGCGCCGGTTCCCAGGCCTATCTGCGGCTTGCATCCGAGGTCATCCAGCGAGAGCGTGGATTGCGGGCGGCATAATCGAAGTAAACCCGGGCGCGGTGAGGAGGCTAGGTGTGATGGCAGAGGACGGACAGCGGGCGCGCCTGGGGCGCGGCCTTGCGGCGCTGATCGGGGATGTCGGAGACGAATCGGAGGTCGGCGACCGCGCGCGCGGCCAAAAACGCGTTCCGGTGGAATTCCTGAAGCCGAATCCGCGCAATCCGCGCCGGAGTTTTTCGGAGGAGGATCTGGCTGATCTGGCCAATTCGATCCGCGAGCGTGGCATCATCCAACCGATCGTGGTGCGCGCCCAGCCGCATCTCGCCGATGCCTTCGAGATCATCGCCGGCGAACGCCGCTGGCGTGCGGCGCAACGCGCCGGCTTGCATGAGGTTCCCGTCGTCGTGGTCGAGGCCGATGACCGTACCTCGCTCGAATTCGCCATCGTCGAGAATGTCCAGCGTGCGGATCTCAACCCGATCGAGGAGGCTGCCGGCTATCAGAAGCTCATGGATGAGTTCGCCTATTCACAGACGGACCTGTCCCATGTGATCGGCAAGAGCCGCAGCCATGTGGCCAACACGCTGCGGCTGCTCAAGCTCCCCGAATCCGTGCGGGCGATGCTGGAGAACGGGGAACTGACGGCCGGGCATGGTCGTGCGCTTCTGACGGTCGAGAATCCGGAAGCTGTGGCCCGGCGCATCCGGGACAATGGCATGAACGTTCGCGATGTCGAGCGCCTCGGCCAGGAGAACGAAAGTCCGGCGCGCACCTCGCGGCGTCAGAAGACGGCGGAGAAAGATCCCGATACCCGTGCGCTGGAACAGGCGCTCGAAGATGTCCTGGGTCTCTCCGTGCGAATCGACCATAAGGGCAAGGGTGGCGAGCTGCGGATCCGATATGGGTCACTCGACCAGCTCGACCTGTTGTGCCGCCATCTGCGCGATTCGGCGCGCTCTTCCTGATTGGGCAATGCTCAACCGCGCCGCCTGCGGGCGCTGCGGGCGATATCGAGGATGGCGCGTGAGGCCAGGGTTTCGGCGAGGGCGGCATTGCGGCGTGTTTCGAGGGTCGCACGCTGCAAGCGTTCGACCATGGATCGCAGGCGATCGGGGTCCCAGAGCTGAAGCTGGTGTTTGGCGGCGGGTCGTCGCTTGAAGAACAGGCTGCGCCAGTTTTCGACGACCATGGCCGGGGACTGCCCCTGGGCAACCGATTCGGCCTGCGGGATCAGAGCCAGGGCATGGCGGAGCAAGGCGCTGAGCAGCGGCGGCGTCGCGCCGCCCTCGGCGAGGAGGCGGCGAAACAGGGTGTCCGCCTCGCTGATCTGTCCGGAGAAGGCGGCATCGACGAGCATGTCCGTGCGCAGATCCGCGACATTGCTCAGAACCGCGGCGATATCCGATGGCTCGAGCGTGGTTTGGCCATCCAGATAGAGCAGCAGTTTTTCCAGTTCGGAGCGGCTGGCCAGGCGGTTTCCACCCAGGGATTCGACCAGCATCTGGCGCGTTTCACGTGAAACGCTGATCCCCGCCTGCCGAAAGGTCTCATCGACCAGGTTCGAGAGGTCACGTGCATCATCGCGATAGCAGGGGACTGCGAGCGCCTGTTTCGCCTTTTCGCACAGGGTCCGCAGCGGTGCATTCTTCGCCAGATCACCGGCTTCGATGACGACGAGCGTGTCGCCCCCCTCGCTTGCAAGAGCGATTTCGGCGACCTGCGCCAGGCTCTTGCTGCCCGGCCGGACCCAGATTACGCGGCGGTCTCCGAACATGCCGATGGTCGAGACTTCATCAGCAATCCGCGCCGGGTCAGCTGCCAGTACATCGCCGTCGATCTTGACGAGAGAAAACGGATCGGATGCGTCCCCCACATGGCTTTCCGCCAGTTTCCGCGCGCGCTCCGCGACGAGCCCGGTATCCTGCCCATAGATGAGAACCAGCCTGATCCCCGGGGCAAGCTTCGCGAGACTGCGTTCCGCATCCTGCGGCTTCAGCGCGACCATCAGCTCTCCGGATCAGCCTGCTGAAGGTGGCGCCCGGTTCGGAAATCGACAGCAATCCGCGTCGCGATCGCATCCGACAATTCGCGGGCAAGGCGTAATTCGGCGTCGCGCCTCGCGCGCACCGAGGCGAAGCGCTGATCCGTGCGATCATAGCTCGCCGCCCCCTGCTGGCTACCCCGCAGAACAATGCGCTCTTCCTCGATATCCTCGATACGCCAGTTGGTGGAAGCCTGGAGCGTGCCGGATGCGGCACGACCGGTCTCCGTCCGGACGATCGGCGTCGTCGAACGCACCGATCCGGATACCGTGAGCCGGTAGCGGGCTTCCGTACGATCACGGCGCTCGCCATCGAGTGCGAAAACCAGATCGCTTTGCAGGCTGTGCTCCATCGCGTCGCTCGCACCACCAAGGGAAACCTCGGCGACTTCGATCGTCTTCAGCACCTCGGCCACGCCGTCCGGCATCGAGGCCGTCGGCCCGTAAAGCGGCGTGAAGCACCCGGCCAGGACAAGGCTGGCAGCACCGATCAGCGCGGTTCGCCGCAGATGGTTGAATTCAGACCACGACATTGACGATCCTCTGCGGCACCACGATGACCTTGCGCGCGGGCTTGCCGTCCATGGCACGCTGCACGCCTTCCAGCGCCAGCACCGCTGCCTCGATGCTCTTTGCATCCGCATCGCGGGGCACGGTGACGTCGCCGCGCTTCTTGCCGTTGACCTGCACGGGAAGCGTGATTGAATCTTCCACCAGAAGCGCCGCTTCCACAAGTGGCCAGTTCTGCTCGGCGACGAGGCCATCGCAGCCAAGAGCCGCCCAGCATTCCTCCGCGAGATGCGGCATCATCGGCGCAATCAGCTGGATGAGAACCCGCAAAGCCTCATGCTGGGCGAAGGCCAGATCCGGTGCACTCTCGCCCTGCTTGCCGGAAACGGTGGCGGAGATCGCGTTGGCGAGCTCGTAGATCTTGGCCACCGCGACGTTGAAGCGCAGATTCTCGATCGCGTCCTCGACGGCTGCGAGGGTGCGATGCGTCGCCTTGCGCAGGGCGAGCGCATCATCCGAAAACTCCGCCGGCGCCGTGTCGGGCGCCCGGGCCGCGCCGGAATCGTTCACCAGCCGCCAGACGCGCTGGACGAAACGCCATGCGCCCTGCACGCCTTCCTCGGTCCAGATCACGTCACGCTCGGGCGGCGAATCCGAGAGCATGAACCAGCGCGCCGTATCGGCGCCGTAGGAGGCGATGATGTCGTCGGGATCGACGACGTTCTTCTTGGATTTGGACATCTTCTCGATCGAACCGATCGAGACCTCCGCACCGCTTGCGAGATGGATGGCGCGGCGCCCGCTCTCGCTGCTCTCGACGCGGATTTCGTTGGGCTGCAGCCAGGCGCCGGAGGCGTCCTTGTAGGTCTCGTGCACCACCATGCCCTGCGTGAACAGGCCGGCAAAGGGCTCGTCAAGACCCACCAGCCCGACCTTGCGCATGGCACGGGTGAAGAAGCGCGAATAGAGCAGGTGCAGGATCGCATGCTCGATCCCGCCGATATACTGGTTCACCGGCAGCCAGGCATCGGCAGTGGCCTTGTCCGTCGGCCTGTCGGTGAGGGCGGGATTGGTGAACCGGGCGAAATACCAGGACGAATCGACGAAAGTGTCCATCGTATCCGTCTCGCGGCGCGCATCCGCCCCGCATTTCGGGCATTTGCAGTGCTTCCAGGTCGGATGCCGGTCGAGCGGATTGCCGGGTTTTTCGAAATCGATATCATCCGGCAGCGCCACGGGCAGCTGATCCTCTGGCACCGGCACGGTGCCGCAGCTGTCGCAATGGATCACCGGGATCGGGCAGCCCCAATAGCGCTGGCGCGAGATGCCCCAGTCGCGCAGGCGGAAATTCACCTTGCGGGTGGCGACGGGGCGCCCGTCGGCCGTTTCGGCTTCGAGCCGTGCGGCGACGGCTTCCTTGGCCTCTGCTATGCTCATCCCGTCGAGGAAATGCGAATTCACCAGCCGGCCTTCGCCGATATAGGCCTCGTCGGTCACCGTGAAGCTTGCCGGATCAGCCCCTTCCGGCGCCACCACGACCCGGTTCCCGAGGCCGTATCTGTTGGCGAAATCGAGGTCGCGCTGATCATGGGCCGGGCAGCCGAAAATGGCGCCGGTGCCGTAATCCATCAGGATGAAATTCGCCACATAGACCGGCAGCGTCCAGGACGGATCGAAGGGATGCACGGCGCGCAGACCGGTATCGAAACCGCGCTTCTCGGCCTTCTCGATTGCCTCGGCGGAGGTGCCCATGCGCTTGCATTCGGCCACGAATTCAGCAAGCTCGGCATTGTCCTGCGCAAGCCGGCGCGCCAGCGGATGATCGGGCGCGACCGCCATGAAGCGTGCGCCATAGAGCGTGTCGGGCCGGGTGGTGAAGACGTCGAGCGCGTCGATGCCGCCGGGGGCGGTCTCCTCCAGCGCGAAGCGGATCGTCAGCCCCTCGGAGCGGCCGATCCAGTTGCGCTGCATGGTGCGCACCTTTTCCGGCCAGCGCTCCAGCCCGTCGATCGCATCGAGCAGATCTTCAGCGTAATCGGTGATGCGGAAGAACCATTGCGTCAGCTCACGCTGCTCGACCAGGGCGCCGGAGCGCCAGCCGCGCCCGTCGATCACCTGCTCGTTGGCGAGCACGGTCTGATCGACCGGATCCCAGTTCACCTTCGCCGTCTTGCGATCGACGAGCCCGGCTTCGAGGAAAGCCAGGAACATGGCCTGCTGGTGCCGGTAATAGGCGGGATCGCAGGTGGCGATTTCACGGCTCCAGTCGAGGGAGAGGCCCATGGATTTGAGCTGGTCGCGCATGGTGGCGATATTGGCGTAGGTCCATTCCCGGGGATGGACCTTGTTTTGCATCGCCGCATTCTCCGCCGGCATGCCGAAGGCGTCCCAGCCCATCGGATGCAGGACGTTGAAGCCCTTGGCGCGCTTGTAGCGCGCGACCACGTCGCCCATCGCGTAATTGCGCACGTGCCCCATATGGATGCGCCCCGAGGGATAGGGAAACATCTCCAGCACGTAGTATTTCTCGCGCGGGTCGTCGTTGCGGGTGCGGAAGAGATCCTTCTCGTTCCACGCGCTCTGCCATTTCGGCTCGGATTCTTTGGGGTTGTAACGCTCGGCCTTCATTGTGGGCTCGATTTGCCGCCTGATCGGTATAAGTTGGGGAAACGCGGCTTGCGCCGCTTGACGTGTGCGGACTAGGACA
>LFIK01005121.1_pt1 | contig 10549 bp, 6 predicted proteins | sample 643401 | NCBI WGS metagenome assembly LFIK01 (sample SAMN03777447, study PRJNA286221) | soda lake metagenome | biome: soda lake; feature: Kulunda steppe; material: water; isolation source: sample T5-Br brine of Lake Tanatar-5 | place: Russia: Kulunda steppe | collected 2010-07
CGTCGGCATAGGCCCTTGCCTCGACTACCGGGATCAGGGGTTTGGCGGTCCAGGCTAGCGCATCCACGGGCATACCGAAACCAATGGTGAACCGTTGGGTTTTGCGTTCGCCACCTTGAAGCTCATAGTGTTGACCGCTTTCTTGTGGGAATAGACCCAGGGTCAGCCCGCGTGGACCTGCCTGAAGGCTCGATGGACAATTCTGCCAGAACTGCCTCATCGCCAGGCTGCACCAACCCGATGGCGTGTTAACCGCCGCCACCGGCTGGGCACGCAGGCCTTGCACACAGTGGTCACCAGCGCTAACCATACGGTAACCACGAAAATGCGTGGTGGTTCTGCCATCTGCATTGACGTGGTTGACGCTGTCCCAATTTTCACCCCCGCTGGAGTCCTGGTAAAGGGAAATGGCATCACACGGGTTCGCTGCCTGGTGGATTGGGCCGAGGGGGGTTGCTTTCAGCTCACTCAGGGTCACGCTGGGGCCGCTAATGCGGGCGCTTGACTCGATGAATCGAATGGAACCAGCATCTCCCAAATCCCAGAGTCCACCGGTGTGCAGAGCCCGTTTGGGGTTGTGCAAACAATAGTCGACCTGGACCAGGCCATTGGCACGAAAAAAGGTGAGTGTGGAGCGATAATTGGCCAGCATCTGTTTGTCATGCGTCAGCCAGTGGCCTTCGATATGAACAGTGGCGGACACTGGGCCGGCATTCACGTCCCAGGTAATCCGGTCAGCTATTTCTATGGCTGCCGGTTCAGTCACCCCGGTGAGCAATCGGAAGTCCAGGTGCCAGCAACGATCAAGTGAACTCGACGGCAAGCCGCCGTCAGAGTGGTCATTCACCAGTCCGTCAGGTTCGTCCAGCGCTTGTGATTTCAGCATGCCGGTTTTTGCATCCAGCGTATGAATCATGGTGTCGGTGTAAAGGGTCCACCCAGTGCCGCTGGAGGTAATCCAGTCAGTAGGTCTGGCGCCGATGTCTTGTTGCTCGACGGCGTCGTCGGTCAGGGTAAAACAGACACAATCATGGGGGGCGACCTCAATGTGAGTGGTGACGTGTACCCAGCGCACGCTGCCGTCGGTCCAATGGGCGGCCGGGTAGAACTGTCCAGGGATACGCCGCCCCGCTTTTATCAGTTGCAGTGACTGCGTATCGAATATTTGCCCCTGGATTAATGGTATGCCGAATGACAGGGGTTCCTGATGTCTCGGTATGCCCTGATCTTCCCTGATCGTCACCGTAATGGCTTGCATGATGTCTACTCCAGCAAAATGCTCGTTGCCGTCATTTTTTTGTTATGGATAAAATATTACTCTTGGGCCGATGAGAGGGGTACATCCACACCTTTTCGACCCAATGCAGGCCTGCCTGAGTGATCTGGTTAAGCTCCCGTCGTGAGTTCCACGATAACAAGTGGGTCATACTGTGCTGAGCGTTCAGGTGCACCACAAAGTTATAAGCCATCAAGGCCTGAAACCGGGGTGTTGCGACAATATCGGGCGTTAGTCCATAAGCAATCAGAAAACGATCCAATAGAGGTAAGAACAGGCGTCGCCGTTCACTATTGGTCTGAGCCATGGCCCACAGTTGGCTATAAAACCTTGCCACGTCTTCCAGGCTGTTGCCGATTCTGGTGTCCCCGAAATCAAGCACGTGCAGGTTCAGTTCCTGGTCCAAAAGCAGGTTGTAGACGATGAAATCACCGTGGATTTGGCAGCTAAAGCCACCCTGATCATCATGTGTACCACCAAGAGGTCCGATGCAGCGATGTCGCAACCGTTCAATTTTGCGCCGTGAAAATAGTCGCGCAGAAGCCGTGTCATCCAATTTCTGGTGAAATAACGACGTTAGACTGGGGTTGCCACGTGTTCCGGCTCCAGGGGCTTTTGACGACAAATGATAGTGTGATAGCCACTGACCGAGTTCCTCAATGTTTTGAAACAGGGTCGCTCGGTTAGGTAACTGCTGTCCGCGTAAATGACCCAATAGCCCGGTAGGGTTCCACAGTGCAAGAAATAGCTCATCGCCCATTATTCTTCGGGTGGTCAGCATATTCGCCGACACGTCAAATGAGATAAGTTCTGCCGGCTGTATGTGTGGCGTTCGCAGGTTAAGTCTTGCACATCGCGCCAGTTCAGCGGCTTCAGCGTTAAAATTGATTTCGTTTGATGTTTTGCAATAAGCGTCTGCACCCTTGTTGCCAGTACTTCGAGGGTTTTCATGCTTTGTGGCGATCTGAGTTTGGTTGATTATTGTCATGGTGAAATGGCCTCCCATGAAAGCTGTGCCGCCGCTTCATTAAGCCAACGAGCCTCTTGCGAGCAGTCCGACGCACGGCAGGGAAGCTGTAATGTGACCAGCGCAAAACGATTTTCTCGCATTAACGTACTGGGTATTTGCATCAATTTTGCGATCCGGTAATCGGCGGTTTCAAACTCGCCAACGCGGAACCACTGCATCTGGGCAACCTGGCGCTGAGTGGTCGTATCACGGAACACATGAACCGGATGTACGCTTTCTGACGAGTTGGTACTGCGCAATCGTTGCCAACGAGTGTTGTCTATGAGGCGCCCTAAATAGGGCACCAGCTTCTCGCTGGCATCGGTGCGCTGGAATTGGGCAACCTGCACCCATACCTGATGGTCCCCCACCCGGTAATTGGTGGTGGTGAGTGTGGCCGGAATTTGCAGCGGAATCGGCTGCAGACTCTGAACCAGAGAGGTAGGCTCATGCTGGCTTAATGTCCACGGCGGGCGCTGGGGGATAGTATTTCCGGTAGCCATGAGTGCCACTGGGCCGAGAACCACAGCCACTGCGACAAAGAGTAGCCCTTTGGTATTCAGTCGCGCGGTGGGTTGATGGGTAATAGCGGTGCGCCGCTTGCTGGGCGCCAGGTAGAGCGCAGGCAAGCAGACGGCGGCGAAGATGAGCCAGCCGTAAAGTTCATGGTCGGTCATCAATGAACTCTGCATTTCCGTCTGATAACCGATAACTACCAGACCGGTAATTCGTATCCAGTTGACCAGCAGAGCCAGTATGACGGCGATGCTTACCGTGATCAGCCAGCCGCGTAATCGGTAGTCGTTGAGGGTAGCAATGGTGGCCGCCAGCAGAATGCTGATGGCAAAATAACGAATGCCGGAACAACCATCCTCAATCAACAGTCGGCCCCATGGCAAGGTGATACTGCTGCCTTCAATAAGGGCAGTCATGCCCATCCGGTGCACAATCGCCCCCACCACTGTGCTGGCCAGAGATACCAGTAACGGAATCAGGTCGCCCCAGAACGGCAGAGATAACGACAATATCAGCAGGTAGGGAAGAAATCGCACCATTGCCTGAAAGCCAAACAATAGCCAGGCGAAGGCCGCCATACTGACCGGTAGCATCAGGTAGGCCAACAGGTCGATATTGACCAGCTCCAACAGTCCCCAGACAATAATCATGACAATAAGGGCGGCGCCAGCGACTATTGGCCATTGAGACCAGGCAGGTGTCGGTGAAATCAGCGGCGGGTGGAAAATCAGCAGGCCAAGAAACAACAAGAAGGTGGGTAACCCGTGGGATAATACTTGTTCCCATTGCAACCACTGGGTGGCCAGGCTGATCCAGGTAGGGGCCAGTACTGCTATACTGAGCGCGGTGGCCAGGAGCCACGGCCAGGCACCGAGCAGATTAGCCTCTGTTGTCCTTAACAGGGTGGTCTGTTGCATTCCAATTCGCTCTTCAGGGATCCGTCCCTAAGCGGGAGCATTTCAGTACGCTCCTCGCGCTATCATCTGCTGAAAATGAAGAAAAATCCAGTAAAATTTTAAGTGGTTTCCCGACTCTGCGCTGTGGGCAGGTCAACCGTCATGGCCGTACCGAACCCCAGACGACTGTCCACATTTAGCGTGCCCCCAATCTCTTCCAGATACCCCTTGGTCAGATAAGCCCCGATTCCGATACCTTGGCCAGTCTTCGTGGTTTCAAAGGGTTTGAACAATTGATCGTCCACAAAAGCGTCACTCATGCCCGACCCGGTGTCGGTAATGATGATGCGGTAACCGCGGTTGGGATCGCTGGCCAGAGTTATCACCACCGAACCGGTTTCTGGTGTCGCTTCCTGTGCGTTTTTGATCAAGTGTTTTAACGCCAGGACGAAGCGGTCTCGGTCTGCCAGCACCTCATGGTCCACGGTCTCTTCGGACCAACCAGTCAGCACCAGGTGAGGTTCTGGCTCATTGCCATTACAGGCAGCAATGGCGTCCTTGACGGCTTGCAGAATAGAGAAGCGAGTGGGCAACTCATCGTCCATGCGTTTGAATTTTTGCATCAGCGACTTCATTCGGGTAACCGAATGGCTGACCGTGAGAATCATGTCGTTGATGAACGCTGGGTTCTCTTTGTGACGTTCAGAGTTTTTGACCACCAAGGCCAGTTGTGCGATCAGATTATTCAAGTCGTGCATGATAAACGCGGACAATTTGTGATAAGTGTCCAATTGCCTGGCTTCTGACAGTTGTTGCTCCTGGGCATGTATCAGCATGTGGTTGGCAAGTTGTCGGCCGATGGTTTTCAGTATATCGAGATCTTCCCAACCCAGGTCCTCATCCAGTCCGGCTTTTTCCAGAGTGACAAAGCCAAGCAATTGCTCTTGGGCAATCAGGGGCACGATCAGTTGAATGTGAGGGTCCTCAGTTATCCATTCTGGTAGCCTATGATTCCAGGCCGATACCGCGCCATGATGAACTTTGGGTGCGAACACCCATTCCTGTTCTGCCATGATGCGCACGAACTCGGCCTTTTGTTCAATGGGCGGGGGACGATTTCGGATCAGGTCAGTGTCGGTGTTGTAGACACACTCCCAATAGCCATGGCGCAATACATAAATACCGCCACCATAGGCCTGAAACGTGTGCGCAATCACTTGATAGACGGTGCGATAAACCGCTCCGGGTTCGGGAATGGAGGACAGCGCCTGAATAACATGATGCCATTCGTTGCGGTAATCGTACTTATGACGAAAGAAATGTTTGCTCACCCAGACTTGCATGGTCGATCGAACCCGGTTTGATAGAAACAGGGCAGACAGCGCCACCAGGGAACAAAACAGCATCAGGGTGAACAGGAATATGCCCCAGTGACCGCCCATGGTGCGCACATAATAGCCCCCCAGTGCCAACACGATGATGCACACCGAGGTGAGTGCCAGGGAGGTCGAATAGAAGGCTACAGGCCTTGACAGGCCGAGACCGTCGGATTCTTCTAGTCGGTCACGGAACAGCAGGCCAGCGCTTACCACCACAAAACAGACTGCCATGATCAGTGCCGCACGCGCTTGCCAGAGGGTCAGGTCCACGGAGCGATTGATCATGCCCTGGGCATAGAGGTAGATGTTGAACAGGAATAATATTCCCAGGCTGATACTGAGGAGCTTTAGAAAGCGGCTGCTATGAGCATTGCGTACCAATTGCTCCAGACTGATCAGCGCCAGGAACGATAGCACCATGAATGCAGCAAAAATAACCAGGCTACCCGCCAGGCCGGTATAAAGGATATCGGTGGCGGTGAGTAGCAAGACCATCATGGCCAAGGCCAGTGAAAGCTTCAAAGCGGTGGGCCAGGCACCTGGTCTTAGTTGGCGCAGGGTAATGTTGAGGGCGAGAATCCAGGCAAAAAACTGTCCACCCTCCAATAACAGTAGCGCATCGGGAAGTACCTGTTCGTTACTGAGCGAGAGCGACAACATGCCCAGCCAGACGGTCTGAACGACAGCGGCCAAGGTGATCGGCCATTTCCAGTGGTCGGATAATGCGGACCAGGCCAAGAAAAGCGTTAACACAAAAGACAGGATAGAAGCGCTGCTGTACGCAAATGCAGTAACGTCATTGTAATCCATGGCCGGCCGTCCCTGAGCGTGGCAATAGCTTTGTATCTGATTGTAGCCAGCTTTGGCGTAAACCCCTATTCAATGGTCGCTGAACAATGCAATTAATTCGTATGCATGGGTACTACTGAATGGGAGTTGCCGCAGCCTCCACATTTCCTGTTCATCCCATCATTATTTGGCTTCCACAAAATCACTGTATCGACCAAAGGCGTCAATTGTTGCAATTTGGAATCTGTGGTCTTCTGGTTTCACAATGCCGGAAATGCGGTGTTCGGTGGTATCGCTACCTGTGACCACTGTGGTCTGATAACGCTTTTCGTTTTCGGGTCGATAACGAATCAGGTAGCCGCGGATGTCCTGTGCAGACATCTGCGAACCATCGGCGCGTTCTTCTGGAGGCGTCCAACGCAGCGTCACGTCATGAGTTATGAAGTCTTCGACCTGACATGCACTGAGCATCAGGGTGCTGGCTATGACGATGCCTTGCAGCATCAGCCTGCTGGAGCGCGCCTTGAGAAAAGATCGGTGGGTAAGGGTTGTCAAAATGGCGATGAAAGAACGGTGGATGGAACGTAAAACGCTAAAATTCGGTACAGGAAACATCATCAAAAGATACTCTCGGACGATTAGACGGTCAGGATTCTAACCAGACTGTCAGGCGTCGCCAGAAAGTTTACAGTGAGAAAAAGTAAAGCCGAAAGGTGATCAGTGTTCGATAATGCGTTGTTTTGTACATAAAAAAGCCAGCTTGCGCTGGCTTGAATCAGGGGTATAGCGTGTCAGCTTATGACTTCAGGCGGCGCCGTGCAGCACCCAGGCCAGCGAGGCCAAGGCCCAGCAATGCCAGTGTACCGGGTTCCGGAACCGGACGGACGTCGTTGACGCCGACAACCATGTCATTGAAGTCGAAGTCGCTGCCGCAGGTCGCACACAGGTCTTCAAAGGCTACCACAACATCAGAGCCTAGCAGCGGATTTTCGTCCTGCAGACCATACTTGCCGGGATGATAAATGGCTGCGTGACGCTCGCCATCAGAGTTCAGTTCCCGGTGTGTGTACCAGGTGAAGCCACCGCCATCAACGTCGTTCTTGATGTAGAACCCAAATTGAGAGCCGATATTGGCGGTATTGCCAGCGGCATCAGCGGTTCCATTGGCCAGGTCAAAGGTGATCGTGGTGGTGGTGCCGGTGCCAGTGTCGAACGCAGGGTCGTCAGCCTTGAACACTTCCAGCATCTGATCAACCATCAGCATGCCGTCACCATCACGGGTAAAGCTGTAGATACCGAACGAGGTGTTCATCTTGAACCCGGCGTCCTGAATCAGCAGTTGCGACGTGGCGGTATCTCTGTCGCCATCGGTATCCGTCAACGAAACATACTCAGCACCGGTATCCGTTACCGGATCGAGCGCTGAGTTGCCGGTCAGGTCGCCGAGTGTTGGCACTGCTACCGCCGCCGCTGATAACAGCGACATAGCCAGTGCAGCACTAAAGGCTTTCATTTTCATAGTCATGGTGGAACTCCTTGATCATTAGTATTGCATCCATGCAACCCGGCTGCCTCTGTGAGGCCCGTGGTTTTCCGTCCCACCTTTGCAAGCGGTTTGGCGACAGACGGTATGAAGGTTTCACATCGCGTCAGTAATACCAATGCTAAAGTCATGCCAACATGAAGCAGCCCAGTGTTTGTAAGGTTTTAGGTGAAAGTTGATAACGTTTGTGCTGTTGAGTTGTAAGACAACTCGACGGTCTGGAGAGCAGAAGCAAGTAGAGTATTGATTGAGTTCGATGCGGGGGAGGGGCATGAGCGGGTTTCAGAGCTATCCGCTATTGGGTTGGCGGAAATCCGGAGTGTAAGATTACCCTTACACTCCGGGGTTTAGTGTGCTGTGGGATCAGAACGACGCTTCCACTGTAGCCAGATGGGCCTGTATTACCTCGTTGTCTGGTGCCAGGGCTTGTGCTTTGCGCAGTTGTTCCCGTGCTTCTTCATGGTCACCGGCAAGGAACAACACCCAGCCATAGGTATCCAACACGTCGGCATTGTCCGGCGCCTGTTGACTGGCTTCCCGCGCATAGCCGACCGCTTCTTCTGGTGACAATTCACGTAGACTCCAGGCCAGGTTGTTCATGGCAGAAACACTGTCTGGCTGGCGTTGCAATAACTCCCGATAAGCGTCTGCCGCTGCCTGGTCATTGCCCAGTAGTAAGTTGACGTCACCTGAGTTCTGCCAGGCTCTCGGACTGTTCGGGCTGCGTTGTGTCCATTCGTCTGACAAAGCGACTGCCTCTTCAGGGGCTAGCGACCGCGCCAACCCGATCAGCTCAGGGAGTACCGCCAAATCACTCGAATTGTCCCAGTATTGTTTCAGGTTTTGATAGGCATACTCAACGCCTTGCGTGATCCGATAAATTTGAAATTGAGTAATGGCCAGATCCGACGATTCGCCGAATTGTTGGCGGATTTCATTTAGCAGCCCCTGTGCCGAATCCAGTTGGCCTTCGGCGCCAATGATACGCACCAACAGTAATTGCAGAGAAAGGTTGCTTGGCTGCAGACTGATCGCTTCACCGACCTTTGCCCTCGCCAGGCTCCAGGATTCCTCCTCGGCAGCGCGTTGAGCCTCCAGGGCAAGAGAATCGGCTCGAATCAACTGTACAAACGGATGGTCGGATGATTCGTGCTGAGACAGTAACCCCTGTGCTTGTGACAGCTGATTCTGTTGCATGAGAATCTGTGCCGCCAGAGCGTCGGCTGAAGGCGCCAGCCCGGATTCGCTCTGACTGAGATCGCTCAGCCAGGAGATCACTTGCTGCGGTGAATGGTCGTTGGCATAGAGACGACCAGCTTCCTGCAACGCGGTGATCTGCATGGTGTCACGGCTGGCTGCTTCGATATAGGCGGCTATCGCTTCATCAGTGCGACCTTCACTTCGCAAAATACGAGCCAGCGTCAGTTGTGGCGTCACCCATTCCGGCTGTGATGAACTGATCCGCTGCAGACGTGAGATGGCGGCATTGGTATCACCGTTGTGATGATCGATCATGCTAACCAGCACATTGGCGAAGGGGTCTCCGTCGTGGTCGCTAAGCAGCTGACTACGCACAGTCTGGGCTTCACTGTTCAGGTTACTGGCGAGCAGGCGAGTGACATAGTAATCAGTAACCGGCCAGTCTGTGGGTGTGCGCTCAAAGGCCAGTCTCAACTGCTCCAGTGCCGGTTGGTTATCGCCTCGTTCTGTATGGTACTCCGCCAGCGCCATGCGCAAACGGCTGCGACTGCCATCCAACTGCAGCGCTTTCTCAATACTGGCGACGCCGGCACTGCTGCGCTCAGTATCAGCCAGCGCCAGAATGCCATGCATGGCCAGTAGTTCAACGTCGGTCGGGCGAGCCATGAGTGCTCTTTCCAGAGTCAGTAAGGCCTGATTTCGTTTGCCTTGGTCCACTTGGGCCATGGTAGCCATACGGATGAATGGAACCGGAGAGGTTTCCGCATCGATGTTGTCAGACAACAGTGATGCTGCGGTCTCCACATCACCTTCTTCGAGGCTTAACGCGCCTAACAAAAAGGATGCAAATTGATTCTCCGGGTTGAGTCGAATCAGTTCTTCCAGAGTAACGCGGGCGGCAGCCAGGTCGCCGTTCCCGATGGCCTCCATGGCGCTTTCGATTCCCTGGTCTGTGCTGGTGTCGGTATTGGCATTGAGAATCTGGTTGTACACCATGGCCTGAGTGGCATTGCCTTGCTCGGTGAGCGTGCGCACCAACAGACTCAATATCTGACGTCGCTCGGGCAGGAAAATATCGGAACTGCGCAATGCCGCAAGACCGTCTGTTAGTGCGTCAACCGCTGGCTCCAGTTGGTTCGCCTGGTAATGCAGCTGACCAATATAGTAGAGCACCTGAGGGTCATCACCGTTCAGTTGGCGCCATTCCTGCAATTCAGCCATGCCTTGCTGATGTTGCTGTTGGTCTATCCGTAGTTGCGCCTTGCCAATGGCGGCGCGGGCATTGGCTGGATGCAAAGACAATGCACCCTGATAATTATCCAACGCTGCCTGTTCGTTACCGGCCAGTCGGTCTGCATCGGCCAGTAACTGTAGTTGCTGGCTGCGCAGCAAGTCATCATCACTGGGGCTAAGCAGCGTGAGTACTTCTCGTGCCGACAAGTGGCGGCCTTGCCTGAGATAGGCCTCTGCCAGGGTAAGTCCCACCATGTCGGGGTTGTCCTCAAGCCAGGGTTCCAATAGTTGCGCGGCCTGGCGAGCGCCGCCTACTTGAATCAGGGTGGAGGCCAACATGGAAACCGGTTCGATTGCAGTCGGGTCCCGCTGTATGGCGTTGCGCAGCTCAATCATGGCGGCCCGGTATTGGCCCTGATCCGAGTAGGTCTGACTGCGTTCAATGTGCTCCAGCGATTGATTGGTGGCGGAGTTGCCATCACAGCCAAATAGCATCAACCCGCCGGCGGTCAATAGTGTCAGTAGTACGCGATGTCTGGTGTTGCTCATTATACGGTCCCTCGTATTGGCTGGATTGTCTATATTAGCGTGAGTGAGTTGGTGGGGAATGCGTCTCTGAGAGCAGCGCGTACTTGCGCAACATGTCGTACAGAGTAGGGCGTGTAATACCCAGGTATTTCGCGGCGGCGGACACATTGTTGTCACTGA
>LFIK01005123.1_pt1 | contig 10548 bp, 15 predicted proteins | sample 643401 | NCBI WGS metagenome assembly LFIK01 (sample SAMN03777447, study PRJNA286221) | soda lake metagenome | biome: soda lake; feature: Kulunda steppe; material: water; isolation source: sample T5-Br brine of Lake Tanatar-5 | place: Russia: Kulunda steppe | collected 2010-07
GGCCGACAGCCTGAAGCAGACGTTGGCGTCCGCCAGCCACCCGTCGGGCGCTGAGTCAGGGCAAGGTGAGGCTCTGGTGCGCAAGGCTGCACGTGCGTGGGCTTTTATATGTGTGCTTGGGTATGTGTGTGCATGTGATGAGGAAGGGGGTTTAGGGGTAGGTATGTGGGTGTGTGTCGGTGGGCTGGTGGGTGTGTGGATGTACGAGTTGTTTGGTGGGTGGATGCGGGTAGGGTGGAAATGCATCACCTGCCTTCAAACTGGAGCTGGTGCTTACATTGGTTTGTACACATGCGTATGCAAGCACAATTTTCACAAGCCATGGCCCAGATCCATGCCAAAGGATACACCTGTTTCACCTGCTGCTGCTGCTGCTGCTGCTGCTACTGACACAAGACATGACAGCAGTCACCATGACTCCAAAGGCTGCATTTGCTGCTGCTGCTGCTGCTGCTGCTGCTGCTGCTGCTGCTGATGCTGATGCTGCCGCAAGGCATGACGGCAGCCACTGCCATTCAGCAGGGTGCACTTGCTGCTGCTGCTGCTGCTGCCGTTGCAGGGCATGGCGGCAGACACCGGGACTTGGAGCAGGAGGAGGCAGACCTTGCGGAAGCCATCCGGTTGTCCTTGTTGGAGCTGGAGCGTCAAGGTGGCAGCTCAGGTGCGGGGGGCTGGGTCAGGGCTGCAAGCAGGCACTTCAGGTGTGCAGGGTTGAGCTGGAGCGGCTAGCAGGCAGCTCTGGGGCGTGGAGCTCGGTCAGGGCTGCAAGCAGGCACTTCGGGTGTGCAGGGTTGAGCTGGAGCGGCTAGCAGGCGGCTCTGGGGTGCGGGGTCGAGCTGGAGCAGAAGCAGGTAGCTCAGGGGCACGGGGCTAGGTTTCAGCTACCCCTTACAGGAAGGTGCCATGAGTCACTTGTGCAGCCACGGCAGAATTAGCTCATGAGGGGGCCTCGAAAGGAGTCACTTTTGTAGCCACGGCAGAAGGTGCCATGAGTCACTTGTGCAGCCACGGCAGAAGGTGCCATGAGTCACTTGTGCAGCCACGGCAGAAGGTGCAAGAGGTTGAGCTGGAGCAGCCCCCCAAATGCCCCGCATCCTCACCTGGCCTCTGCCCTAATGTTTGGCGCAGTGTGTGTTGGCGGACCAGCACAGGTGGTGGTGGGGCAGTGGGGAGGTGGCGGGTGTGGGTGGATGTGTACGAGTGACACTGCTGTGGGGTGCTGCCAGCTGTATATTCGCTTTTCAGACAAGCCTGCATCATGTGTGCGCATGTGCTTTTCAGGCAAGCCAACGTTTACTTACACGTGCATGCTTTCCAGGCAAGCCCACATTCATGTGCAGTTGTGCTGGAAAACGTGAACTCTGGAAGCGCAGGAAAGCCTAGCCTGCCTTGCGTGCCGGTTTGGGCTGTTTGTGGCAGAATAAGGGCCTGAGAAGGGCTGAAGAGGCCCGGACGAGAGGCTGATGGGCCCATGCCCAAGAAACGCACGATGCCTTTTCATGAACGTGCGCCCATGCTCAAAAAACGAATTGAGAGCCGCACACCAATGCTATCTAAATGCCCAAATATCCTCTTGATCCAAGCCTCATGTGTGCCTGTGTTTTCCCCCACCAGCACTCTGAGGGCAGGCGGGGTTGAATGCGTAAAACGCTCAACCCCTCAACCCTGCCCTGCACATGGCTGTGTCCACTCCCACACTCACCCACACAGAGCCCAAGCGTCGCACCCACAATTCCCCCCAAACACGCACACGCACACACACACGCACACGCGCACACAGAGCCCGAGAGCCGCGAGTCCTCCCCGCCAGCGCCGCCGCCCGGCGCGACGCGCATCCAGCAGGTCAACCCCGCTCTTCAGCCGCCTGCTGGACCAAGGCCCCCACTACCTCCGAAAGCAGACACCCCACAGCCGCCGCCGCAGCAGCAGCAGGTGCAGCAGCAGCAGATGCAGCAGCTGCAGCATGCGCTGTCCGCATCAGGTGCAGGCGCAGGTACGGTGCCTGCACCAGGTGCAGGTGCGCCGCCGACGCCTGTGCCAGGCCTCCCCCCACGCCAGCCCTCCTCCAGTAGCAGCATGCTATCCCGGCACTCCCCGTCCCTCACACGGTCCGGCCAGCTGGCGGAGGCTGGCTCTTGGTCCGACGAAGAGGCGGCAGCCGCCACGGCGGCGGCTGTGTCGGCAGAGGAGCTGGCGGCAGCGCAGGCAGCCGAGGCGGCAGCAGCTGCGGAGGAGGAAGCGATGCTCCAGCAGGCATTGGCGCTGTCGCTGCGGACGAGCTGATGCGTGCCTCCAGCTGAGGGGGCCAGTGCTGCGGCTGTGATGGCTGCGGCTGTGGGGGCGCGGTGCCTACGGGCCTTGAGCCATGGCTGTGGGGGTGTGATGCCTGCGGCTGTAGGGGGCTGCAGCTGTGATCGCCAGCGGTACCCCAAATGGTGATCGCCAGTGGTACCCCAAACGGTGATCGCTAATGGTACCCCAAACGGTGATGCTCTCCGCTTGGAGGCCATGGGCTGCTATTGGCAGACGCGTTGCGCGGCGACATATGGATCCCGAACGGTGACATGGAGCGGTGGCATGGCTCCCGAGCGGTGATATGGAACAGTGGCATGGATCCCGAGCGGTGACATGGAGCGGTGGCATACGGATCCCGAGCGGTGGTGCTCTCCACTTGGAGGCCGTGCGCTGCTCTTGATGCACATGCTGCTCGGTGGCAAAGATCCACCTTGCTAGTTACTTGGGTCCACAATGTCATGGGCGCACCTGCATGGGCTGCCCTTTGACGTTGGTCCACCTTGACGGTCGCGCGCGTCAAACCATCTATGTTTGATGTGTGCATGTGTTCAAGGTCAGGCGCACCCATATGGGCTACCCTTTGACGTTGGTCCTTGACGGTCGTGCGCATCAAACCAGCTATGTTTGATGTGTGCGTGTGTGTAAGGTCAGGCCCATCCATGGGCTGCCCTGTGACGTTGGTCCACCTTGATGGTTGCGTGCATCAAATCTTCTATGTTTGATGCGTGCGTGTGTTTGTGTGTGTGTGTGTGTGTGTTCATGCGGAGGTGTTCACCACTAGCAAAAAGGTTTGGCTTCTGTGTTGCGCCATGTGCAATCATGACATCTGGTCTGCGGCTGCAGCTGGGACTGGGCAGCCCATGCATGCGACCATGCATTCGTGACGCCTGGTCTGCTGCTGCAGGCAGGAGTGGGCAGCCCGTTCATGGCAACTTCCATTGCAACCGTCCAGACATTGGTTCAATACAGAATAAATGCGGAGTTCCCAAGGAAATGTGGTTTGAGATGTGTGTCTGTGTGTGTGCACCAAGTGCAAACTAGAAGGTGGATGCGATGAGAGTGGTTCTCCACCCTTCAACTGGCAGGCTGTCAATACAGTGCAAATCAACACCATGGGCACAACACATGGGTCCAGCTGCCTCTGCTAAGGTGCGACTCTCTAAGTCCAGCACACAGCTCATCATGCTCTGTGGGGGATGTCATTCACCTGTGTGGGATTATTCGCGACGTTCTAACCCCGACTTTCCTCTTCTTCCCTTGCTTCCTGTGTGCTTTATCCTCTGCCAGAGTGGTGGATTGCTAACCGTAGGTGTTTTTCCTTGAAGCATGTGTAGCTTACTGTCACTTCATGTGACAACCGTTTCATTACACCCATCTTGTATCACCACTAAGCTGCCACCGCAGCCATGACTCTGTTTTTAATACATGAATGTGCTTGGCCGTGGTCTTGAGTCACTTTCTGTGTTGTGCGTGTCCAGTCTTTGGGATCTCGCAGCTGAGCTGTGTAACCTTCGTCAAGCAATCTGGCAAGGTCATGCAAACACTGCCGCATACATAGCAATTCTATTCTGTTGCATGTCAGCTGAAATTGTAATTTGCGCAATGACATTGCATTTGTGGAAAGGGAGATGACTTCTCTCCCTTTTCACATGAATGTGTGCCCCTGGCTGCCTGCTCCGACTTCCGGCTAAAAAATCGCTGCTACTAGGTATCGGATTGGCATTGACTGACCTTGGCTTCAGTCAACTCCGGGCCATTCGACTGAAGGTCTAGCCCCAGTGTAACCTTGTAAGCTTGGCCTCAAAAGTTTTGGATGACCAGTTCACAGCTAACTGACCTAATCTAACCAACGACCAAGATACCTTCAAGGTGAATTCCCTCGCAACAGGAATTGCATGAATCAAGTCACACAAGTTCAAGACATTTTTTTGGCCTGATCAAGACTTCAAGGCTAAGTTACCTGAGGTTTAGAATGAGGTTAGTGTGGAGGGACATTGCTGACATGGACCCTCTGGAAAGCGACAACAAACTGGTGACTTATCGTTCTTGACTGTCCCCTCAGAGGCTCCGAGGGGATCTTTAAGCTGATTCACGCACTCGTGTGCGGAATAGGGGTGCAACCCTAATGCCACCTCACTATCTGCACCTTGAGCTCCCCAAGCGTGTTTCGAGGAATGTGAGCAGGTTTCGTCTGCGAGCCCAAACTCTCAATGTGGAATCCTCCATCTAGTGCGAGGGAATGGCCAAGTGACAAGTGTTTCCCGTGATGCTGTTTAAAATGAGGTGCATGTTCCTTTTCACTGTCAAGACCTGTTTGTGTGCCCTCTCAGAAAGAAGTATTCGATTCTTTTTTCCCCTTTACTCCAGTCCTTTTCTATGGAGGCCCCTTATATTTTGCATACCTTGCCTAGTCAGACTGTCCGTGATTTCCTTTCTCAACGGCACAACAAACTCTGCCATTTCATTTCAGACATTATGGACTTCCTTTTTGGGCTGGCAAAGACCAGCAACAAACCAATCAACCTTACGACCAGGCTGACGGTTAACCCTAACTTGTAACTGTAAGTTACTTTTTATCCTTGTAAAGTAAAACCTGCAATGTCCTGCGATGGAAAGTCGACTATCCACCTTCGCAACCTTGTGGGTTTAGGGTTTGAACCTCACATGAGGCCCACAACCGGCTAAGCTGCCACAGCAGCCTTGGAAACCTTATCCTTGTAACTAGAGACAACGCACTTGATTTACAGGGTAAATGCATCATGTATGATGCCGTAGCAAACAAAACCAAATGTAGGCAGTGACAAGAAAACACACGCAAGCAACTTGAAGCAAATGTCTAATTTGGTGTCGGGCGCCCTTGATCCAACTTCAACATTAGAGCAAGAGCTAGGTGGCATTCACATGAGCCTCCTCACAAGCAACTTGGTTCAATGCTTAGCTGTTATTGTTGTTCTGATCAGTTTAATAGCTTGGCTATTGCATCATCAAGACAAGGGACTGTCATGCGGTGATCCTTATTGCGCGTGTACTTTTTCTGGAATGTTGATGTGGGGAGTGTTCTCACTGCCTGCGCAGCCTTTTTCTCCTTTTGCTGGGCCGCATTGCCGCATTGGAAAATAATGCTGCCATGTAGGCTGCAGGCATGGCTTGAAGCCCCACTCAAGCGGCTTCGAGGGTGGCATTTATCAAATGAACCACCTCATCCTTGGATCTCTCCTCATTGAGTGGTAAATCTGCAGAACCTGCACAGGCGCCAAGAGGCAGCGCGTGCTCTTGAGGCGCACGCAGTGCATTGCATGCTCCACAACCCCACAGCGGCCCTTCTCCCTGACAGCCTTGCCTAGTCAGACTACGATTCCCTTCGTAAACACCACGACAGTGCTCTCCATCCCACCTCAGACAATGCGGTTCACTATTTTGGCTGCAATGACCAGCCACAAACCAACCAGCCCAACGACCTGGCTAGCTGGCAGTCAGCCCTGAACATGCACACCAATTCTGCCATTGCTCAATGCGCCTCAATGCACAAATTCATTGCCCAATGTGCCTCAATGCGCAAATCAGCTTGCTGGAAGTCAGCCCCACTCTTGCAAAGCCATGTGATTTACACAGGCATACCCCCCTTCCCACTAGAGCGACAACCACCCGTGGGATGCCTCCGCCAATTGCACCACCTGTGCTATCTCAAGGGGCTCCTTATGTGTGTATGTGTGTCTTTTGGTTGCAGACCTGATAGGCTTCAGGTAAGCAGCCTTCGTCGGGCAGACACAGCTTTGTAAGTCTTACCTTGTTTACCTAGGCCAGCTACAGTAAAGACAATGAATTATATTGCAGTGGCCCCAATGGGTACCACTACTCTCCGCTCACGAGTCATCAAACAAAAGTTCACCTCAGTGCATTAAGCACGTGAACACCACACAGTGCATCAAACATGCGGAAACAATTGGAATTGATTGAGTGCTGTGCATCCTGCCAAAAAGCGCCCTGCTAAAGAGCACCCACCAGTTCTATGCCAATTGAGTGCTGCGCATCCTGCGCTATGCATCCTGCCAAAGAGCGCCCACCTGCTCTCCATCTTGAAGGAAGGCCACGACCTTCACGCTCAGGTACCGCCCGTTCTTGCTCTTGCGCTCAACCACGTTCTCGATGTGCACGCTGCCCACCACCTCCTCGATGGCATTCACCATGGAGTCCTTGAAGTCCTCTCCGGTGCCTGCATGCGCACCAGCACCACCCATAGAGCGTGCACGACCAGCACCACCCATGAAGCGCGCATGACCAGCTGCCCGGTGGAGCATTCCAAGCGCTAGCTTGTAAAGTCAGGAGCATGACAGGTGGCGAGCTCGCAAAGTCGGGAGCATGACAGGTGGCGAGCTCGCAAAGGCAGGAGCATGCAAGGCGGGGAGCTCGCAAAGTCAGGAGCATGCATAATGAAATGTCAGGGCAAGCCCATCGGCCCACACCACAACAGCATTCAAAGCCAGCCCATTTACAGCCAATGCGCCTGCGGAGCTGCAGGCCTGTGCCTGGGAGAGCTGCAGGCCTCTGTGCCTGGGAGATCCAGTCAGTTGCAAGCTGCCCAGCCATACTGTCGGCTGTGCTTGCTATTGACTCACAGCAGGGTGCCATACTTGCCTATGGCAGTGAACTCGCGCTCTGCAGGGTAGCGGTTGACCTGAATGACAAGCAAGGCAGGGTAGCGGTTGATCTGAATGACAGGCAAGGCAGGGTAGCGGTTGTTCCAAATGACAGGCAAGGCAGGGTAGCAGATGATCTGAATGACAAGCAAGGTAGAGTAGCAGTTGATCTGAATGACAGGCCTGAATGACAGGCAAGGCAGGGTAGCGGTTGTGATCTGAATGACAGGCCTGAATGACAGGCAAGGCACGGTAGCGGTTGACCTGAATGACAGGCCTGAATGACAGACACGACAGGCAGGGTGGCAGCTGACACGTGTGAGCAAAAGGACGAGGACCCCATACGGGCAGGTGACACGTGTGCGCAAAAGGACCCCATACAGGCATGTGACACGTGTGAGCATAAGGACAAGGACCCCATACAGGCAGGTGGCATGTGTGAGCAAAAGGCCAAGGACCCCATACAGGCCAAGGTCTTGATCAAGACCACAACAAGAACAGCAGCGTGGGCTCAGGGGCAGGAGGAGCCGCAGGAGCAGGAGGACCTTGTACGCCTCGGAGAGCAGCAGCACAGGCGCAGGAGCGTGCCGTGATGTGGGAGCTGGAGCAACTATGCATCGCAGGCTGCAGGGGGTTTAATGTGCAGGCAAGGGCCGCAAAGTTGTACCTGCCCTACGAGGCCAGCCTTGAAACAAAGCCTGCCAGACCTGCTGCAGCCCGTACAAGACCCCAAAGCATGCACGCACGAAGCAAAGCGGGACAGGGATGGCAGCAGATGCATGCAGCCAGAAGCGCACAGCCGCTGGGCAGCATGGTCTCTAGAGCCCTGAGCCCGAACGTGCTTGGCTGAGCTGCAGAGGGGAGGCCCCTCCGAGCATGCGCACCCGCTTGTCTAGCTTCCGCCTGCAAGCATTGGGACAAGAAAAGGAGGGCGGTGGGGTGAGTTGCACGCACGGTGGATGCTGGAACAAACGCATGACACAAGGGCGCAGTACGCAGGTTAATGCTGGAAAAATGAAAATGACAAGAGCGCCTGCCGTGGTTGGATGGCCAAGGACGCGGCAGGTTGGGTTGAGCACACCCAAATTGGAAATAAAGAGAATGCCCAAAGCAAGGCTTTTGAGAGGATCTGCCATGGTGCTCTCACCACGTCTCTTCAGAGTTGTCACTTGCTAGTACTGTAGTGTTGCTTGCGCCTTTGGATCTTCCCGTGGCACTGCGCGGAATGGAGGAGGAAGGGCATGCTGCGACTGCTGCTGCTGCTGCTGTAGCTTAGCTTGTGCGTCTTGTGTGCAAGTGTGCGTGTGCGTTTGTACGCGCGCGTGTTTGTCTGCCTCTGTGTGTGTGTGTTGTGTGTGTTTGTGTGTACACATGCATGCACGTGGTGTGTTGTGTGTGCATGTGGATGTGGATGCTCATGGGGCCTCTAAATAATTTGCTCCACGGATGCGGACTTGAGTCCCCCATCTGACATCAGGCTCAAAAGCCAGGCCTCACACCTGGATAATGCTTGAAGCGAATTTACAACCTGCGCATTCCAGGAGTGAGTTAGAAGCAGATGAATGGATCAGTGGAATGCTGACCACCAGCCGGCAACAATGTGCTGCTTGGCAAAGCTGTGCTGCTAATAACATACCTGAGAGCTGTCACTGTTGCCTGTGTTCACACGATGATCAGGAAATGTTGCATTTATGGAAGAGCAGGATCATTGAGGTACTGAGTGACAGATGGCCCGCGCTTGCATATTGTAAGACATACCTTCTTGCACGACAGGTTTCTGGGGCCCTGGCCTTTGATTGCTGAAGCCCGCAAAGTTGCTGCTGTCCTGGGCCCCGTACTGTGGATCATCATTTGCCCCTGAGGGAGGTTGGCACCTGACTAAATGGTGTCTCCTTGCAAGGCGTCTGCTTGCAGCATTCCGATGGCATCCTTGCACCAAGGTTCGGCCGAGATGCACTTGCATAGCAAAAAGGCTGAGGTGAAACGAACACACAGCTCAACTCGGCAGTTGCCTGGGACAACTCAAATCAATCGATTCGAGGAGTCGACGAGCAATTTATTTAAATTATAAAATTGTCTTTATTCAGCCTCAATTGGATAGCAGTTCTCTCAGGCTGGGTTTGAAGGAGCTATGGCGTCTCCTTGCCTGCTGCCGTTCCCGGACAGGTTCCACGCAGCACAAACGTTTGTAAAGCTCCAGATTCAAGGTGAGTGCTAGCATCCTAGTGCCACCTAAATTGATGGATCAAGAGGTAAGCTGCTCACTGAGATGAGCGCTTAGTGCATGGCTTTGGAACGGCACATTCAGTGATGGCGCTGCTAAATCTGGTGCAGGTGCTAAGGAGCTGTCCCAGGAGACCCAGCTGGCACTCTACTCCCTAAGCAAGCAGGTGAGTTCCCACCCTCATGCAAGCACACAGGCTACATGCTTGTGCATGTCTATGGCTCGCAGAGCGCCTGAGTCCCTGCCAGATACTTCATTCAAGAATCTTCTCTGCAAGCTACTTTCCGTTTCACAAGCTTGTTGCTGCCTGCACAAGGCATGGGCGGCAATATCCTGCCCGAGCGGGAAAGCAGATCAAGGGTGTGCTGTTGCATGACACAGAGAGCGTGCCCTTGCAGACAGCGTGCATGCTGAGCTGCCCCCATTAGATCCTGCACTCCCTCAAGAGGATCCCCCTGGCAGCCACCTTAGTGCTATGTGAGTGCTGCATGCTGCACTCCCTCAAGAGGATCCCCCTGGCAGCCACCTTAGTGCTATGTGAGTGCTTGGAGGCACAGCATGCTCCTCTTCCTCTTCCCGCTGAGCTGGAGGACTCTCCATGTGCCTACAGCCCATCAGCCGTGCTGCCCAGAGCAGAAGCTACCCAGCACCCCTTGCTTTTATCTAGGCAGCAGGACAGAGGGAGTACCCACTATGCTTTTATCTAGGCAGCAGGACAGAGGGAGTACCCACTATGCTTTTATCTAGACAGCAGGACAGAGGGAGTACCCACTATGCTTTTATCTAGACAGCAGGACAGAGGGAGTACCCACTATGCTTTTATCTAGGCAGCAGGACAGAGGGAGTACCCACTATGCTTTTATCTAGGCAGCAGGACAGAGGGAGTACCCACTATGCTTTTATCTAGGCAGCAGGACAGAGGGAGTACCCACTATGACCCCATCCCCGCCACAGTAGCAAACAGCACCCTGAGGCAGGAGCAATCCTGCCCTCGTGACTTGTACTTGTGGCACATCTTAACTTAGCATGGCCACCCACTTCATGCCCTGCCACATCACACGGATACCCACCACCTTGTTTTCTACCACATCATGGCCATCTGCATAATGCCCTGCCACACCACGCGCATGCCTGCCACATCAGTTTCCACCACATCATGGCCATCCGCTTAATGCCCTGCCACACCACGCGCATGCCCGCCACATCAGTTTCCACCACATCATAGGTGTGCTCATGCTTGTGTGCTTGTGCACACACACATGAAATAAAGGCCCAGTGAGTGTATGAAAAGCCAATGAATAGACACACACTCACCATACACCCCCCCCACACACACATACACACACCAAACTCACAATACACGCCACACACACACACACACACACACACACA
>LFIK01005124.1_pt1 | contig 10546 bp, 8 predicted proteins | sample 643401 | NCBI WGS metagenome assembly LFIK01 (sample SAMN03777447, study PRJNA286221) | soda lake metagenome | biome: soda lake; feature: Kulunda steppe; material: water; isolation source: sample T5-Br brine of Lake Tanatar-5 | place: Russia: Kulunda steppe | collected 2010-07
ATGGCGACTTTAGTCGCCCGTCGCCTTTAAAAAAATCGCCCCCCCGCAGACGCCGGAAAATGTCCAAACTTTAGCGCCCGCATTCGCGGGCTTAACCCCCGGCTACAATCTGTGATCCCTTCGGGATCGGCTTGGCCCGATGAATTTAATAATGGAATTGCCCTGACGGACGCGGCTACGGAGCGCGTTTTATTCTATGTACATCCGCGATCCGGCGGAAGGAACGAAAAAAGCCGGTGTGAAGATCGTTTTTGATCAGTCTTTTCGACGAACGAGGCAAGTGAAAATATTTTCACCCTTTGACATTGGATGAATCTTTGTTCACGTAATCAGGGATGGAATCCGTCCAAAGACGAGCTGTCCCGCATCCTGGTTCGCTTCCCTTTAAGCGGCACGGGTCGGCTGCGGAGGCGCGGAAAAAGCTGGGGGAACTGCGCGAGTTGATTTCGGAACGGTTTCCCGAGCGGCAGCGGCGGGCGGAAGATGTTTTGGCGACGGGCTTTGCCCCGTTGGATGAGGCGGGAGAAGGGGGATTGCCGCGAGCGGCGTTGACTGAAGTGGTCGCGCCCGTTCCCAGTTGCGGGGGCCAATTGCTGGTGCGTGCTTTGCTGAAAACGGCTCAGCGGACTCATCAATACCTGGCTTTGATCGATGGAAGTGACGGGTTTGACCCTCAATCGGAGGAGAGGGATCTGCTGCCTTCGCTGCTCTGGGTGCGCTGTCAGCAGGTGAGGCCGGCCCTTCAGGCGGCCGATTTACTGGTGCGGGATGGCAATATTTCTCTGATGTTGCTCGATTTGCGGGGAAGTCATCCGCTGGAACTCAGACGGCAGCCGGTCAGTGTGTGGTTTCGTCTCCAGCGCGTGGTCGAACAAAGCGGCGGCATCCTGGTGGTTTTGAACTCCCGGCCGTTGGTCAGTAGCGCGGCGGTGCGGGTGACGCTGAAGCAGAGGGTGAGGTATGAGTTTTGAAAATACACTTTCCCGGGAACCCCTCATGGCGGCAGTTTATGTTTCCGACTTTGCGTTGCAGGCGGTGATGCGCTTGGAAAGGTTTTTGGGAAAACGGCCTCTGGCATTGGTGGGGGAATCGGGGAGAAAAGCGGTGGTGCATCAGGTGAACGCCGCCGCGCGCGAGGCTGGAGTGACGGTTGGGATGACCGCTCCGCAGGCGTTGGCGAGGTGCCCGGAGGCGGTGTTGCGAAGCCGGTCGGAGGAAGGGGAGAAATCGGCGCGGGAGGCGCTGCTGGCGGCGGCGTTTACTTTGTCGCCCCGGGTCGAAGAGACGGGTGAAGGGTTTTGCACGATCGACTTGCGAGGGGCGCCGCGGGAGCGGTTGATCGAGCGCGGAAAGCGGTTGGTGGAGGAGTTGGAGAAACTCGGGCTGGAGGCGACGGCCGGTTTTGGGAGGAATCCATTGCTGGCACTTTTTGCCGCGCGCCGGGCGGAGCCGGTGTTGCAAGTGAACGAGGAGGACGAGGCTTCGTTTTTGCGCGGACTTCCGGTTTCGATGGCCGATCCGCCGGAGCACGTCGCGGGAATTTTGCGGCAGTGGGGCATCAAAACCCTGGGCTCGCTGGCGGCTTTGTCCCGGCAGGAACTCGCAAAACGCCTGGGCGAGGAGGGGGCGGCTCTCTGGGACCGGGCGGCGGGAAGAGACAATCGCGTGCTGCGTTTGACCACCCTGCCGGAAGAGTTTGAGGAGGTGATGGAGTTGGAGCGGGAGATGGAAACGCTGGAACCTTTGCTCTTTATCCTGCGCCGTTTTATTGGACAACTTTCTCTCCGGTTGAGCGCGGTTTACCGGGTGGCTGAAGAAGTGAAACTGGAACTTGGTCTGACCGATGGGTCGAAATACGAGCGGGAGTTTCGCTTGCCGGAGCCGACCTGTGATTCCGAGCTCCTTTTTCGCATGTTGCACACTCACCTGGAAGGGGTGCGAACCGAGTTCCCGATTGTGAAAATTTACCTCTGGATGAAGCCGTGCAAACCGGTCTCCAGGCAATACGATCTCTTCGAGGCGGCGGTGAAAGACGCCTACTCGTTTTCGGATACCCTGGCCCGGCTGGTGGCGGTGGCGGGTTCCGGCAACGTCGGCTCTCCCCGGCTGGAGCCGACCCATCGACCGGACTCCTTCCGTCTGGTTCCGCTGGCCGAAGTTCGTAGGGAAAAAAAGAGCGTGGAGAAGGGGGGAAAAGCGGCCGGCGAATCGGTGCATCCGGGCTTGCCGATGCGGCGTTACCGTCCGCCTTTAACGGCGGAAGTGTGGCAGGAGGACGGACGGCCAACTTACGTGAAGACCGAAGTTGTGTATGGGAAAATTCGTGACGCCCGGGGACCGTGGCGTCTTTCGGGCAATTGGTGGGATCCGGGCCGGTGGGGGCGTGATGAATGGGACGTGGAACTTGCCGGCGGGGGGCTCTACCGGCTGGTGCGCGAGGGAGGGGGATGGTTTCTGGAAGGGGAGTATGGATGAGGGACTACGTTGAACTTCATAGCCGGAGCGCGTTCAGCTTTCTGCGCGGGGCGTCCAATCCGGAGCGTTTGGCGGCGGAGGCGGCCAGGCTGGAGTTGCCGGCGATGGCGGTTTGCGACCGGGATGGGGTTTATGGCGCTCCCCGCTTTTACGCGGCGGCCCGCGAGCAGGGGGTTCGGCCGATCATTGGAAGTGAGCTGACTCTCGAAGACGGCTCGGTGCTGCCGGTGTTGGTGGAGTCGATCGAAGGTTATCGCAACCTTTGCCGGATGATTACCCGGGCCAAACAGCGGGCGGCCAAGAACGAAAGCCGTGTTGCCTGGAAAGAGGTGGAGGAGTTTTCGGAAGGGTTGATCGCCTTGACCGGGGATGAAGAAGGGCCGATTCAGCAAAGTTGGCGAACCGGCGGAAAGATTGCCGCCGGGGAGGCTTTGCGGCGGTTGCGTCGAATCTTTGGCGGCCAACGTTTGTTTGTGGAATTGCAGCGTCACCTGGTGCGGGGGGAGAACCGGCCCGGCCGAATGCTGGTCGATTTGGCCGGAGCGCATCGGTTGCCCCTTTTGGCCACCAATGGGGTCTGTCACGCCACGCCGGCGGGGCGGGCGGTGATGGATGTATTTACCTGCCTGCGACACAAAACGCATCTTGATGCCGCTGGTTTGCTCCTGAGTGTCAACGCCGAGCGTCATTTGAAAGACGGCGCGACGATGGCCCGGCTCTTCGCCGATATTCCGGAGGCGATTTTGAATACGCGCCGGTTGGCCGAGCGGACCGGTTTTTCGCTGGAGAATTTGGGCTACGAATTTCCGGTTTATCCGGTGGGAGCCGGGGAGACGATGGAAGGCGTTTTGCGTGAGGCGACCTGGGCGGGAGCGCGGGAGCGTTATGGGCGGAACCTTTCGTCCGAGGTGAAGGGGCAACTTGAGCATGAGTTGGCGTTGATCGGGAAACTGGGATTCAGTGGCTACTTCCTGATTGTTTGGGATATCGTCAATTTTTGCCGGGACCAGGGGATCATGGTGCAAGGACGGGGGAGCGCGGCCAACAGCGCGGTTTGTTACAGTCTCGGGATCACCGCGTGCGATCCGGTCGGAGGGAAACTGCTTTTCGAACGTTTCCTGAGCGAAGGGCGGAAGAGCTGGCCGGATATCGATCTCGATCTGCCGAGCGGTGACCGGCGGGAGGCGGTGATCCAGGAGGTGTATCAGCGGTATGGGAAATATGGCGCGGCGATGACGGCCAATGTGATTACCTATAAGGGGCGCAGCACGGTGCGGGAGTTGGGCAAAGTGCTGAATTTCCCCGAAGAGACGATCGACCGTTTTTCCCGGCTTTTCGCACATGGCGATTATCCGCACACCATGGATTTGAAGGCGCAGATCGTTCAGGCCGGCATTCCGGAATCACATCCCCGGGCACCGGCGTTGGCCGGGCTCTATCGGGCGATGCACGGATTGCCGCGTCATTTGGGACAACATTCGGGGGGGATGATCGTATGTCAAGGAAAGTTGGATACTGTGGTTCCCCTGGAGAACGCTTCGATGCCGGGGAGGGTGGTGGCGCAGTGGGATAAGGAGGACTGTGACGCTCTCGGCATCATCAAGGTCGATTTGCTCGGTTTGGGGATGATGTCGGTGTTGCAGGACACTTTGACGGTCGCGGGCGGGCGCGGGCGCGGGGTGGACCTGGCCCAATTGCCGAAGGACGACCCGGAGACATTCGCCATGATGCGGGCGGCCGATACGATCGGAGTGTTTCAAATTGAGAGCCGGGCGCAGATGGCGACGTTGCCCCGGATGAAGCCGAAAACTTTTTACGACGTGGTGATCGAGGTGGCCTTGATTCGCCCCGGACCGATCCAGGGGAAGATGGTTCACCCTTACCTGGCGAGGCGCGCCGGGCGGGAACCGGTCGATTATATGCACGAGAAACTGGCGCCCGTGCTGGAGCGGACCTTGGGGGTGCCGCTTTTTCAGGAACAGGTATTGAAGATGGCGATGGTTATGGCCGACTTCAGCGGGTCGGAAGCGGAGGAACTGCGCCGGGCGATGAGTTTTCACCGTTCGCGGGAAAGGATGGAACGGGTCATGGCGCGCTTGCGGGAGGCGATGAAGGAACAGGGCGTGGCGGCGGAGACCATCGAGGAGATTATTCTCTCGATCAGTTCGTTCGCGCTTTATGGATTCCCTGAATCGCACGCGATCAGCTTTGCCCTCATCACCTACGCGAGCGCCTGGTTGAAAGTGCACCGTTCGGTGGAGTTTTACGCGGCTTTGCTGAATAATCAGCCGATGGGGTTTTATTCCTCCGCTACCGTCATCCAGGACGCGCGGAGGCGGGGGTTGCGGGTAAAACCGGTTTGTGTGTTGGTTTCGAACTGGGATTGCGAGGTGGAGAGCGACGACACGTTTCGCCTCGGTTTCCGGGTGATGCGCGGAATGCGGGCGGCGCCGGTGCGGCAAATGGTGGATACGCGGGCGGGGCGGATGTTTGGTTCGATGGATGATTTTCGGGCGCGGACCTGTTTCAGTCAAACCGAGCGGCGCACGCTGGCCTTGATCGGGGCGCTCAATGGATTGGCCGGACATCGGAGGGAGGCGTTGTGGAAAGTGGAGGAACGGCTGGAGCAGGGGGACCTTTTTTACGGCAGGGAAGAGGGACGGGGTAAGGAGGCCACGGACGAGGAGTTGAGCCCTTTGGAGATGATGAGCCACCTGGAACGATTGCGGGCGGATTACGGTGGGATGGGATTGACGACCGGTTCACACCCGATGCGGCGAATGCGGGCGAAGCTGCCGGGAGTTTGCCGGGCTATGGACTTGAAGCACGGACGACATGGGCAACGGGTGACAATCGCCGGGAGTGTGATCTGCCGGCAACGTCCGGGAACGGCGAAAGGCTTTGTGTTTGTCAGCTTGGAAGACGAGACCGGGATTGCAAACGCGATTGTCGTTCCCTCGCTGTTCGAGGCGCAACGGCTGACGATTTCGCAGGAACCCTTTTTGAGAATCCGGGGAATTCTGCAAAACCAGGAAGGGGTCGTTTCGGTGAAAGCGGAGCGGGTGGAAGGTCTTTACGAGACGCAGATGCCGGAGTCGGCCTCGCATGATTTCCACTGAGATAAGGGAAAGTTTGCTTTCGGGAACGTCAACAGCGTTACCCCCAAAAAAATCTCAAATTCCAAATGCCTCGGGGATGGCCCCGAGGATTCTCCTGGGCGACTGAAGTCGCCTTTCCCTGCGGGCTGCGCCCGTTTGGCTGCGTTACGCAGCCTTTCCGCTTTTGAACTCCTCGTATTTCTTGAGCGCTTCCTCTTTGGAGATTCCATATTTCTCCTGAATTTTGCCGACCAGTTTGTCCTTTTCGCCGCCGGCTTGTTTTACATCATCTCCAGACAGCTTGCCCCAGCCGGATTTCATTTCGCCTTTCGCCTGCGGGCTTCGCCCGGTATTTCGGCGCGGAGCGCCGCAGGGAGCGGCGACTTCAGTCGCCGGACGTGAGAGGTTGACAACTTCGGGATGCACCGTCTCGCGGCTTGCGCAAAAAAAATGCCTTTGACCCCGCCTTGTATTCACGGTTAACACTGTCTTTTTGTCATTTCATCCAGATTCTTGATCATGTCCTCGCAGCCGACCATTCTTTACACCAAGACCGACGAAGCGCCTGCTCTCGCGACGTATTCGCTCCTGCCCATCGTGCAGGCTTACACCGCGCAGGCGGGCATTGCCATTAAGACGCCTGACATTTCTCTCGCCGGACGGATCCTCGCCCAGTTTTCGGATATTTTGCCCGAAGATCAGCGTGTCAGCGACGATCTTGCCGCTCTTGGGAAACTGACCCAGGCGCCGGACACCAACATCATCAAGCTGCCCAATATCAGCGCTTCCGTCCCGCAGCTGTGCGCCGCTATCAAGGAACTTCAGGGCAAGGGGTACGCGCTTCCCGATTTTCCGGCCCACCCGGAAACGGATGCGGAAAAGGACATTCGCGGGCGCTACGAGAAGGCGATGGGCAGCGCGGTCAATCCGGTTCTCCGGGAGGGGAATTCCGACCGCCGCGCGCCGAAGGCCATCAAGGCCTATGCACGGAAACATCCTCACTCGATGGGGGAGTGGTCACCGGAATCGAAAACCCGGGTGGCTCACATGAAGGGGGACGACTTTTTTGCCAACGAAGTTTCGCTGACCGCTTCCGGAGCAACGGTGGCGCGGATCGAACATGTGGCCGAAGATGGCGCCATCACCGTGCTCAAGGAAAAGACGGCGCTCGAACCCGGGGAAATCCTTGACGCCACGTGCATGCGCAAACGCGGACTTATCGAGTTTCTCGAGAAGCAGATCGCGACCGCGAAAAAGGAGGGCATCCTCTTTTCCATTCATCTCAAGGCGACCATGATGAAGGTCTCCGATCCGATCATCTTCGGCCATGCCGTTCGGACGTATTTTAAGGACCTTCTCGCGAAACACGCCGACACCTTTGCCGAGCTTGGGGTCAATCTGAACAACGGTTTTGGCGATCTCGTGAGCAAGATCCAGTCGCTTCCCGCGGAAAAGAAGGCAGAGGTTGAGGCCGATATCGAAGCCGCGCTCGCGGGCGGTCCGGATATCGCCATGGTCAATTCGGACAAAGGCATCAGCAATCTTCACGTGCCCAGCGACGTGATCATTGATGCGTCGATGCCCGCCATGATCCGTTCTTCGGGGAAAATGTGGAATCCCGCCGGTGATATGCAGGACGCTCTCGCCGTGATTCCGGATCGCAGCTACGCCGGGGTTTACCAGACGGTCATCGACTTTTGCAAAAAACATGGCGCTCTCGATCCCCGCACCCTCGGTTCGGTTTCCAACGTCGGCCTCATGGCGCGCAAGGCGGAGGAATACGGGTCTCACGACAAGACCTTCCAGGCTCCCGCCGCCGGAATCATCCGCGTCGTGGATCCTTCGGGAGAAACCCTTCTTCAGCACAAGGTCGAAGCCGGTGATATCTGGCGCGCCTGCCAGACCAAAAACGATTCCGTGGAGGATTGGGTGAAACTGGCGGTAAACCGCGCCCGCGCGACGGGCGATCCGGCTGTCTTTTGGCTCGATAAAAATCGCGCCCATGATGCCCAGATCCTCGCCAAGGTGGAAACGTGCCTCGCCGCTCATGGCACCGAGGGGCTGGAAATTCACATCCTGGCGCCGGCCGCCGCCTGCCAGTTCAGTCTGGAGCGCATTCAGTCGGGAAAAGATGTGATCTCGGTGACGGGCAATGTTCTTCGTGATTATCTGACGGACCTTTTCCCGATCCTCGAAGTCGGGACGAGCGCAAAGATGCTCTCCATTGTTCCCCTGATGAAAGGAGGGGGACTGTTTGAAACCGGCGCCGGAGGTTCGGCCCCTAAACATGTTCAGCAATTTGTGGCCGAGAACTATCTTCGCTGGGATTCGCTGGGGGAGTTTCTCGCTCTCGCCGTTTCGCTCGAGCATCTCGGAAACACCTTCAACAACTCCAAGGCGAAGATTTTTGCCGAAACCCTCGATCAGGCCAACACCGACTTTCTCGAAAACGACAAGTCTCCCACCCGCCGTATCGGCGGCATCGATAACCGCGGCAGCCATTTTTATCTCGCTCTTTATTGGGCGCGGGCTCTGGCCGAGCAAGATCAGGATCCTGATCTCAAGAAGACGTTCACGGCGGTGGCGGAAAAACTGACTGCCGGGGAGGAAGCCATCGTCAGCGAACTCATCGCCGTGCAAGGGAAACCGGTGGACATCGGGGGCTATTATCAGCCCGACGATGCCAAATGCGCCGCCGCTCTTTGCCCGAGTGCTACGCTGAACGCGATTATTGCCTCCCTTTGAGGAGGCGGTGGTTCGTGGGATTTAACGGGCGCTTGTAGCCCCGTCGCTTTTCCGGGCCTTCATTACATCTCCTTGTCATTGCGAGAGAGGTTCAGCCGACCGAAGCAATCCACCGCCCGATTCCGGGCAGCACCATGCAAAACGTCGGGCTTGCAAGGCGCTGGATTGCCGCGTCGTTCCTCCTCGCGGTTCGACAGGCTCACCGCCTTGAGCTTGTCGAACGGGCAATGACACGGGGTTAGGCGCACAGGCGCACCGAATTTGAAACCGAGAGCGTGGCACATCAGTTTGGCGTTCCTTCGCCGTGAGGATTGGCGGGCGGATTGAAGGACTTGTTGCGGCTGGCCGGATAGGTCCGGTCAAACCAGGACTCGTCCAGTTTCAGGCCCGTTTCCCTTTGGGTTGACCGATTTCCATGAGGAGATCGTCGAACCAATCGACATCGATATCGAACGGTTTGCCTCCTTTGATCCGGTCGAATTCGATGGCGCGGAGTCGGCCGCCGTGGTCCTCGTCGTGTCCGATGACTCCGGCCTCACGGCGCAAGGCGCACTCGACGGCCAGATCCACACAGCTTTTGATGAGACGAATGTCTTCCACATTCGCGGGCGCGGCCCGGCTGAAATACCCGCTTTTTTGGACGAGGGTCTTTTCGGCACCCAGCATTCCCGCGAATTCCTTGGCGAAATATTGTCCCGGATTGACCGCATCCAGCCGGACATGACCGAAAGCGTCTCGCGGCACTTCCTGGCCGTCAGCCTCCATTCGCGCAACAATGCTTTCCACGCCCGCGCCTTCGCTGACGAACAGGTTGACGCAATCTTCTTCGTCCATGACCGCCTTCAGCCGCTTGGCTTCGGCCTCGAGATCAATGGCCATTTCGGGGATGAAGACTCCGTGAACATCGTAGCGTTCCTGGGAAAGCCCGAGTTCCGGGAGGTAATCATCGTGGTCGATCAAATCGCGGTAGGCGCGCGCGGTGGCGGCGGTCAACCATCCGCAATTGCGGCCCATCACTTCGTGAACGATGAGCATGCGCGGGTTGGCGTTGTGTTCGGCCACGACGTTCTCGAAAAACAACGCTCCTTGTTCCGCCGCGGTCCAGGCGCCGAGGCTCTGCTGAATGGGATACACATCATTGTCGACCGTTTTGGGAAGGCCAATCACGGTCAGTTCGTATCCGTTGTCCGCCAGGAAGCGCGAAAGTTCGGCGGCGGCGGTATTCGTGTCATCACCCCCGATCGTGTGGAGAACGTCGACCTGATCGCGGGTGAGTTGCTCGGCCGCGATCTTTTGAGGATCGGAACCCTCGGGCACCAAACCCCGTTTCACGCAGTCTTTGACATTCGTGAGTTTGACCCGGCTGTTCCCGATCGGACTCCCTCCGTAGTTGTGCAGGATCCCCGCTTGTTGTCGGACCTCCGGGGTGACCGGAATCGAGTCGCCGAGGAGAAGCCCCCGGTAGCCGCCCCGATAGCAGATCAATTCGATCTCCGGATCGATCTCGGTGTAGCGTTCGATGAGGCCGCCGAGGGCGGACGAGAGACATGGTGCCAGTCCGCCGGCGGTTAGGAATGCAACTTTCTTCGGTTTCATAGAGGGCGAATTCTTGAAACTCGATGCAGGGAAGTAAAGCCCGGATAACACTCTACGCTCGTTAGCCTTGTGGGGATCTTACGTGGCGGCCGCGCGATTACGGGCGATTTCGATGAAGCGTCGCATAGTCGGCGTGGAGGCATCGGTTCTCGGATAGCAGATGCCGACGCTCAACGGAGGCGGGGCGGGTGAAAGGGGAATGAACGCCACAAAAAACCGCCGGTCGGTGACGGAGCGTAGCCGATGTGGAGTTCTTCCTGTCGGCTCGCGGCCCGCACCGCGAGGATCGCCTGGTCCGCCCTTCGCAGAACCGCGCGCGCCTCTTCCAGGAAAACCCAGCCGGCGGAGGTCAAGTGGACGGACTTGGCGCCTCGGGAAAGGAGGGCGACCCCGAGTTCCTCTTCGAGATCGCGTATTTGCCGGCTCAAAGGCGGTTGTGAAAGATTGAGCTGCTCGGCGGCCCGGCTGATGTTCTCGGTTTCGGCGACGGCCACGAAGTAGCGCAGGTGACGCAATTCCATGGACCCGAGCCTACCTGAAAAGTAGTCTTAGGCAATTAACTTAATATTTTTCAATAGCGTCGGATTGGGGTATGATCGTGAATTATGGCTAAAACGTTATTCAATAGAATC
>LFIK01005125.1_pt1 | contig 10545 bp, 8 predicted proteins | sample 643401 | NCBI WGS metagenome assembly LFIK01 (sample SAMN03777447, study PRJNA286221) | soda lake metagenome | biome: soda lake; feature: Kulunda steppe; material: water; isolation source: sample T5-Br brine of Lake Tanatar-5 | place: Russia: Kulunda steppe | collected 2010-07
CCAAGCGGTCGTCAGCATCGTCATGTCCAGGCAGGAGCGAGCGAACACGAGGATGATAGCGGAAGAGAGTGCGAAGGCCCTCGAACAAGACAGAAAGCTTGCACTTGCGGTCACCGAAGCCACGAACGAGGTGCTGGAGCGCCACGGCGAGGCTCCTGTGAGTGTTCGGGACGTGGTCGAAGCCGTGCACGCGTCCGACGGATCGCAAAGCCATTTTGGCGAACACCAGCAAGGAGCCTTTTGGATCCTGGATCCCATTGACGGCACCAGAGGATTCTTGCATGGAGGGCGATGCGAGTACACACTGGGTCTTGCGTGTGTACAAGACGGACAATTGGAAGTGGGAGTCATGGCCTTGCCCAACACCAATCGACCGAAAAGCGATGCAGGTGAGACCGGCGTTCTGATGCGAAGCATGCGCAATGGAGGAACACAATGGACGGAGATCGGGGCCAATGGGGATAGCAATCACGTGGGTTCTGAGAAAAATTGGAGGGACACACGAGTGGATACCGTTGACACACTTTCCATGGCGGCTCTCTGCGTGTCCGACCACGAATCGGCAGTGGAGTGGTTGCAAGCACGAGGTGCATCAGCAACGCTTCGCATTTGTTGTGGGAGTCTGTGCAAATACGCGGCTGTGGCTCTTGGTTCTGCCACGGCTTATCTCCAACCTCCTGATCCAAAACGCATGATGCTCAAATCTTGGGACCATGCTGCAGGATTGCTTTGTGTCCAGGAGGCAGGTGGCACGGTAACGGACTTGGACGGACACAAGTTGGAGGTGTGTTCGGGCACTTGGTTTGCACCTTCTCGTGGTGGTGTGATAGTTTCAAACGGTCGGATACACGAGCAATTGCTTCGTTTGGATGCTCCTTTGCATCCGTGCTGACCTTTTGGATGGGACAGCTTGCGGCATTCATCCTCTCCTGCACTGGGCTTGAGCCTTCCAACATTGACTTCTTCTTGATTTTGCAGCAGTGCTCGACCGAGAAATTTTCTCCTGTCCAGCAGGTTGCAGCTTTTCCAGGGCCAGGTTGATTGCTTGTCTCCTGCAAGGACGCACGCTGTTGGATCCATCGCCACTCCCTTCAACCTGCTGTTCCTCTCCTCCCTCCTAATTTCTGCAGCCTCGATGTGATGCACACATCCGACTTTTGGTGAATTGGCACATGTGCAATGGATCTACCACTGGTACCTTCCACCAGTTCCATCCTTGCATTGCGCGAATCGCCTTGCGCAGGTTTGCTTTCTCAGACGCGCTCCTGAGTTGCACGGACCGAACAAGGAGAGGTGCCAACGAGTTCCGACACGTCCATTGCACGACGATGGCGGTGGCGACGGCGGTGGCGATGGCGGATCGAGGAAAGGCGTGGCGGGTGCTTCAAGTGGTGGTGGACGCGGCAGAAGATCCAGGAAAGGACGGACGAGCGCCCAGCCAAGCGTTGCTGGCCGCCACAGCGCACGCCTTGCGCATGCGAGAAGGAACGCTGCAAGCGGAAGACGTGCGCGTGGCCAGGAAATCCTTCGATGCACGTGGTGGACGCGCCAGGTTCGTGTACGTGGTGGACGTAGACGCCAAGAAAGTGCGCATGGGAGGAGGGAAGACGAAGCAGGCGAGGCGCGTGCCCGGCATCGACGAAGACGAGCTTCCGACACTGCGTCGCGACGCGGACTTGTGCGGTTTGGTGCGTCGCAAAACACCGCCGAAAGGCCAAGGAAGAGCGACAAACGTCGTGGTGGTGGGATGTGGACCAGCAGGACTGTTTGCAGCGCTAGTTTTGGTGGAAAGCGGAGCGCAAGTGACGCTCGTGGAACGCGGTGCACCGGTGGAGCGAAGAGCTCGCGACATCGGAGCGCTCTTCGCGAGGAAGAAATTGCAAGGAGAAAGCAACCTGTGCTACGGCGAAGGTGGAGCAGGGACGTGGAGCGACGGCAAACTCACGACGAGGATTGGGAAGAATGCAGAGAACGTGCGGATCGTGTTGGAAACGTTGGTGCGATTTGGCGCACCCGAATCCATCCTGGTGGATGGAAAGCCACATTTAGGAACGGACCGGCTCGTGAAAATCCTACAAGCCTTCCGAAAGCATCTGCAAGGACGTGGATGCAAAATCCTCTTTCAAACGCGCGTTGAAGAGGTGTTGATAGACCACCACGCCGTTACCGGTGTCAGACTCAACGACGGATCCGTGGTCCGCGCAGAAAATGTGGTTCTAGCAACTGGGCACTCTTCGAGGGAGCTTTATCGTAGCCTTGAAGCCAGCGGAGTAGGTTTGGAAGCAAAGCCATATGCAGCTGGATTCCGCATCGAGCACCCACAAGAACACATCAATCAAATCCAATACGGTCCTCGTTGGGCAAGCATGGTTGCTCGAGGCAAGGGACCCATCCCCGTTGCCGATTACAAATTGGCTGCAACTGTAAGAGGAGAAGACAAAATGCTAGCTGAAGAGGAGGAGAAGGGTGTGTATTCTTTCTGCATGTGTCCAGGCGGCCAAATCGTCCCAACCAGTGTCGACCCCAAGTATCTATGCATCAACGGAATGTCCTTTTCTCGGCGAAACTCCCAATGGGCCAATTCAGCTTTGGTGGTGACAGTAAATGCAAGGGATTTTGATGGCAGCCATGCTTTGGCAGGTCTTGACTTCCAAGAGTCTATCGAGATGGAAGCTGCAAAACGTGGAGGAGGTGAGTTGCGTGCTCCTGTTCAGAGGGCAGTAGATTTCATGACTGGTTCAGTTACCATGGACGGGAAAGTGCCTACGTCCTCTTACCGCCTGGGAGTGAGATCAAGTAGGCTGGAAGATATATATCCGGAAAGCTTGACGGTTGCATTGAAGACTGCACTGCTGGAATTCGAAGAAAGGATGCCGGGATTTCTGTGTGAGAGTGCGCTTCTTCACGGGGTGGAGACAAGGACAAGCAGTCCGGTCCGCATCATACGCCGCAGCGAAGATTTGCAAAGCTGCACGATCAGAGGGCTCTATCCATGTGGGGAAGGGGCAGGGTACGCAGGAGGAATAGTGTCAGCAGCTGTAGATGGCTTGCAAGTGGGACGTGTCATTAACAAAGAAATAATATCTCCAGCACTTTAAGAGCAGATCTTTAAAGTGTTATGGAATGCCCAGGGGCTAGAGAAACATTTGTGCGGGTATCCCCCCAGAGATCTTGATGTTCTTTTGCAGAGGATTTCAGCCTTGATACCAAGCTTTCTATCAGATTGTTCACCTTGGATTCTCTTGACACAATAACTTTTGGCACAGAAAAGCACAGAAGTTGACAATGCGACTGGACAATGCTACTGTCTAATTCAATGTTGACAATGTCAAGGCTGCAACCAACAAAGGCACCCCTTGCACTTGGCAGTTCGATTTTGTCGATGTTATAAATTATAGGATAGTCCAGCAGGAGCCCTGTGAGTGTCACCATAGAGAGGTTGCCTTCGGGTGCTGGGAAATCTGCAAAATAATCACCTCCAACAAAGGAACTCTGAACAAACCACAAGACTCGTTCACGGAGGTCCAAAAACTCTTTGGAGTCTTTCTCGTCTATAAGATTGCATCCATGACCTTTCGCGCATACGACCAAGGCCCTGTCATTCTTTACTGCCAGCTTTCCACAAAGTTCTCCGGGATTTAGAACAAACCATGCATCCTCGTGAAACATTACACACCAGTGCCGCCGTCTGATATTGATGCAGCACACTATCTGTTCTAAGGATTCTCGTGTCATACTTCCGACATAATCCAACAGCACAGCAGGTCTTACTTTGCTTGCGATGGCCAGCAAATCATACAACAGCCGTGCCCAACATTTCCGCAGCGCACGATGGGTGCGTGACAGATCTCTTATCTGGGCACGCAGGTGGTCGGCATCTTGGTGACTGAAGCGAACGCCATGCTTTGGAGTAGATGAGTGCTCCATCAGGCAGTCCTGGCTTCCTGGTTTTTCTCTGCTTGTGCTCGTTCGAGGGCTTGGGTGATCAGTTGCAAGTCCCATTCCACTTTGTGCAGCCACTGGTCAAAGTCGCCGATTTCCTTGATGCGCATGTGAATACCACTAGCCATCTTGTTCCACATGTGCACGTTTTGGTGGAACAACGATGCTTCCTTCACCAGGTCTCGGAGTGTGGAGTCCAATTCCCTTTGCAGTTGGTACGCCTGTTTTGCGTCGGGATCGAACAGTGCCTTGGACGAGACCAAAGCGTCTTTCACTCTCGCAGCAGCAGCTTCCTGTGCCTTCTCCTCCTCCTTTTCGCGCCTCGCCTGCTTTTCTTTGTGTTCGCGCAGGAGCTGCTCGAACATCGAAGGCGAGCGGTGTTCCTGGTGTCCGTCCAATGGGCCTGGCCAGAGTGAACTCGAGTCAAGTTTATCGTAGGACCACGAATTCAGCACACTGAGAGGCGTGCTAGCTATGATGGTCTGGCCTCCGACGTGGAAAACGGTTGTTGTTGGATTCCCAAAGCAGCAGCGTGCGGCATGTACAAGCAATGCATGGATCAAGTTGCAGGTGCAGGATCCCTCCCTTGTCACGAGTTGTTGCAGAGGGATGAACTGCCTTTTGTGCGCCTTGCATTGACTTTTTGTGTCTAGAAACCACAGATGAATAGACATTCCATTGTAAGCCTCGAGCCTCCCTACCACGGCCAAGAAAGTACTTCCGATCCATGGATGATTTGCAATGTGTGCTGCAGCGTCAATCTTACGTGGCCGGAGTTCGTTGTGATCGGATATGTGCCCAATCCACCGCGACAACCACTTGCTAAAACTCTGTACAACCCATTCGCATACCGCCGCCACAACAACGGATTTCCTCCGCCGCCTTTAAATGGAATGCATTCCTCCTTGACAACGTCACACCTCTTCGTTTGCTTGCATGCAATAGGGCGATCGTTCTCCAACCAAGTGGAGATTCCATGCACACAAGGAATGTTGGGAGCCACAAGATATTTGGGGTGTGACGAGGTGGGGTCGAAACGAAAAAGCAACTTTTGAAGAGTCGCACGTGATTGAAAAGAACAAAGAACCACGTGATGTCGAGGATGGGTGAAACGGCACGGCGGCAATCCTTTGCAGCAACATGTCTGCTTATGGCGTGGACGATTGCCTTGGGAGCTGCAGATGTACATCATACCCATGGAAGGGACCCTGCGCTTGATGGTGCCGAGAGCATCGACACGCGAATCATCAATGGCGAAAACGTTCCGCCGAGTAGCTTCCCGTGGATCGTGCCGATAGTAATTCTGCGATCCGCAACGACGTATTCTGTATTCTGCTCCGGTGTGGTTGCTGGTTCGAATCGCATCTTGACTGCTGCTCATTGCATCTTCGATGAAGACGACACTCGTAGGTACGCATGGGAACTTAGGCAGACGGGTATAGTGGTAGAGGTGGCTTTCTACCGTGCGCAAAGTGCAGTCCATGCAGGTTGGAATCCAAGGACATACGAAAATGATGTAGCAGTACTCACAGTAGCTGGGAACTTTTCTTACCTTCTGAATGACATTGTGATCAATGTGGCAGATCCAAACTTCGCTGTTGGCGGAGCTGATCTTGCCGTCTACAGATACGGAGTTACAGAGTGGGGAAGATCAGCTGATGGACAGCTTCGCACATTCGATACATTTTTGAATGGAGAGAGCACATGCCAACAGTATGCTCTTAAGCTGGGGATCAGGTTCTTGCCCCAAACTGAGTTTTGCTTTGGCTCCACAAGTGCAAGCAGTCGACCTTGCGTTGGAGACTCGGGAGGTGGCATTTTCGGATTTCACAATGACCAATAAGTCCACATCCTAGTGGGTCAGACCATTTATGGAGCTGCAGAATGTGAACCATTTGCCACATTTGCATCACGGGCCTCTGGTTTCACAAACTTTTTTCTCCGAAACTTGAACGTTTGTCCTTGTACAGCAGATAGGAATTGCGTCGAGCCAACAAATGCACCATACTTATGTCCAAAACCTTTGGCCAGCATTCGGCGATTCGGATTAGCAAACACAGCTATGACTATCATCTCTTCCACAGCTGTATTTATGGTTGCAATCCTGATCAACCCGGACCGGTGTGGATAACTCTTCTACCAACAGGATTGTTAAAGGTCTGCAATGGCTGAGGACACAAGGAAGCCAATGATGAGAAGCCAGGTAGCATTGCTCAAGAAATTGGATGACTGCTTCATACCACTGAACATGGCAGTCTTGGCCAGAGCTTGAGATGCAGCTGTCTCTTTCGGATTCTGAAGAAGGACAATTCCAATAGAGAGAAGCGCACACAAGTTGCGGATGGATCCTGCCACTTTTCCAAGGTTGCTGCCAACTGCTTTCCCTTTTGGGGACTTGCTCCCTATTGCTGGAGCAACTTCTCTAGACTTGACACTGGTGTCTCGACTTGGTTTCTTCTCCTCCACTTCCGGCGATGGACGTTCGTTTGCACTGAGTTCCAGTGGAATGTCACTTGCCCAACCTTTCGTCGCAGGCAACGCAGAGTTGGCCAGGACGATGGATGCGACCACCATCGCACAACTGCAACATCAGGAGATGTTTGAACATCGTAGAAGACGGATACGGTCAGCTCGAAATCGTTCATTGCAACCAACGGAGCAACATCTACCTACGCTTTTCTTACGTTCTTCTTTTGGTCCTCTCTCCTCCTATGATGGCCTGTTCCGGCCGTCGCGCATTCGCCGGCGCGCTTGCGCCCGCCTTATTCTTCGCTCCTGCTGCTACAATGACGTTCGATCTGCGCATGGCGAAGCGTGGCATGACGTTCGCTGGCGCCTGCATCGCGAGTGCGTCGCCAGAAAGTGACGTGTGTGGTTCGAATCCACTCGATCCACTGTTAAAATGGATAGCCTCATCGTTTCGTCCAAGGTCATGGTAGCCCCCATCGTTTCTTTCCACGAGTAACGATGCATGAGGAAGCAAGCATCGAGGACGTAGATGGCATGGTTTGAAACGTGTGCATCCAACAACATGGCTCGGCCGGATCACCATGCCGACGTAGGATTCGTCTACACACGAGCAATGTGCGACAAACATCGTAGGCTTGACAACACTTGCCAAGGGCAATGCACAATGGAGAGACCATGCCCTTTTCTCATCTTGCAGAGTTGTGATGTCATGTTGAATCAGAACATTCCTTCCCTCTTTCTAGTAAAGAGCATGTAATCGTAGCATAGACGCATTCATCGACGTTTGCTTGCCATGTAAGGTCTTGCAAAAGCAAGCTAAGGTGACGGAGCAGACAATCCCTTGCTTGCTTGGTACTATCCGTGGACTTGATGAGTCCACGATCAAGATGGCATCTATAAGTCAATGGACTAATTTGGAAGGGAGCGACTATGTCGTCGATGCGAACTCACGCTCCTGTTCTTGATGGTTGGTGTCGAGAAGCTGTCCTTCAAGACAACTCTTCATGCATCAATGCAACCGTTCATTTGCACTTTCTTCCTCACTAACAAGGGGCTTAGTATTGAAAGGCAACAATACAATTGGACAACGTCATGAGGATAAGATATGCTAGCGACTGACTTGCATATCGCAAATGCAATTGCGGTTTAGACTTGACGCATGGCGCATGACTCTTATAAGGAGACCCATTTTTTGTTTCACGCGCTGCTCATAGGTAGTCCACGTATGCAAACAACGATTTCGTGATCCTCGCTGGGACTCGATCGACCAATTTTAAATTGACTTTTCGTTGTGTTGTGCCTTGTTAAGTTGTTGCATATCGAAGCATGAGCGTCTCGTCAAGTAAGAGCGCAATTCGAGGTTGCAATGAAGGCACGTAGATTCACCAACGTGTTTTTCAATTTGAATGACCTTCGTTCCATTCCACTTTCTCGGCAATGCTTTACTTTCCCGTTTGTCATCGTCTTTGCTCCATCCCAAGAGCCTCCAAGATGTTTCGACATCCATGACAACCACACGATGAGTGACCGAGAAAGCGACCCTTCCGTTCAAAATCCTCAACACTTTACGCACAACAAACCTCGAAGGACCGGTCAAATCATGAGGCGAGTTCCCTGCTTGTAATGTATACCGTCGAGGAGGGTTTGCTATCGAGATCCGTGTTGGCCAGGTGGACAGGATGTCGACACTTCGGGTAAAGTACGTCTTGATGAACACAGGCCTCAAAGTTGAGAGAAGTGGCAGATTACATCGCTTCGTAGCGCAGACATGGAGGAAAGTCTGGTCATTCGTGTGGTGGGCTTGTTTGCCATCCTTCTCATCGGAATCGTGGGTGTCACTCTTCCCTTCATCCTCAGCAAGTACACCCCGAATGGTGTGTACGATTGGAGAATACATGCTGCTGCACTCTTTGGAGCAGGAGTGCTGGCCTCGGCATCATTGGTCCATCTCTTCCAAGATGCGGTGGAAGGATTTCAAGACGCTGGGGAAGATGGGTATCCCTACACTGGTCTCATGGTACTCTTCTCTGCACTATTGATGCTTGCGATAGAAACTGTGGCCACAATGGCACTCTACGGAACTGCCTCTGCAGCAGATGCTGAACGCAACATCAAACCACACGCATGTATGGATCTAGAACATTCGCAACACAATGTTGAGCAGGCCGATGTTCCACGTTCCTCGTCGGAAAATCTACTGGACACTTCCCAGTCCGTACCAATTCCTAGGGAAGAAAACAGTAGAGATTCTGAAGATGCAAAGGCAGAAATTGGAAGGAGCAGCAGCACAGGCAAGAAGGAAAAGAAAGGACTACTCAGCTTGCTGATACTTTCATTTGCCTTGTACATCCACTCTGTTATTCTAGGATTTTCTTTTGGAGCCCAAACTGATGACAGTGCAACCGTGGGGCTGCTTATAGCAATTGTTGCTCACAAAGGTTTTGCTGGTTTTGCCCTTGGTGTCAGTGCTCTGGAAGCGTTTGGAGAAGGCCGGGGCTTGAAGGCAAAATTGCTTTCTTTGTGCGTCTTTGTCATTGCCACACCGATTGGTATTGCTGCAGGTATTGGATATGAAGAAAGTGTCACCGATACGAACACTCGAAGCTATCAGCTTACAACGTCGGTCCTGACTGCCATTTCCAGCGGGATGTTGCTGTATATTGTGTTCATGGAGATGCTTCCAAAAACCTTCAACGTTGACTTTATATCCAGGCATAGCACTCTTCAGAATCTGGTCTTTCTGACAATGCTCGTCCTGGGAGCAGCGCTTATGTCGATGCTTGCCATTTGGACCTGACTTCCTGCACGGAAACTGCACGCAAGTACATCAAGAATGAGCTTCTCAAGTTGTTTCCTTCTGTGGTTCAGTCACGAGATTTTGGGAGTCATCTGTTTGTTCTTGCCCTTCAATCAGAGTGCGGCACAGAAAAGCAATCCACCAGTCGGACCAAAAGAGTATTCTACAGTTAGATAAGATGTCTTCCCTGCCATCCTTCTGAAGGACATCTCTTACTGTGTTTGAAAGAGACTGTGCACTGTTTCTTCATCTTGTCCTAGCAAGCAAAAGAGACACAAAAGTACGAGGGATTTTGTTGCAACTGCCAAGTATCTTCTTCCTGTAACAGTTTAGCGATATGACAATTTCACAGTATTTCTAGGAAAGATTCAAACATAGATACATCACTTGCAGAGCATAACCACACGTGTCACACAAAAGACCCATTATGAGCGTCCACGTTTAAAGGCTTTTCTCTTCATTTCCGGTGACCAGTTCCTACCGAAACTGGACAGGAGAGGTATTCCGTAGAGCCCAGTAGCAATCCTAACTGCATCTTTTCCCAGGATCTCGCGTCCTCGGCACACTAGTTTATTCCAAGATCGATTCCCTCGCACTACCATCGGATACCGATCAATCCAGGCATCCACGGAGAGTTATTGCAGAAGAGTCCATCCAGATGTTCACAAGTCAGGAGGTGGCACGTTTCCCCATTGCACGAATCCAGTTGGGACTTTCCTTGCCTTCCACGAAAATCTTTCCACTGTGCAGCAGCCTTTCTACTCCCACGACCGTTGGTTTTGTGGGATGCTGGGTTTCGTTTTAGAGTTGGATGGGCACATTACCTGTGCTTGTGTTGGGGGTAGTACACGTCCTGTCCTGTCTCCACTTGCACTGGACACCTTGTGGTTCAGGCCACGTGTTGACAAGGTCTCCCATGTATGATGCACATGCCACCTGGGCTGCATGTCCTCTTCCTAGGACCTGGTTTGTCTTCCAAGCACACCACCATGGTTCATGTCTTTTGCAGATGCAACCTTGCAGACCAGCTCTGGCCCCATCACCTTGTCTTGGGATGCTAGGCCGGACCCTCGGGTCTATTGTTTCGATGGAACCCGATCTCCTTCGGGTTCAAATCGAATTGAACCGGATCCGTCTGGTTTCGAAAGGGGTCCGCGGCTGAACTTCGGCTGCAGTTGTCGACCGTCGCGATGGACAAGCTGCGACACCAGCTCAACCGACGCACGCAAGCTTTCCTGGATCGACTGGCACCGCACACGGTCGGAAGATGGCTGGCATCCGTGCTGGTGGTGGCGGTGTACGTGTGGCGCGTGAGCCGCTTGCACGGGTTCTACATC
>LFIK01005126.1_pt1 | contig 10543 bp, 11 predicted proteins | sample 643401 | NCBI WGS metagenome assembly LFIK01 (sample SAMN03777447, study PRJNA286221) | soda lake metagenome | biome: soda lake; feature: Kulunda steppe; material: water; isolation source: sample T5-Br brine of Lake Tanatar-5 | place: Russia: Kulunda steppe | collected 2010-07
GAGGAAGATCGCGGCTTTGCTTTCGAGCGCGCGGATCTCGCGATCCTCCTGCAGGATCAGCGCGATCTGTGTGGTCGCGAGCGCCACCAGGAACATGGCGAGCGAGGCGCCGAGCGGCAGGGTGAGGGTGAGCGGCCAGCGCCGCACGACGACTTTCGCCATGGCCACATCCGTGCTCCCCTGCGCTCCTCCGATACGGGCCGCATCGGTTATGCGAGCCTGATCCGCCGGCGCGGATGCGCCGGAGCGGATCATCGATCATGACGCGCGCGGTGGCTGCACGATGGCGAAGTTCAACCGACCAGCACGTCTCCGCGAAAGCCCTTCGCGATGCGATCCTGCCAGAATTCGCCCGCTTCATGAACCTGGCGCGCGGCGGGCGCGGCCATGATCACGGCGCTGGCGCCCTCAGGCACGCCATCGGCTTTCTCGAAGGTCGATCCAGCAGCCTGCGCCGCTGCTTCGAGCGCCTTGACCTGCGCCGCGTCGCAGGAACCGGTCAGGATGATCTTGCGCGCCTCCCACAGCCCGGAGCCGATGGCCCAGAGTGCGAGGTTCTGCAAGCTATCGGAGCCGTCATGCAGGATCGCGACCGGACCGTTTCCTTCCGCCGTGCCGACAAACAGGGTCGCGCCGGCATGGCGTTCGGCGAGGGCGAAGAGCTTGTCGCCGGGCGTGGCTTCGCCGGCGGGCAGGCCGAGATCGGCGCCGTGATCGCACCAGCCTTCGCAGGGCAGGAGCAGCAATTCGCGCGCAACCGGATCGGAAGCCGGGATCAAAGCCAACGGATCGCCTTCCTCATAGGTGAGCGAGAACGGCACGCGGCTCTCCGCCGTCACGGCCTGCGTCTCGGCCAGTGTGCCGGCCAGCGCCGAACGGATCACCTCGCCCGGATCGGGCACCTTGGCTTTCGCGATGCAATCCTCGTCGATTACCGCGATACCGGACAGAGGCACCGAGCGGGCATGGGCGAGGGCTTCCGCGCGCCGGGCGATGGCCTTGGCATCGGGGCCGAATATGGCGAAGCGGACCGCGTCGTAACCGGGTTTTTCGAGCGCGGAGGCGGGTGAAGGAGCCTGAACCGGTGCAGCCGCCGGTGCGGATTGCGAAGCCGGCGCCTCACCGTCGTCACCGCCGAGCATGGCGCCGATGCGCCGCTCGAACGGGGCTTCACCGCGCGCTTCCAGCGGCTTTTCGGAACGCGGCAGGACGCCTTCGAGCGCATCCTCGCGGCTTTCCAGCGGTGCGCCGGAAATATAGGAGGCGCGGCCCAGCATGTGTCCGGCGACGGGGAGCGTCGCGAGCAGGAAGAGGAAAGTGACGCCGGCGACGAGGATCGCTTCCAGCGTGGCCATGTCGATGGCGACGCCGACCAGCACGAGGCCCGCCCCGAGGGTTCCCGCCTTGGTCGAGGCATGCATGCGCTGGAACGGATCGACGAAGCGCAGGACACCGATCGTGGCGACGCAAAGGAAGCCGACGCCGACCAGCTTGAACAGCAGTGCGACGATTGCGAGGATCATGGCTTCCTTTCCTTCTTCTCGAGGAACGAGGCGAGCGCCACCGTGGCGAGGAAGGCGATCAGCGAGACGCCGAGCCCGACATCGAGGAATTCACGCCGGAACGTCACCGCCGCCGTCAGCGCACAGGCCGCCACCGCGATGCCGGTGAGCATGTCGAGGGCGACGAAGCGATCGGCATAGCCGGGGCCGACGATCATCCGTACCGCCGCGCCGACAAGGGCGATCATCAGGATCACCAGCATCACCACGGATACGGCAGTGACGAAAGCATCGATGGATTCAAACATCTTCGATCCTCCGGATCAGGCCCTCGAAGGTCCCCTTGATATCCTTTGACACCGCTTCCACGCCGGGATTGTCGAGCACGTGGACATAGAGCGTCTTGCGATCCTCGGAGACGTGCAGGGAGGTGGTGCCGGGGGTGAGCGAGACCAGATTGGCGAGTGTGGCGATGCCAAGATCCGTGCGTAGATCGAGCGGCACCGCGACCACGGCGGGTTTCAGGCTCTCGAGCGGCGAGACCGCTGCGATCGCCACCCGCGAGGCGGACTGGACCAGCGCGATGATGAAGACCACGAAGAGCTGGGCCAGAAGCAGCAAGCGCATGGGTTTCAAGAGCGCCATCACTGAACCTCCTCTTCAACGCCGTCAGCCGCGCCGTTTTCGATCACATCCGTCTCGATGCCGGTGCCATGGATCAGCGCCCCCGCTTCCGCCGCCGCTTCCGCGCCGAAGACCGGGGCGATATAGAGCGGCGGATCGACCAGCACGTCGCCGGCATCGCGGGCGAAGGTGACGAAGGGTTCGGCGAAGAGACCGATGGTCATGGTCACCGCGCCCAGCATCACGATCGGGATGATGAAGGCCACGGGGACGTAGCGCCGGCGCGACGGTTTGACCGGCGAGGCCTTCCAGAAGGCCTCCATCCAGATCTTCATCATCGAGAACAGCGTCAGCACACCCACGACCAGCGCCACCGCAGCGAGCCCGTAATATTCGGCCCGCAGCGAGGCGTCGATCACCAGGAACTTGGCCCAGAAGCCCGATAGCGGCGGCAGGCCAGCGAGCGAGAGTGCCGGGATCAGGAACAATACCGCGAGCCAGGGATGCGATTTCAGCAAGCCCCCGGTCTTGCGCAGATCATCCGAGCCCCCCGCCGCGCGGATCGCGCCCGCGAGCAGGAACAGGTTCGCCTTCACGATGATATGGTGGATGATGTAGAAGGACGCGCCCGCCCAGGCGATCGGCGTGGCGATGGCGAGCCCCATCAGCATGTAGCCGATCTGGCTGATGATGTGGAACGACAGGATACGCCGGATATTCCACTGCACCGCCGCGCCGAACACGCCCGTGATCATCGTCATCGCTGCGATGAAGGTGAAGATGTTGCGCAGCGCGTCACCCTCGATCAGGAAGAGCAGGGTGAAGGTGCGGAAGGTGGCGTAGACGCCCACCTTGGTGAGCAGGCCGGCGAAGATCGCCCCCACCGCGAAGGTCGCGGTGTGATAGGAGGCGGGCAGCCAGAAGAAGAGCGGGAACAGGCCGGCCTTGATGGCGAAGGCGGCGAGGAACAGCATCGCCACCACCATCAGCCCCGGCGTCAGCGTCATGCCGGGCAGGACACGCGCGAGATCGGCCATGTTCAGCGTGCCGGTGGCACCGTAGAGCAGCGCCAGACCGATCAGGAACAGAATCGTACCGAACAGGTTGAGCACGCCGTATTTGATGGTGCCGTCGAGCTGCTCGCGGCTGCGGCTGATCACCAGCAGGCCGAGCGAAGTGACGAGCATCACCTCGAACCAGACATAGAGGTTGAAGGCGTCGCCGGTGAGGAAGGCGCCGTTCACACCCGTGATCATGCCGTGGAAGAGCGGATAGAAGCCCGCCCGTTCATGGCGCGCGCGCACGTCGTAGAAGCCGAAGATACCCACCGCCAGCGCCAGTAGGGCGGTGATCGCGACGAGTGCCGCAGCCAGCGGATCGGCGACGAAGCTGATGCCGAAGGGCGGCGCCCAGCCGCCGAACTGCTTGGCGATGACGCCGTGTTCGACGACGGTCAGGGTGAGCTTCACCGAAAAGGCGAAGAGCAGCACCAGACCGATCAGGCTGATGATGCGCTGGGCCCTGATATTGGACCAGAAACAGGCCGCGAGCGCCGCCGTCATGATCGGGATCAGGACGGGCCAGAGCAGATCCAGCGAATCAGCCATCGGTCTTCACCTCGTCGCTCTTTTTCTTGTCGGCCATAGCGGGTTTCCCGGCGGGTTTTTCAGCCGGTCTGCCGTCGGGCGGGAGGAAGGGCGAGCCCATATCCTCCGCCGCCGTCATCTCGCGCGCATCGAGCGTGCCCAGCCGCTTGTAGGCGGCCACGAGCAGCGCCACCGCGAAGGCGGTCAGCGCGAAGCCGATCACGATCGCGGTCAGCGCGAGCGCCTGCATCAGGGAATTCGCGGCATCGGCCACGAGCTCCTGGTCGCCCAGCGGGATCACCGCCGGCACCATCGAGCCGATCCGCCCGGAGAAGAAGATCAGGAAGATCGCCCCGTTGGTCAGGAGGGCGAGCCCGAGCACGATGCGCACCACATGGCGCGAGAGCATCAGATAGAGCCCGCAGCCCGCATAGGCGGCGATCGCGGCAGCATAGAGGAAAGTCATCCCTGCTCCTCTTCGTAGAGGCGGAACATGAACGAGAGCACCCCGCCGATGACGACGAAATACACGCCGATATCGAAAACGAGCGTGGTGCCGAGCTTGAGTTCGAACAGGCCGAGATCCATCTCCAGCCATTGATGCTGGAGATAGGAACCGTTCAGGAAGACGCCGGGCAGGCCGCTGATTGCGGCGAGCACCAGCCCCACCCCCATCAGCACACCCGGATGGATGCGCAGCATCTTGCGGGCCTCGTCGACGCCGGCGGCGAAGGCGAGGGTGGCGAAGGCCGCTGCCCCCATCAGCCCGCCGACGAAGCCGCCGCCCGGCTCGTTATGGCCGCGCAGCAGGATCCACAGCGAGACCACGATCATGGCGATGAAGAAGATCCGCGTCGAGGCGACGAGAATGATGGAACGCATCGGTTCAGCCCTCCTTCGCCGGCGTGGCGGGCGATTTCTTTTTGGCCACGTTGGAGCGCCGCAGCAGCGCCCAGGCGCCGAGCGCGGCGAAGGCCACCACCGCGATCTCGCCGAACGTGTCGAGCGCGCGGAAATCGACCAGCACGACATTGACCACGTTGCGGCCTAAGGCGTCGGGGTAGCTCGCTTGGGCGAAGTATTCCGGAATCACCGGGTTGAACGGCACCGCTTCGACCCACAAGACGGCAGCGAAGATCGTCACCGCGAAGACGAGGGCCAGTGAGGCGTCGAAGCGCCGCTCGCCACGGGTGCGGGTGGTGGTGAACATCAGCGGCAGGCGTAGGAGCACCGCCGTGACGATCACCACGAACAAGGTCTCCACCGAGAACTGCGTCAGCGCCAGATCCGGCCCGCCATTGAGCAGGAAGACCAGCGCCAGACCGTAACCGGCGAGGCCCACCCCGATGATCGCGGTGACGAGCGAAGTCGTCAGCGCCGCCACGAAGCAGCCCACGATGATCAGGCCGACCACGGCGACCATGTAGATGTTGAATTCGGGATGGTTCACGCTCGGGAAGACCGGCCCGTCGCCCGCAAGCAGGGCATAGACCATGAAGAAGGTCACCGTCGTCGCGATCACTGCCGTATAGATGCGCAGATCGCCGTTCTGCAGCTTCTGGGTCGACCAGCGCGCCAGGGCCAGCGTGTTGTCGAGCACCCAATTGTAGCCGCGATCGGTGAGGAGCCGGTCGAAGATGCGGCGACGGCGCAGGGCGACGTGGATCGGATCCCAGTATTTCGCCACCAGCACACCCAGCGCCACCACGAGCACCGAGAGCGCCAGCATCGGCGTGAAGCCGTGCCAGAGATAGAAGGAGACGTCGAGCGGCTCGCCATAGATCGCGGAAGCCGCCGGCTGGATCAGGCTCGTCGCCACGAGACCGGGGGCGAGGCCGAAGAGCAGGCCCGTCAGGCCGAGCGCCACGGGCCCCACCGTCATGCCCGTCGCCTCACCGTGATGCACGTGCAATTCCCGCCGTGCCGGGCGGAAGAACGGGCGCAGCACTACCACGACGGCAATCGCCACCATGACCGTGTTGACGAGCACGCCGATCAGCACCGCGATCGCGGTGAAGGTCGATTCGATCTGCGCCTCGAACAGATATTCCTTCGAGATGAAGCCGACGAAGGGCGGCAGGCCCGCCGCCGAGAGCGCCGCGAGCACCGTTGCACCCGCCGTGATCGGCAGGACCGAGGCAAGCCCGCCGAGGCGGTTGAGGCGCGGCTCGCCGGTGGCGTGGATGACGATGCCGGCGCAGAAGAACAGCGCGGCTTTATACAGCGCATGGGCGAGGATGAAGCCCACCGTGGCCACCGCCGCGACCTCGCCGTCGAGGCCGATCAGCATGGTGATGGTGCCCAGCGCCGCCACGGTCGAGAAGGCGAGCACCGCCTTGAAGGCCGTGGAACGCAGGGCCTGGAGCGCGGCGATCAGCATGGTCGCGCCGCCGAAGGCGACGAGCGTGGGGCCGAACCATGCGGCGTGATTGAAGATCGGGGCCATGGTGGCGAGCAGGAAGACGCCGAGCTTCACCATGGTGGCGGAGTGCAGATAGGCCGAGGCCGGCGTCGGCGCCGCCATCGCGTTGGGAAGCCAGAAATGGAACGGCACCTGCGCGGATTTGGTGAAGGCGCCCACGGCCATCAGGATGATGATCGCGGTAAAGAGCGGGCTCTCCACCAGCGGCGCCGGGTTCTCCAGAAGGGCGCTGATCGAGAAGGTCCCCGCCGTGACGCCGATCAGGATGATACCGGCCAGCAGCGACAGCCCGCCGCCGACCGTGACCAGCATCGATTGCAAGGCCGCCTTGCGCGCTGCGAGCTTGGTCGAATCGAAGCCGACCAGCAGGAAGGAGAGCAGGCTCGTCATCTCCCAGAAGACGAACAGCGCCATCAGGTTGTCGGCGGTCACGGTCGCGAGCATCGCGCTCATGAAGAGCAGGATGTAGAAGAGGAACTGCGCCCGGTAGAATGGCGTCTTCTCGTCCATGTAGGAGGCGGCATAGAGCGCCACGAGCGTGCCGATGCCGCTGATCAGCAGCGCGAAAAGCAGCGAGAACCCGTCGAGCCGGATCGTCAGGTCGATGCCGAGTGAGGGCACCCAGGGGGTCTCCTCCATGATCGGCGCTTCACCGACGGCGCGCAGCTGCATCAGGAAGAAGATGAAGAGCAGGGCCGGAACGGCCACGACCAGTGCATTGCCGATCGTCTTCCACCGCGCCGCCACGAATGGCGCGAGGATCGAACCGATCAGCCCGAGAACGAGCGCTAAAGTGACGGACAACGGCCAGGCCCTCCATCTTTCCGCAATTGAAACCGCCGCCCCGGCGCATGCAGGACCGGGCGGCGGCTGTTTGCGCGTCTGATACGGCAAATCCCGTACCAAGTGAAGCCTATCGAAAGATTAAGCTTTTCCCCTTTTCGGAAAGCGCGCGTTGTTCATGTTTTCGAACATCGTCGCGGCTCGATGTCCGGAATTGCGAACGCAGCGGGCCTTTAAAGATCGGCGGAGAGGTCGCGCCTGCATGCCTGGCGCATCAGCAATGCGCCCAGGGCGGTTCGAGAGGCATTGCCTCACACGACGCAATCCAGAATGATAATTAGCCATTTCATGCATGCCGAGATCGCATGCGAATCACCGGTGCACGAATCGAAAAGAGTTTGACTTTAATGTCAATACAGGATCATATTCGAACCTGCCTGGATCACGGGCGCTTGCATGTTCACCGCCCAACGGATGCGGGTATCGCGCATGTGCGGATCATTCTGTTGACGCCGGAATTGCGGGAGGAGATTGATGCAAATTTGCTTGATGCGCATGCCGGAAACCGGACTGGCGCCTTCCTCGCCGATCTCGATCGTTTCATATCGGGAGATCAGATCACGATCGGTGACAGGCGGCACAAGCACGCATTCCTGAAGCGCCTTGATCCGCAGGGCGATCAGGTCTGGGAACTGCGCAGCGTCGATCCCAGGCCGAGCGTGCGGGCCTTCGGCACATTCGCCGATGCCGATATCCTCGTCCTGACCCATATGCGGCTTCGCAATGATCTGGGCGGGTACAAGTCCCGCCCGTTCCGGGACGAAATTCGCCGCACCCGCCAGATCTGGCACGGGCTTTTCGCTCCCTACAGGCCCGTCGCAAGCGAGAAGGTTACCGATTATGTCACGGAAAACGTCCTGGATTGGCGAGATACGCGATGAAGCGCCGCTGGCGCCGCGCCATCTCGGCTATTACGAGCGCAAATTGCGCAACGATTTCCATGCCGCCATCCTGAAACTGTTTCAGGACGAAGCCGGCATGACGCGCGCCGATCTCGCGCGCAAGCTCGGCAAGCGGCCCGAACAGATCACCCGCTGGCTGTCGGCGCCGGGCAACTGGACCTTCGACACCGCCGCAGCCCTCGCACTCGCCATGGGCAGCCGCTTCGAGGTCAAGACGGTGCCGCTGGAAGATGCGCCTCCCGCGAACCGGCACCATCCGCTGGCAGCCTATGTTCCGGGATCAGGGGCGGCCTCGAGCGGGGAAACGGAGGAAACGCCTGCGCGAAGCGAGGCGATATCGACGGTTCGCACCCGGTACACTGTCGATCTGGACCCTTCGCAGCCGAGGACGGCTTCGCCCGAGAGCTCCCAGGTTTCTGTGGTGCCGGCATGAGTGCTCCAGCCGGGGATACGGCGCCTGTTGATGCGCCCGAATTGCGGCTCCTCAATGCAGTGTTCTGCGAGGATATCCGCCATGAGGATAACGGCAAGGATATCCTGATCGGGGTCTATAGCGAAGTGATGGCGCCGAGCCGATGCCCGATCAATCTGCGCCTGTCGCTGTGGATCCAGTATGAAGCGGCGCAGAGCGGCGAGACGGAGATCATGTTGCGTTTGCGATTCGGTGATGCTCCGCAGGAGGCGCCCGAGGCAAGGGTGCACATGAGCATTGCCGAACCGGGCGAAGTCACCCTCGCCCTGCGCGGCATGCCGCTTGCCATTGACGGCTCCGGAGTGCTGTTGCTGGAGCATTGCCTTCCCGGCCAGGATTGGGCCGTGATCGCGCGCAAGCGGGTGACATGTCCCTCCCCGTCCGGTGACGAAACGCATCCGACCGAAGCCGGCCCGGCGTGATGCCGGGCCTGTGCCATCACGTCGCGCCCTGCGCCGCAAGCCCCTTGAAGAGGAAGTTCTTGCCCGATTTGAAATCGTAATCGGGATCCTCCCAGGCGACCATCTTGCCCGGATTGAGCAGGCCCTGCGGGTCGGCCTCGCGCTTGAAGGCGAGCTGGGTTTCGTCGGTCTGCTTCATGCCGCCCTCTTCGAGGGTGTAGCGGTGCGGGTTGAAGATCGGCGCGCCCATTTCCTCATGGATTGCCATGATCTCCTCCAGCCGCTCCTCCGTGGAGAAGCGCACCAGCGGCAGGCCGAAACAGGTGACCTTGCCGTCGAATTTCACGAATTCGAGATGCGCCGGCAATTCCTCGCCGAAGCGCTCGTGAATGCGTTGCACCAGATCGATCTGGCCGGGGAAGGGGTAGAGCACCTGCAGATAGGTGATCGTGGGGTCGTCGCGCAGAGCGCGCAGGGTGGTGTGGTTCCACGACAATTCGAAGACCGGGGGCAGGCCTTTCAGATCCTCCGCCGGAAGCTGGTCGTTGCGAAACAGCACCTGCGCGCCGCGATAGCGCTGCACGAAGCCCATGAGCGGTGCCGTCTGGAAATCGGCGACCATGATCAGCACGACATGCTGCTCGCGGGCGATGAATTTCCTGTGGCGCTTGAAATGGTCATGCGCGATCGGCGCGGCGACGACGCCGAGCTCCTTGATCAGGAGCCCGTCCTGCTCGCCCAGATCATTGGCGAATTGCGTGGCGGCTTGCAGATCCTCGAAACCGACGATCACGTCGACCCAGTCATAGGCCGGCGTCAGCGGCATCTCGACCTCGGTGATGATGCCGTTGGTGCCGTAGGCATGCGAGACTTTATGGATATCGTCGCCGGTGAATTCGAGGATGCGGGGGGTGGCTTCCATCGTCGCCACCTTCAGGCGGATGATGTTGCCGGTATCGCGCAGGCCGCCCCAGCGGATCGAGCCGATTCCGCCGGAACCGCCGGCGATGAAGCCGCCGATCGAGGCGGTGTGGTAGGTGGAGGGGTGCAGCCGGATCTCCTGGCGCGAATGGCTGCGCGTCTCCTTGTCGAGGGCGGCGACGACGGCGCCCGGCTCGGCCACGACCCGGCCATGGCCGATCTCGCGCACTTTGTTGAATCCGGCGAGATCGAGCAGGATCCCGCCGGAAAGCGGCATGGCCTGGCCGTAATTGCCGGTCCCGGTGCCGCGCGGGGTCACCGGGATCGCGTATTCATGCGCCGCAGCGAGCACCTGGCACACCTGTTCCTCGCTTTGCGGCGAGACCACGATATCGGCGGTGACCGCGTCGAGCTGGCGCTTGAGCGTGGGGGAATACCAGAAGAAATCCCGGCTCTTCTGGCGGACCAGTGCGGGATTTTCCTCGATCTTCACGCCGTCGATGCGCTTCTTGAAGGCTTCGATATCGTAGCGCGTGCTCATGGCTGTGCTTGTGGCTGTGCTCATGACTGATCCTTCCATAGGGCCGATCCTTCCATCATGGGTCCCTTTCCGCTGCCGTCGCCTTCAGGCGATCGTATCGAGTTCGTCATAGGCGGGCGGCGTCGTCGCGATCGGGCGCCCGCCCAGAAGCACCATGCGGTCGCCCCGGGGGCGCGACAGCAATTCGTTCATGGAACGCGCCCGCAGGATCAGGAGATCGGCCGGATCGCCGCTCTCGATGCGCCCGGCCCGGTCGAGATTCATGATCGTCGCCGGCGTGCCCGCAATGGCGCGCAGCCAGTCGCCCTCGCCGTGATCGAGATGGGCGA
>LFIK01005127.1_pt1 | contig 10542 bp, 18 predicted proteins | sample 643401 | NCBI WGS metagenome assembly LFIK01 (sample SAMN03777447, study PRJNA286221) | soda lake metagenome | biome: soda lake; feature: Kulunda steppe; material: water; isolation source: sample T5-Br brine of Lake Tanatar-5 | place: Russia: Kulunda steppe | collected 2010-07
CCGCCGCTGCGTGTGCATCTTCGGGTTGCGCCAGGGGAGGGCCGCCCTTCACCGTCGTCCAACCCTCCCCACTGTCCTCTGCTATGCTGAGGCTGCGCGTGTGCATGGTTCCACCGTGTGGGGGGCGTCGGCGCATGGGCAGTGGGACGCCAAAGGCGCACTCCACAGGACACTCGGGAGCACGTCAAGGAGACATGCGTGCACACGCGCGTGCGTGCACAAGGAGAGGATGCGCACTGATGGGCACTCCGGACAATCGGGAGCACACGCGTGTGCGTGCACAAGGAGAGGATGCGCACTGATGGGCACTCCGGACACTCGGGAGCACACGCGTGTGCGTGCACAAGGAGAGGATGCGCACTGATGGGCACTCCGGGAGCACGTCAAAAGGAGACATGCGTGCACGAGCCAAGTGGACACACACACATGCCCTATACCCACCCACCCCCAACACACACATGAGCGCTTACACAAAGCTTGCGTGACGTGGTACTTACACATCAAACAAGCAGCCCATACTCAGGCCAGGTAAACTATCCACCCACCTGGCGGGCTCATCCACGTCCGCCTGAACTCACGCACACACACACACACACAAACATTGCAGGAGTAGCACAGACCAAATGGCACGCCACCCACCTGGCCAGCGCGTCCACGTCCACCTTGAACTCAGACAGCTCCCGGTATGTGTCCGAGGGCTGCGCTGTGCCCCCAGCGTCCGCCTCCGCCGCGCGCGCCGCAGCCTCGGCTGCCTCTTGCTCAGCTGCCGCCACCTCTGCCTGCACCGCCACGGCAGCCGTACCACATATGCCGCTACTTAAGCATCCATACCACATATGCCGGAAGTTGAGCACCCACCCCAGGCTTGGCAATGCTATCCCACCCACAGACACCAAATGGCACGCGCACAGCGACAAGGAATCGACCTCAACTATAATAAGGTCAATTATAATGAGGAATCGACCTCAACTATAATAAGGTCAACTATAATGAGGAATCGACCTCAACTATAATAATGCTATCCCACCCATGGACACCAAATGGCACGCGCACAGCGACAAGGAATCGACCTCAACTCCATGCAAAAACCTTGCACATGCACACCCCTGGCTCAAAGATCCCCGCCGCCCAATAGCTGCGCCCAAGTCACCCACCCGGCCTTCGATTCTTTCAACCCCCACACGCACGCACACCTGCCACTGCTGCCCACCAGCAGCACCCCACAGGCACCCACCCAGCCTTCGATTCCTCAACCCCTCCCCCCCACATGCACACCTGCCGCTGCTGCTCTGCCTGAATGTGGGAAAGGGCTGTGCGGCGGCGGTCCATGAGGCGTTCTCTGCACAGCCAGCAAGTTTTTACGCAGGTTGATGAGCAGGTACAGCGAGGCATGCGCACAACTTGGTGCACAGGGGTAAGCCTGTACGCAATGCCCTCCCTGCGCTGCCAGCTTGAGCCAGGTACTCTGACCAACAGGTCCTGGACATGTACATGCAACAGCTCCTCAAATTGAATGTCATTAAAAGTATGATGCATCATATATTCAATGGCATTCATTGGTGAGGAGCTTTGGCAGACACGCACGCACACAGGCCAATACACAGGTCATTAGGAACGGGACAAGTCCGAGGCCCATGCCCACTCTGCGCATCTCCCTGCCCAGCCAGCATGCTGTAGCTCTTCCTCAGAGCTAAAAGCGCTGCTGAGTTTTTGCCACAGGAGGACTACGGTGACGCAGTCAGTGAAGGCGAAATTGTGCAAGTCAAAAATCAATGACACACCCCCCTCTCCCCCCCCCAAAAGATGGCCCAGAGGTGGCCCAGAGGTGATCAGAGGTGATCAGAAGTGGCCAGAGGTGATCAGAGGTGGCCAAATGCGGTCAGCGGAACTCCTGGGAGACCCCAGATGTGCCCAAATGCCCAGATGTTGCCCCATATACTTCTTAAACACGTGCGCATGCATCCATACTGGAGCACGTGCTGTCTACATCATAGGACCATGCTGTACCGCCCCGATGGATTGAAGCTGCGCAATCATGCGCGTACGATTGAAGCTGCGCGATCATGCACGTACGATTGAAGCTGCGCGATCATGCGCGTACGATTGAAGCTCTGCAGTTTGGGTGCACAAAAAACACCTGGCGCCCCTGGTGAGCAGGACCAAGCTGAAGCTGAGCTAAGCCACAGACCAGGCTGAAACTGAGTTATGTCAGACTTCCTTGCGAGTTTTTTGGGTGCTACAGGTGTAGGAGCTGTGTTCAGTAGGTCAGGGAGTAAAGGTTTTTCAATGGCATGTCCGATTTTTTTAATGGTTTGTCTTTTAAACCTAGCTTTAGCCTCAAAACTTTGGGGGGGAAAAACCTTAAAACTCCCGATCAAGGAAACCTTGAACATTCACCCTTAATGACTCCACTTGCTTTCATGTACAAGCTGATTGGAGAATAAGATGATATTAGGCCTGGGAAAGATCTTGAAGCAGGTCGCATACTTGGAGCACCTTTGCCAACACCAAGTATGATACCCGCTTCAAGATCTTTTCCAGGCCCCACGCCATCTTCTGCGTCGATCAGCTAACAGATGAAGCACAGGACCACAGATGAAGCACAGATGAAGCACTGATGAAGCACAGATGAAGCACAGATGAAGCACAGGACTACCCGAAGCGCAAGGTGCGAGTGCTCATGGCGCACGGCATGAGCTCCCGCAATGCAGAGGCACGTGCGTCGCCAGCCCCTGCTGATGAGAGCTGTGTGCGTACCTCCAGGCCAGCGAAGGCGCCTCCAGCGGCCGCCACGCATGGATGTGGTGGTGCAGCGTGTGGTGCGTGCTGCCGTGCTCCAGTGGATATGGCAGCCTGCAGCAGCGTGTGGTCATTATTGAGGTCATGAAGTGGAGTGCCATGGCTGCCTCGATCGCCTGGGTGGCAATCGCCGCCATATCAGGGCAAAGCCAGGCTTCCTGGATGAGCACCTCCTTACAAATAAATGGGGAGGGGCACGGTGCCTTTAAACTCTTTCCAGCACTGACATCATGCGCATGCCAGGCCTGTTTCCACAGGTGCACCCCGCAGCGCACCCACAGCTGCGCTGCCAAGCTTCAGGGATGCAGCACATAGCACGCACACTGTCATCGTGTATTACCCTACTCCTGAAGCAGCTTGCCTGCCTGAGCGACTGCATCTGATGCACACATTATCCACACAAGGACCATGGCCACCAACAAAGACATGCGCATGCACACACGCACACACGCGCACACACGCATGCACACACAAGCACATGCACACGCACACAGAGCGCCATCGCGGCCGCGCACCTGTCGTGCGCATTGGGCAGCAGGTCCACAACAAGGACGGTGATGTCATCCTGCACGCCCGCCTTGTCCAGTGCCGTGTGCATGGCTATGTTGGTGGCCTGGCCGGTGTTCATGCGCCGCACCTGCGCAAGCGCGGGGCGCAGCCGTCAAGCATTGGCCACAGCTGTCAAGCAAAGGGGAGGGACGTCAAGCACAGGGCATGAGCCGTCAAGCATTGGCCACAGCTGCCAAGCATTGGCCACGGCCGTCAAGCATTGGCCACAGCCGTTAAGCAACGGCCACAGCTGTCAAGCAAAGGGGAGGGGCGTCAAGCATTGGGCATGAGCCGTCAAGCATTGGGCATGAGCTGTCAAGCAGTGGGCATGAGCTGTCAAGCAACATGAAGGACCGCCAAGCGCAAGGCATAACCGTCGGGCCCCACAGCCGCTTGCTGCAGTGTTGAGGATGGCCACACTTTTGGACTGTGGTAGTAACCTGAGCGGCGCAAGACTCACAGTGCGGCAGAGGAGGTAAGCAATGAACCACCACTGTGGTGATGCGCTGAGGGACTCAGCTGGGGCTGATCAGCAAGCCAGGCCACCCCTGCACACGCCTGCACGCGGTCACACACACACACAAGCACGCAAGCACGCACGCACGCGCGCGCACCTTCTGTATGACTGTCTTGAATTGGATGGCGTCCCACAGGCCATCCGAAGCGATGATGATGCGCGCCCCCGTGGCAGGGATGCTGATCTGGCGGATCTCAGGGTCGCCTGCGAGAATGCACCATCAAGCCAGGCAGGCCAGGGTGGATCGTGTGAGGGTGTGCGTCTCATGAAACAAACTGCGGTCCAAAGCCGCGCACGTACCGTGCGTGCCAAGCCTGCCAAGATTGGCTGATCTGAGGGTTTGCCCCCAAATAACGGCCGACACATTTATGAAGCAACATGTGTTTGTCTGCCCTTGAGGGGCCACACACACAGGTGCACAGAACAGGGGTGCTGCCGCGGTCATCAGAAGTTCAAGCATTTGACACACACACACACACACACACACACACACACAAACAGACACACTTACACACACCTTAACACCCAATCAAGCAACACAGCATGAGGGAACCCTTCCCCTGCAGCCAAGATGCGAGCGGCACATGTGCAGCAGCAACAGCTTCAGCGGCCGTGGGTCATGCTCTGCTGCGCCGCTGCCACACTGCCACTGCAATGCTGCGCCACAGGCACGAGACACTTGGCCACCACTCTGCTGGGCCACCGCCACACTGCCACTGCCCTGTTGCACCACTGCCACACTGCCACTGCTGTGCTGGGCCACTGCCACACTGCCACTGCCCTGTTGCACCACGGCCACACTGCAACCGCAATGCTGTGTAACAGTCACAATTAACATTTCCGCAATCACTCTGTTGTGCCCCTGGCAAGGAGCAGCCGCCCTGCTGCGCCACAGACATACCACGGCCTTTGTCACAAGGCACGCTTAAATCGCTCTGAATCAGCGAGGGCTGCTGCAAGAAAGTGAATAAGGACTAAAGCAGCTGTCGCTTGGCAAATGCAGACCAACTCCGAAGATGCACACATAAGTAGGTACACAACAGACCAACCCCAAAGATGCACACATACGCACACACCGATGACGGGGTCGCCGGCCTCGTAGTCCCCTATGCTGCGCGTCATGGCCAGACCGCCCGGCCACACTCGCAGCTGCCCCACAGCCCGGCCGTCCACCTCAGACTGCTCAATCTCACCTGGGGAGCGCATGCATGCCCAGGATTTTGAGCAGAGCAGCGTGGGTGGGATGGTGTGTGCGCATGAAAGAGCACGGGCAGGAGTGTGGATGACAACACGGCAACGGCAGGGTAAGGAGCACAGTGGGCAGTCTGTTTGACCTGAGGAGGTCAGGAGCAGCTGTCAGCAGGTGGAAGCATAGACGCGGCTTGAGTCGGGAACAGGAGCCTGCTTGCACAGACCCAGACGCCATGCAGCACTGGCTATCTGTTACGAAGTGTTACACGTTGAGACACGCACACCCTTGCACCAGCGTATGCTTGCGGGCACGCATAAACACACGTACACACGCACATGCGCACGCGTGCACAGACACACGCACACTCCTGCGCGTGGACACACGCGCACACACGCATACACACAAGCACACGCACCTCCAGCTGCCTTAATGCGTTCGCGCTCAGGGCTGTTGTCCACCACACGGTGCTGCCCACTGATCTGCGCACAGCAAGGCCCACCTCAGGTTAAATCACTGGTCTGCACATAGCAAGGCCCACCTCAGGTTAAATCCCTGGGGTCGGTGGGTTGGTAGGGAGGTGGGGCCCACCTAACCCTTAACCCTAGGCAAGGCCCACCAAATCACCTAACCTGAGTGATGGAAAGCTGGACCCTGGTGCAAGCTTGCTTGTGCTGGACCCTGGTGCAAGCCCCTGGTGCAAGCTTGCTTGTGAGCACGCACGTGCGCGCCATGCCTTTTGGCGAGTGCCATGCTTTGCTGTGCGTGTTTCCTGTGGTGAACAATTGTCCCCTTTGGAGCACGCGCATCTGTGAGTGCCCCATTTTTTTGAGTCTGGCCCGGGGCGAGCGTGGCAGCATTGTCTAGCGCCCTTGTGTGGCATGTATTACTAAGATCTGGTTGGCCGCTGATAGGGGGGGCACAAGCACCTGGATGGCTGCAACAGGCCTATCCTTAACAAAATTCCTTAATGATATTGCGTGTTGCGCACCTGGATGATCTCGGTCCCGGTGTCCATGTATGCGCAGCTGTCACCCACGCTAGCCACGACCACCTCCCAGCCCGCCACCACCACCAGCGTGGCGGTGGTGCCGCTCTGCTTGAAGCGCCGCTTGCACTCAGCGTTGATCTCCACGAAGCCCGCGTGCAGCGCCTGCTCATAGGGTGCGCGGGAGGCGTGGTCACAGCAGGTGCCCAGTGTGTGTTGCCGTGTGTGCGTGCATGTGTGTGTGTGTGTGTGTGCGCGTGCGTGTGTATATGTTCGTGCGTGTGTATGCGTGTGTGTGTGTATGCATGCGCACACATAGTGCGCGCAGTGGCTGATGTGAGTGGGCAGAAGCGCTGTGCAGCGCAGCACAGCAAGGGGCGCGGGAGGGGCTTTGCTGTTCACAGAGGGGGAGAAGGTGGGGTCCAGGCCATTGCACACCTAGGAGCCCCATCACAGCAACAAAGGGTAGAGTCGGCTTCCCACAGCACAGCAAAAGGAGGGGCAGGGGCTCTCTGCAGACTTGGTGGATGTGTCAGCAGAGCAAGGGGGCCGGAAAGGAGGGGGGGGAGGAGGTCCTGGGGCCCTCATCTCGTCTATTACTCGTTTTTACTCGTCTTTTACTTGTCTGTACTTGGCTTTTACTAGCCTTTTTCAAGGGGTTCACACCCACTCACTTCGGTACCTGTCACAGGTTTGTTGCAAACCCAGCCCTAGATCAAGCCCTAAATTGAGCACGCCTAAAACCCCCAAAGACCCGTGCAGCCTGCACACACGCAGACGCACACAAGCCCAGCCGCGCCCTGGGCAGGCGCTTGAAGGGCACACCCTGCAGGTAGAGGTGGGCATGCGACGTGCCCAGGCGCACGCATTTGCACCTTGGGCACACGCTCGATCAGCGCGTCTTGTGCCGCCCACACGCGCGCGTCCTCGTCCTCTACACCCTCCACGTCGGGCACGTGCAGGCGCTCCGCCTTGACACGGTCCAGCCGCTTGGCCACGGCCGGCAGCAAGTTCTTGGACGTGTACTGCAGAGCGGCGCGCGCATGCGTAGGCACACGCATGTGTGTTTGAATGCATGTGTGTGCGAGTTAGCATGTGCGTGCGCTTAAGCGTGGGGTTTGTATGGCGCACACCCCATTTATGATGTGCGAAGGCCAGGCTGTCATACATGTTGGCGCACACAGTCATGCAAGCGTGTGCAGCAGTCACGCATGTTGGCACACACAGTCATGCAAGTGTATGCGGCAGTCATGCGCTTGTTGGCACACACAGTCATGCAAGGGTGTGTGCGGCGGTCATGCGCTTGTTTGCGCACACAGTCATGCAAGGGTGTGTGCGGCAGGCATGCGCTTGCCTGAACCCTTGCGCTCCCCCCCCTTGAACTCCCATGCCAAAGCGCAGGAGGGCCCAACTCTGGCTCCTGAGCGCAGGGCACTCACTCCTCGGCCCTTGGCCTGGCTTAGGCTGGAGCACGCATGCAGCCCCGCCCCCGGGACCACTCTGCTGGTTCCCACCACGTACAGAATGCCCACCCGATGCAAGCAAGGCTGCATCCACCGAAAGTGCACCCGCTGTGCTGTTCCCCACCCACGCACAGCGCAACCCGTGCCGCATACCGTAGCCGACTGCTCCCCGCTATGCCCATCCAGCCACGCCTACCGTGGCCGACTGCATCCCGCCATGCCCGTCCAGCCACGCCTACCGTGGCTGACTGCTTCCCGCCATGCCCATCAAACACGCCAAAGGCCGCAAAGTTAGTGGCCGCCCCAGGCTCCAGCTCCCAAGTGTTGTGCGCAGCCTCCAGCCACTTGTCTTCGCCCTGCGTGCGTGTGCGTGTGTATGTGCATTTGTATGTATGCACACATATGCGCGTGTGCGTATGCGTGCTCAGGTGTGTGCGTGCGCATGTGGACACCTTTGTGGTGCAAGCGGCGAGCAGGGCACGCACATAGACATGGTCCTAACAAACTGCAGCAGGCGGAGCATGCTCAACATGCAGTGACACAAGTGCAGCAGCTTGGCATGGGAGCACACAACGCGCAAGCAAGGCAGGCTGCGGGGCATCCAGCCAGCACACAAACATAGGGACACTCGGGCAAAGGAGCAAGCAGGAAAAAGGCACGACAAGGTATCCTCTCATAAGCAGCGCACACTATACAACAAGCGTGGCGTCACTGGGGTGATCTGCAAAGCATGTTCCGCTGTTTGTCAGGCATGGGGTACATGGGGCATGCAGCGCTGTTTGTCAGGCATGCAGTGGGGTACATGGGGCATATGCAGCGCTGTTTGTCAGGCATGCAGTGGGGTACATGGGGCATGCAGCGCTGTTTGTTAAGCTTGCAGAATGCCTCTGTGGAAGGGGCGCAGGATGGAAGCGCAGCAGCTCAGAGTGGCAGGGGCACCGCACACAGGAGGGAGCCGCCCTGGGAGTGCAGGGGGAGAGGCGGGCATGCACACCTTTCATTCTTGGCCATGGAGAGGTGCACACACCTTCACGTCACTCTTGGCCATGGAGCGGCACGCACATACACACCTTCATTTCACTCTTGGGGCCATGGAGCGGCACGCACATACACACCTTCATGTCATTCTTGGCCATGGAGTGGCGGATGAAGGGGCCGTGAAGCAGGGCCGACGCGCCATGGTCAGGAGGGGACACGCCCAGGGTGCTGGAGCATAGGGGCTCCTCAGCAAAGTCGTGCTCCAGGTCAACCTGCAGGGCACACAGCACAAGGCCAGAATGCTGGAGCATAGGGGCTCCTCAGCAAAGTCGTGTTCCAGGTCAACCTGCAGGGCACACAGCACAAGGCCAGAATGCTGGAGCATAGGGGCTCCTCAGCAAAGTCGTGTTCCAGGTCAAGCTGCAGGGCACACAGCACAAGGCCAGGGTGCTGGAGCATAGGGGCTCCTCAGTAAAGTCATGCTCCAGGTCAACCTACAGCCCAGCAACCGGCGCGTAGCAGGACGCACATCACAACACGGCCCTGGGCGCTTTGCAAGGCACACAGCGCAGCCACGGGCTCAGGCATACAGGCGCTCTTGGGAAGCTGCATTGCTGGCACGTGCTGTGCTGTGCCCAGCTGCATGATGCAACACGCGTATGCACACACACGCGCACACACACATATGCACATGCACACACACACCACGCGTATACAAACACAGATCAGAGCACGCAGCAGCGCTGCAGCCGTGCGCGCACCACGATGGGCGCCACAGGGACGCCCTTGCTGGAGGGTGCACTGGGCGCGGTGGCGGCGGCGGCGGCAGCCGCAATCATGGCTGGACCTGCAGGGGGGTCCGCTCTGCCTCGGCGACCTGCAGAAGAGTGTGCGTGTGTGTTGCGGGCGTGCGCTCACTAGACACATGTATTTGAATGCGTGCGCTTGTACGCTGGTATGTAAAACCGCGTGTGTACGTGCTTGTTAAGTTGTGCGTGTTTGCAAGCATGAGTGTGTTTGTACTTGTTGCTATGCATGCATGTGTTTGTACGTGTGTGGGCGCGCCAGCTGCAAGGCCACAGACATGAGCTGCTTCAGCACACGGACACACACACAAACCCACCCACCCACAGCCCACCCTCATACCTGCGGTTGCCCCTAGGGTCTGCACCGCCTGTGCCTCTGCCTTGCCCTGCTTCTCAGCTTTTGCTGCCTTCTCCTCCTCCCCCTCCTCTTCCTCCTGCTCCTGCTGCTGCTGCTGCTCCTCCTCCGCTCGCCTGTCCGCTCCGTTGCCGGCGCCTTCATCCCCAGCGGCAGCCCCAGCTCTGCCTGCAAAGGTAGCGCGCCGCAGCAGTGCGCTCCTCAAGACAATGAAGGCCCCAGACCGAACTTAAGGCTGCGCGCTACATACATACAACAGCACCAAAATGGAGTAGGATTGTGTGCATGTGCGCACCTCCACAATGCAGCACCATTAGTGGCATCAACAGCAGCAGCATCTTGGCAACTGCACGGGGTGTGGCAGTTGCAATAGCAGCAGCAGCAGCAGGAACAACCAAGGGGCAAAGGCAGCAAAGTCGCCAGCCAGGGTAGCAGCTGCAGAAGCAATAGAATTGCACGCTGCAGAGACTGGGCCAGTCCAACCAGCCGTGTGCAGAGGTCTGCTGAGCCGCGCCAAGGCATGTGTCCAGTGAGAGCACAATGGTTCCGGCAGGGGACACAGGCACAAAGAACCTGCACCCCTTTCCCTATGTGTTTTGAAATTCTGTACATCTGTCGACATTAGGGGACCAGCACGATCCAGAGGGGAGTGCTTGCGCGGTTGACTCGTGGCCGGGCCAAGGCACAGGGCCAAGGACTTGCACGAGCGCAGAAGCGCCACCTCCGCCGCAGCTGCCGCTCCTGCAGCAGCGCCCTGCCCTGCTGCAGAAGCACCAGCCCTGGCCACGCACTGGCACAAGAGTCCCAGCCCTGGCTGTGCATGTGCGCCGGCAGTGCAAGCAGGGCTCGGCGAGGCCGAGTGCATTTGGCCAGCAACCCCTGACTCCCCAGGGTTCAC
>LFIK01005128.1_pt1 | contig 10542 bp, 15 predicted proteins | sample 643401 | NCBI WGS metagenome assembly LFIK01 (sample SAMN03777447, study PRJNA286221) | soda lake metagenome | biome: soda lake; feature: Kulunda steppe; material: water; isolation source: sample T5-Br brine of Lake Tanatar-5 | place: Russia: Kulunda steppe | collected 2010-07
CCCCCCCCCCCCCTGACACTCACCACAGTCGACTCAACGCGGTACACCAGGATGACCAGCATGAGGCACACCCACGCATGCACCGAGTAGAAGCCCGTGCGCAGCGCGTTGATCCACGCGTTGTAGTAAGGCACCTGCGGTGAGCGGCACGCGCGCAGGTTGTGCGCTGTGCGGTGTGCCTCTGGCCTTGTCACGCCTTGTCACGTCATGAGAAGCTGGCCAGAGCGCAAAACACAGCCCAGCACATGTCTGCCATTCTATCAAACGCCTGTGCATCACAGCGCAGTCCTGCTACACGCCCTGCACCACATGACACACATTCCGCCACAACACCACGCTCCATTCCCCCCATGACGCACACAGCACAGCCCCACTGCACGCCCTGCAACACCACATGCCCAGGCCCTTGGCATTAGTGCAAACCACGCGCTCAGGCTCTAAGCATGTGCGCATACCATGCACCTCCACCATAAAGCACCACATATTGAAGATGGTGGCTAGTGCTCAGCTCTTGGCATACGCGCACACCACGCGCTCAGGCTCTTGGCATGCGCGCCACCGCCATGTTTCCAGGCTCTTACCATGTGTGCGCACACCACGCACCTCCACCATGAAGCACCACATGTTGTAAATGGTGGCAAGCGCAAAAATGACGACCTGCACGTCCTGCCTCGAGAACAGCAGCACATCCGCGGCAGTGATAATCGTCTTCGTGGCGAGCGACTGCAGGCAGCAGGGCAGGGCAGGGCGCGAAGTGGGGACCAATCATTGTCAGCACACACGAGGCACGCAGATATGAGGACGAACATGGACGAAAATAGCATGCATGTGGGTTGCCTGTGTAGGAACAACACAGGGCAAGCATCCTGGGACAGAGGCGCACACTCTCATCCGTTCCCCAAGTGAGTGCACATCAGCCACGAGCACAATTCGCTCATGCACACATGGCGGACATGTGGCGCAGGCCCAGGGCAGCGCGCACATGCGCGCACACGCACGCACGTAAACCTGCATACACGCAAACACATTACCTTGAGCTCAGTCAAGGACTGCGGGGACGACAGAAGGGACTTGGACATGGGGTTGAGGTCATGATCGGCCATGACGAGCAAGAAGGTGACGCCGGCAAACATGGCGCTGGCGATGACACTCATGATTGCGTGCACCAGGTGCGGGACCTCCATGCACTCTGCACACATAGACAGAGCAATGCATGCGCTCTGCACACCTAGAGACACAAAGGGTGCTGGGAGGGTAATGACTCCAGGTTCAAATGCAGATAAGGACCCACACTTAGCAGGAAATGCAGGCAGAAATCACTGGGTCGTGGATTCTGCGCACCGCATTCGCCTCCACTTCTAGAAACCACAAGGCAGCAACAAACGTCAGTGTGCAGCGCGCAGCTTTCACCTTCATTCCACACCACATGAATCCAGGTGCCGGTTTCACTGCCGCACTCCAGCATCACCAAAAAGATGTTCAAGGACGCAATCTGTGGGTGGGAGAGCAATGGGACAGCACATCTTACAGCTGAATTTTCTCAAGCCGGAGGATGAACAAGAAATGCACAGACGCAGCACACGTGTCTTGACACATGGATTTGACTGTGGAAGTAACAACAGGAAAAGACTCTTACTCCGGGGGTAAGTGAAGGCCTGACTTGTTCCTGGGAACTTTGGAGCTCTTGCAGGGAGAGGTAGACAAGAGAGACGCACACAAGAACTCACACAAAGCTGCACTTTCTGCCCAGGGTTTTGTGGACCACTCGCAGGCATGACAGGGCTGCAGCCATAGGTATATGTTTGTAGGGGTGCTAAAGACATCCGGCATTCAAAGTCCTGGCCTTTGAAGGCCAGAACTAGGCCAATTTACAGCGGATACACGCTGTTTTAAGCAACCTTTTAGGTCCGCAGTCCGTTTGATGATTTGACAGGGAAACAAGCACGTGCACATGAGCTGCTTGAGCCACTCACGTAGAAGGTGCCAAAGAAAAATGACACCACGACCCGAACAAACTTGATGGGCCAGATGTATGGGAAGCTGTCGTTTGTGAATCCCCATGCCACCCAGCTGCAAGCATGAATAAACAAGAGTATAAGATGAGATGTACAGGAAGTTGACAGTCATGAATCCCCATGCCATGCAGCTGCAAGCACAACCACACAGCAAACAAGCAAGCCACACACACAGGACCAACAAAACAGGGGATTGGTCTTGTGTCAAAAGCAGCAGCCAGCCTCCCGCAATTCAGGAGCACTCTGCCCAGTGCAACGTGCAGTAGGCAAGGTCCTCCCGCACAACAGGGGCACTCGGCACTGTGCAGCATGCGGCACTGTGCAACATGCAGCAGGCAAGGTCCTCCCGCACAACAGGGGCACCTGGCACTGCGCAGCATGCAGCACCGTGCAGCAGGCAAGGTCCTCACATGCGCTCAATGCCGAGGCTGACCGGTGACACATGAGGCTGACAGGTGACACATGAGGCTGACAGGTGACACATGAGGCTGACAGGTGACACATGAGGCTGACAGGTGACACAATGCCGGGGCTGACAGGTGACACAATGCCGGGGCTGACGAGGCTGACAGGTGACACAATGCCGGGGCTGACAGGTGACACAATGCCGGGGCTGACAGGTGACACAATGCCGAGGCTGACAGGTGACACACGTTTGGGCTAAGCGTAGGTAGTAGGGGTTGCCAAGAGCGAGGGCAACAAATTGCGGCATGGGTTTGAACTGATTTAGGAAACAGCTTGCCTGGAAGCATGCCAGCTCCTCTTGTTCTCCAATGATACTTTGTGCTAAGAATTTCCCTTACAGAGTAAATGCTAAGGCATTTCCTTTCTTAGGAACCATGCAGCAATGAAATGGCAACAATAAAATGATGTTCGGTGTATGGTGATGTAGCACTCGGCTTGGGCGCACCAAAATCAAAAAATGCTCAAAGCATCGTCCACTTCCTGCCAATGCATGGCGTTCTCATGCAATGCAGCAGCACTGACACACAACATGTGCATTCAAGCAAACACAACACATGCACGCACACACGCATTCAGTCTCTTCGTAGCACTCACAAGCAGATGCCAACACACACGAAGAGCATAGCCATCAGGATGTAGAACACAATCAGGTAGGTCATGTAGCCTCCGCGCACCGCCAATGGCTTGTGGATCTCAATGTAATAAAAAACGTGGTACAGCCTGTGTGCAGGAAATTGTGTCACGCAAGTGCATGTGCTTCAGTGATGGCTCAAATAAAAAAGGGCTCATGCATGGGTGCAAGAGAGCAGTTTGCCAGTCTGCTGAAAATGTTGGTCTACACAACTACAACAGGGTTTTCAGCTCATCATGTCAACATTAAGCATTCTCGGGTGTCCCCCGCACGTTGCTGGGTGGTGGCGTCCCTCACTCATATAAGCAAGCAGCTTCTGGGCATCGTGGGTTTTTTTTGGGGCGTCGCATCGGGAAGTGTGTGGGTGCCCCAGTCCTTTCCCAAATGGATAAAATCCCCACGCAGGGTAGCGATTACATCCTGGCTCGCTTCCACGCAGACCTCAACATAGACATGCAGCTTTATGCGCAGTCTGACATCAGCAGGGCCCCGATTGGATGATAAGAGACGCAGTTTGTCAGTTCTATAGAAGTGGAAAGGCAAAGTGGTGCGAAGGCCCATGGGGAAAAGTGACTGCTCCCTGAGCCACACACGTGGCAACAGGTATGGCCTAGCAGAGAAGCATCATCTTGACCTGTCATAGCAACCGGTCCTCTGGAATAAAAATCTGGGCGCAGGCTGTGTTATGTGGGCCATGAGTACCAGCCTATGCATGGGCAGGCATGAGACAAGCAGCGCTAACCCAGGAGGAAGCCAGCAGTATGTTCATCCCCTGCGCTGATGAAGGGTACTGGAAGTGTGCCTGGGCATGAGCAGGCATGAAACATGCAGTGCTACCCCGGGAGGAAGCCAGCTGTGTGTTCACCCCCTGCGTTCAAGTCGGGTGCTGGCAGTGAACCAACATGGATTGAGGGCAGGGTGTGTGGGCATGCATGCGCAAATTTGAGTATGTGTGTACTTTGCGTGTGTTCTGGCGCATGCGCATACAAAAGCGCCTGTCAGTGACTTACCAGAGGCTGCCCTCCTCCACATGCCACGGGTACTCCAGATTGATGAAAATGACGATCAGGAACATGAAGTCAATGATTACGTTTGCAATGGCAATCTTCCAGCTGTCACTATACTTCTCTTTGGCCAAGGTGTAGAGCTGCAAGCCAGTGATGACAGCGGGTTAGTGCACTGCAAACTGAGAGCTTAGGAGCATGCACTATTTTGTCAGCTGCACAGCAACTTGCGTCACGCGGCCTACACAAAACGTGATGAGCAGTCTCAAAAGGTATAAAGTTTAGGAACAACAGTGAAAGCATCATTATTGGATGGCAGACTTTCGTCGTTCATCAATGCACACAGTGCTGTCTGACTAGACACGGTGATGTCTGACCATCCAATTGTGCACGCTTACTCAGTTCCAAGGAGGAAGAGAACCATAGGAATTTTTAAGAAAGTTTCACGTGTCCAGGAACAGTACACATACGAGGAATGAACACGGGCCCTGTGAACACCCCGCCCCTGCTTGCTTGCGCAGCGCTTACACACTCCTTTGCCAGGGTACGCACCAGGCCAAACAAGCCAGTGACGACCTTAGACTGCTTGTTGGCCTCCAATTCCTCCTTGGCCTTCTCTGCATCTCTGTCAATGGGCTTCCCAAGCCTGCAAGCATGCCCCAAGAGAAAAGGTCTTGACCAATGGCATCGGAACACGCCCATTTGACCAACCACAAACAGCGTACGTTTGCTTTAAACCCAATCAGAAGTTGAGCACGCTAGCGGTTCATGCGCCTGACCGCAAGAGGACCTGCCCCTCCTCCAGAGGCCTACCGGAACGAACAACATTGCACGATCCTTACCCCTCGCGCGCAGCATTCACGCTTCCCGCCTCACTCTCCACCTCGCTGACCGCTGTGGACACTGAAGAAGCCTGTTTCTGCATGCCTACCGGAGGTCTACGCCCAGGGCTCTATGACGAACATATTCCACAATTCATGAATGCGTCGTTTTGAACGGCTTACCCCATTTTAAGAATTTAATGATGTGTTATTTTTTTGATAAGGGACACAGATACAAGCAAAAGATATCAATAAGATATCAATTACCAGATTCGAATAGAGGTAAGAATGGAAAGAAGAGAACGCAGCGCAAGCGAATCAGAACGTAGCGTGCAGGGTAAGTGGAAAAATGGCAATGTTGATTTATTCATCATGATTAAATATGAGAGATAAATTTTAAAACGCCATATGCGACCCAGGAGCGAACTATCTGTTGAATGAATTATCGAACAATAATGCATTTAGGTTCAGCTGTGAAAGAAGGAGAATGAATCAGGCAGTCAGTTGAGGGAAGGAGAATGAGGCAGGCAATGAGTTGAGAGGGGAACCCCTCTCCCTGCCAAGTGGGCGGATGGTAGACGAGTTTGCAAACGTAAGTGAAGGCATCAGTAGGCGTTGCGTTTCGCTCGTCACTGGACCCATATTGCACCCTTTTTGCCACTGCAGCTGCAAGTAGACCGCAGGTGCCTGCATGCGTGCATTCTGAACACAGTGCAGTGTGCTGGCTCACCCTTTCATACATGTTTGCTGCTTTTGTTCCACTGCTGGACTCTGCAGGCGCAGTGCGTCATTGAGGGCAAGTTATACTGGCTCCCCCTCCGGGCCTCGCCTGCCCAGGCGCTGCGCTCGCCCACGGCTGCCAAAAGCATTTGCTTCTGTGTTGACGATACACTGGTGGGTGCCCAGCCGGCGCTAGCGCCGGCTTCCGCTTTTTGGGCAATCCCCTGGCTGTTGCCTGATGCCCCGCTTTATCAGCCAATCTCCTTCTTCTCACGTTCTTGCCCAAGCTTCTACCGCCCACCCCCGTATATCTTGCAGCTGTACGAGCCCTTCTTTGCTGACTTTGGGCCTCTCAACCTGGGCAAGGCGTTCCGTTTTTGCAAGCAGACGCAGCACTTGCTGTCCGAGGGCGAGCGTACTCACAGACGCGTCTACTTCTTCTGCAGCCCGCACGTACACCACAAGGCGAATGCAGCAGTGCTGGTGAGAGCAGGAGGTGCCTTGCACGTGTCGAGGGGACAGCAGGCAGCCACGAAGGATTGTGGGTGTCGAGCAGGGAGCATCAGAAGGGGGATGCGATCTGGCCTGCGGCCGATGGGCGGGACAGCAGCGCTGCCCGGGAACACGGGCCATCACTTGATGTGCCTCGTCCATTGGACTTGGGCAGTTGGGCTGGCGTGTCTGGGTGGCACTCTGGTGTCTTTTGAAATACCCAACCAACCTGTCATGTGCCTCACTTGCCATCAGCATGTGTCTGAATTCAAATCTGCACCAGAGCACTTGGCATTGCCACCAGCACCACAAACAAGACTTGGGTGGAAAATGTATGGGCTGTCCCCGGTCAAAGCTGCGAGCATCTGCGGAGCAAGCCCATCCCCTCCCCCTTCCCCATTTGTGTGCGATTTGCAGATCGGGCTTTTCCAAGTGCTACTGCTGGGACGCTCAGCAGACGAGGTGTGCGGTGCATTAGCAGCCTTCAAGCCATATGCGCCCTTCAGGGACGCATCATGTGGCGCGCCCACTTTCCACCTGACCGTCTTCCACTGCATCAAGGTGCGCAGCCAACCCTTGAGCTGAAGCACAGCACGCCTGGTTAGTGGCAGTCATTGGGCCTTAGTCCTACAAGCACATGTCAAGCTGTCGGGAGGTGATGCAAGGGGTGCTGGATGCTCAGGCTGCTCATCCATGAACCAGGGCACGAAGTGCTTGTATACAAGCAGCAGCCCATTCCTCCACTCACTGTGGCCTGGCCTCCCTGCCTGAGGCATGCTGTGACGCCTGATGCTGCCTGGGGTGGATGCGCAGGGTGCCCAGAAAGCTCGCGACGTGGGGCTCTTGGACTGGGGCAGCAGCCACTCGCAATGGTCGAATGAGGAGTATGAGCACTACGAGCAGGTGAGGCGCTCATGGGCCAGTGGGCACGGTCAATGCAGCTGTGAGTGCTGAAGCTGTGGGAGGGTGCTCAAGGCGGCCAGACCTGCGAGCCAGATTCTAGGGAAGGGGTTCTTCAGAAGCTGAGGTCTGTAAATGGAGGTGCCACCTGGATTTGGGCACACTTGCCTTGTGGATCGTTTGATAGGACGGAGGCCTGAGCTGGCAGAAGAGGGCGCAAGGCCTGAGTCTGAGGGCCAACAATCACGCGCGCTTGGTGATGGCACAGGTGGAGAACGGGGACCTGAACTGGATCGTGCCCGGGAAGCTGGTTGCTTTCAGCGGCCCTGCTGCGCGTGGGAACGAGATCCCTGGCTACCGCCTGCACACACCTGAGGATTACTGGGACTACTTCCACAAAAAGGGCGTGGCCGCGGTGGTGCGGCTCAACAAGAAGGTGTGCATGTGTGCAGACGTACACAGGCTCACGCAGCAGCGAGGATGATGCAAGGGAAACAGCAGCAATAGCAGCACGCACACGCGTGCGTACGCTTACACACACATGCACACACACACACACACACACACACACACACACATGCGTGCAGCTGAGCTCCCTGTTCTACAGCCGCCTGAGCTCCTCCCCACTCTGCGCCCGCGCGCAGGTTTATGACCGCAAGCGCTTCACCGATGGCGGTTTCAACCACTATGACCTGTACTTCCCTGACGGCTCGTGCCCACGCGATTCTATCCTCTTGCATTTCCTGGAGCTGGCTGAAGCAGAGGCAGGGGCCTTGGCGGTGCGTGCTGGCGCGCAGGCAGCTGTGCGGGCCAACTGGCTGATTGGCACCAAGTTTGTCGTGTTGTAGCAGTTCCGCCCTCTTGCATTTCCTGGAGCTGGACAAAACGGAGGCAAGGGCCTTGGCGGGGTGTGCTGGCAGGCGGGCAGCCTGCTAGCGGGCAGGCAGGCGGGGTTCCTTTGTGCTGGCAGACAGGTAGCCGGCAGGCTGGCAGGTGGGCTGACTGACTGATCGGCACCAAGTTAGGTCTGATGTAGCACCGCTGCAGTAGCAGCAGTTCCAAGCATGCCACTAATTAGATACATTGAATTCTGTCCTCAAGCCATCCCTGGCTGTGCCATGCTCGCGCACGTGCGGCAGCCCTGCCAAGCATGCACGAGGACATAGCGTGTCCTGACCACCACGCCCTTCCGCCAACTCCCAGCAGGGCCCACCTTGCATGGGGGTCAGCATGGCAGCCATGCAAGCATCTTGGCCACATGAAGGGCATGTGTGCGACTGGCGGCCATGTGCCACACGCGGCATGAAGCCCATCTCCGGGCATCTAGAGAACCTGATAAGGGGATCAGGCGTCTGAAGCCCTCGACCGTTGCATGTGCTACTCTCAAAGAAGGGCTCTCTCTTTCTCAGCATCCGAAAGGCCACCTTGGCGAGCTTCTTTTCCACCATCCAATCTTGCCACAGTGAGCCCATGCGAGCAGTGGATGGCAGCCACACACAGGTGGCGTACGCGCAAGCAGTGCCTGCATGGCTGGCAGCTGCGTAACGCATGCCTGCGCTCGGCGGCTGTGTGCAGGTGCACTGCAAGGCGGGCCTGGGACGCACGGGGGTGCTCATCTGCTGCTACATGATGAAGCACTTCAAGTGAGTTGCGGCGGCGCACGTCCGCTGCATGGGGTTGTAGGACATGCATCATGTGTACCACGCGCTGGAAAAGGGGGTGCATAATATAAGTCATGTGTGCCACGCGAGCAAAAAGGGGATGTAGGACATGAGTCGATGTGTAGCACGCGCGCGAAAAGGGTTTGTAAAGGTGAGTGCACAGACGAGAGATGTCAAGACCGTCCAAGTGTACATGTTCGGGTGTGGACCCGCTGCCGTGCGTGCCCTCATGGCCTCGCATGCGCCCCATGAGGCCCCACCACCAGGCCTTGGCGCCGCCCAGCCGGGAGAGCACAGCCTCTGCCTCGCTCTGTCTGCTGTGCGGTACTGCAGGTTCACGGCAGAGGAGGTCATTGGCTACATCAGGCTGTGCCGGCCCGGCTCGGTCATTGGCCCGCAGCAGAACTTCCTGTGCGACATACAGGTGAGCACGCGTGGGTGGGGAAGAGCAGCGCAGCGCGCTGCCATCACCGCTAGACAGCGTCTCGGCGAGAGCACGATGGCCTTTTTTTATCAGATCGCACTTGAGCCCGGCACTTGAGCCCATTGAGCGCTCATGGCGTGTTGTAAATGCGCACAGCCTACCGCACATGCCAAGCAGGTCATGAGCCTCTTTTTTCCAAGCAGGGGGCAAGGAGGGCGGGAGGAGGTGCTGTTTGAGGAGCACAAGGCTGCTTGGCCGACCAGCTGCTGAGGTTGAAGCACTGTGCATTTGCAAGCAAGTGCAACTCAAATCCTTGACACACATTTTGGGCCAGAGGTCCCAAGAAGTGGACAGGCGGTCCTCGCAAGGCACCTTCAATGCTGCACAGTCCTTGCAAGGTACCCTCAGTGCTGCACAGTCCTCGCAAGGCACCCTCAGGGCAGCACAGTCCTTGCAAGGCACCCTCAGTGCTGCACAGTCCTTGCAAGGCACCCTCAGGGCAAAGGAGTGCCAGCTGGCCGGTTGAAAGAGGGAGGTTCAGAGGGGGAGGTGGGAAATGGGGGGGCTCTGCTGGGAAAGTCTTGGTCCCAGTAGTGACGTCTTGGTCCTGCCGGGACAGCCTTGACATCTTGGTCCTGCCGGGACAGCCCTGACATCTTGGTCCTGCTGGGGCAGCCTTGACATCTCGATCCGGCTGTGACTGCATGTGCAGGCGATGATGTGGGCGGAAGGCGACATGTGGCGCGCAGCGCGCGGCATCAGCAAGCCTCACTTCGTGCTGCAGGTGTGTACATGTGTGTGTGCACACTCGCGCACACGCGCGTTTGCGCAAAGACACGCACGTGCGACGCACCAAAATGAAAGCACGACACGCGTGCGCACCATGAGCTCACCCTCACACTTGTCTCGTTACATGTCCTTGCCAGGATGTGTTGGCCTCCTGCCGAAGCACGTCGAACAGCTACCGGCCCCACCCACCCTCCGCCCCATCCCACGCCCACGCGCCCCCACACATGCACCACCATCACCACCAAGCCTGTGCCCACAGCTTCCCTAGCCCAGTCGCCTCTGCTCCGCCTGCCTTGGCCGGTGAGTGGATGTGTGTGCGTCACTCTTGTTTTAGGTCGCTCACACAACCCGCTGCTTCCACGTCTGCCTCCTCGCCCGCTTCCATACCTTGTGTTCCTCGTGCTTGTGCCTCGTGGCACATCCACGGGCTGTTGTAGTAGAGACTGCACGTGCTCTTCTGCAACAGCAACAGTCGCCCCTCATGACGCCCACCACGATGCTAACACAGACGCGCTGTGGCCTGCGTGACACAGTTACACACTAGCACGCACGTAGACGACCACAAACACCCACACATTGTTGCAACAAGCCATGTGTTCCCCTCCCTCCTCCCTGCAGCA
>LFIK01005129.1_pt1 | contig 10540 bp, 20 predicted proteins | sample 643401 | NCBI WGS metagenome assembly LFIK01 (sample SAMN03777447, study PRJNA286221) | soda lake metagenome | biome: soda lake; feature: Kulunda steppe; material: water; isolation source: sample T5-Br brine of Lake Tanatar-5 | place: Russia: Kulunda steppe | collected 2010-07
GCAAAATCCCCACGATCTGTTCTTCGGTGAAACGTGATTTGCGCATCGTCTGTTCTCCTTGCTCTGACGAACGTTACAAGAACAAACTCTCCTTTTGAATGGCCCGGATTCTTGGGGGCAGGTCAACAACACCGCGCTTAGGTCCTCTGATATTGCTGAAGCCTGACTCGCAGACTCAGAGGATGAAGCCTGACAGTCCGATAGGCCCACGTCTCACGACTGCGAAGGAAGCAAGTACACGGTTGCTAGGTGTTCAGGGCCTGAACCGAGATGGCCACGTTCATTCGTGCGACATCTTCTTGTAAAGTCAAGAAACTTCCTGACACTGGGGCGACCTGCATGATATGGCGTGCCACAGCCACAGGGATCAGGTTGGCAGCACCCACGGCGCGGTTGGTCGGGTCGAAGGATATCCAGCCTGCACCCGGCATGAATACCTCGACCCACGCGTGCGTTGATCCTTGCCCCGCCGACCCGACAAAATTTTGCGACGGATCAAACAGGTAGCCTGATACGATGCGCGCGCCAAAGCCCAGCGTACGGACGGCTTCGGCGAACAGAACGGCAAAGTCGCGACACGACCCCCAGCCGCGATCAAGTGTTTCCAGCGGGCCTTGCGTGCCCATGTCTTCGCGGCTTTGATAGGCGATCTGCTGCGAGACGCCGTTGCTGATGTCCTTGAGCAATGAGAGCGTATCGGTTGGAGGACGCATCACAAAACGCCCGACCCAAGTCTTGAGCCGCCCTGCGCTATCGGCATATTGCGGCAGCGCAAGTGCACCAAGATCGGTCCAATCTGCATCTGAATAGCGGAAGGGATAGGTCTGCGCCGAGGGTGCAATTGCGAAAACGGGCCAATGCGGCGCGCTCAAAGCCAAGGTCGTGACGCTTTCTATCACCAAATGATCAGCCGTAGCCGGGAAATAGGCCGTGGCGATGGAATTGCCTGCAACGTCATGGGCCCAGGTGACTTGGGCTTCCGGAGATATGCGCAGATCAAAGGAAAGAAGCTTGAGCTCGCGTGTCTCTCTGGGCCGCAGCATCATCCGGTGCGGGCCTAGCGACACAGGGGATCGGTATGAGTAAGACGTTTTATGGGTGATGGAAATGTCTGTCATGCTCAGCGCTGACGTGTGCCGTCACCGCGCGCGGGAAGGGCAGACTTCCAGACCGCTGATCCCTTGCAGCGCGGACAGATCCGTTCGCCGAAGCCTCCGCTCTGAAACTCGGACTTGCAGCGCAGGCAGGCACGCGTTGTTGGCACGTCGCGCGATGTCCTTGATGGGTGGATCTTTTCTGGAAAGGCGGTGATCATGGTTTGCGTTCCTTGCGACGGGTCAGACGCGCAATATCACAAAACGCGCGCTTGATCAGAATTTGTACCTGCATATCCTGTGCTTCAGATGTAGCTGCATAACGATCAAGCAGGAAAATGGCTTTTCTGGCGATATCGGGCCAGCTATCGGTAGGGCCCGCAAGCAACTGGGACCGCAGAGCCGCATCGTGCCTGGGCGCTTGGGTCAGATTATCGGGGCTGGAGGTCCGGGACTCGTAGCGCCTGAACTCAACCGCAATCTGGCTTTCCGCAGTGCGGTGTGTGTCCAGCTTTGCAAGCTTGTCGGTCATGGAATGAGCACCTTTTCTACCGAAGAGGATAAATCACTCTGGGTGGCTTCACGTGTCCAGACTTCAAAACCTGTCATCGTGACCAGCCCGAAGGTCTGTGTGAGCGGAACATCCGCGGCATCGCGCCCGCGTGCGACCAAAAAACGCGCGTAGCGTCGCGCATTGTTGCGCGGGTCGAACATGTGCCACTGGCCGTCCAGATACACCTCCATCCAGGCAGCGAAATCGCCTGCTGGATGCGGCAGCGGCTCGCCGATATCGCTCAAGTATCCAGTGCAGTAACGGGCGGGTATGTTCATACAGCGGCAAAATGTGATGGCCAGATGCGCGAAGTCGCGGCAGACGCCCACGCCTTCGGTCAGTGTTTGTGACGCTGTCCGTGTTGCCTTGGCATGATGATAGCCAAATTTCACATGTGACTGAACATAATCGCAGATCGCCTGCACACGAGTCCATCCTGTATCCGTCCGATCAAATATCTGCCACGCGCGCTCTGACATCAGGTCCGTGTCGCAATAGCGACTGCCCAGCAGATAGACGAGCGTGTCTGATGGCAGGTCCTGCACCTCGTACTGTTGCGCCAACAGAGCAACCGGATCAAGCTGACCCGTGTATCGAAACACTCCGTTAATCGACAGCACGAAATCTCCCTCTGGCGCAAGCATCCGTGCGCACCTGTTGCCGAAACCATCCCGGTAGCCTGAAACCGGAACGCGGGGATCGGTAACAAGATCATCCTGTTGCACCACGTCGTCAAACCGGGTGAAATGGACATTCAGCATCGCGATCAATGGGGTCGGCTGCTGGAGTTGAAACTTCAGTCGGCATCCAAGACTTACCAGCATTGTCCCACCCAATCATTGTGGGAGTGCAGGCCGAGCCAGAAGGCGGCGAGAGCTGTCATCGCGGAGCGCGGCGCGCATCGGACCGCGCGGTTTGAACCGCCGCAACGGCGTGTTCGCGTTTGGTGTAGTCGCCGTACCATCTGCCATTAATGGTGACGACCCAGATCCCATTGCGTTCGCGGATCTTTTCGGCGCCATCATTTTGCTCCGGGTCGCTGCGTCTATCGATATGCAGTTTAGGCATTCTATGTCTCGCTTTCCAACAGGATCAGCTTGTCGGCAATTCAAGTGCTATCATGCACGCGATGTCCAGATCGCGATCAGACCTCTGGCTGTCGGCCATCGTCGCCCAACCTGTTACCACCAGCGCATCACACCTTCATGTGCCATAAGCCTGCTGCAGTGTCGCAAGATGGGCCATGCGTTCGGGATCGGCGCGGGATCGCTCGACAAAGACGGGTCCCATCGCAGCTATTACCGGGTCGCTGCCCGTTTTTTGTGCCATCGCATCAGCCTGAGCACCTGTCATCCAGTCATCGTCGGGAAACCGACAGCGGCAAGGGTGACGCCACAAAGGGCCGCACCAACAAGGCCGGGGATCAGCCATTCAGGAGTATTCATGATGTTTCCTTGTCACGGAACGCTGTCCTCTTCTGTATAACTCGTGGACACTTTGCCCGGATCATGGGCATGCTCAAGTGCCTGCTGTAAATCCGCGTCAGTGACGGGGCGCAATTCTGTGCGTCTGGGAAAGCGCGGGTTGGTAGAGACTTGTAAAAATGCACTGGTGCGGCGATAGGCATTGAACGTCAGCCCTTGCAGGCGTTCTTCCTCTGTGACGAGATCATATTCGCCCGGCGCGAATATCGTCTCCGATCCTGGCAGTACAAACGCCTTTGGAAAGGTTATTTTTGACCATGTCGTGCGTACATCCATCGTCTGTTGTCCTTTGTATATCAACAGGTTATTTTGCAGGGTGACATTCACCCGCTCAGGTGGCGGCCACGAATGGAGCCGTCAAGTTAGCGGGAGCACCGGATTTCAGCCTCCGACCCGAATTCCGGTTAGATTTCCAAGAATACCAAAGGCGCTGAGCAACCACAGAATAACCGCGATCACGATGACAGCGTTCAGGATGGATTTGATCTTTCGATCCATCGGGATGTAGGTGTTAACCAGCCATAACAGCACGCCGACAACGATGAGAGTAACAATCAGAGTGATGAGCGGCATGTGGGAGTCCTTTTATGACAATGTCTGCGAAGGTCTGATGTCTGAATAAGCCCTGCGGCCAATGACATCGTCGAAACCCTCAATTTGTACCAAACCTTACATCCGAGGGTCACTGGCGATACTGATCTAAATCAGCAAGAGGTTGCGTGACATCGTCTAGAGACAGATGAGGAAGAGGTCTCGTATGATGTGATGGCCCGCCGCGCAGGTGTCGAAAGTCGACAGCCGAAAGCTTCTCTGAAAGGGCGAACGTTATGTCCAGAATGGATTATTTCCGTCAGGGGGGCACCCCGTTCGATGACTTTCTATATGCTGTGCTTGGTCTGGACCAGGCAGGGAACACTGTCAGTGTTTTGTCCGCTCTGGCACGTCTGGGCCGCGACCCTTGGGACGAGGCCGCAGAATTGTCCTCCCTCTCCAGCGCAGCGGCGCAAACCAGGCTCGAGGGGCTCATGGCACGCTTTTTCGACGTTCCGGCGGACGCACGAGATCCGCGCGCAACCATTCCGCGGCTTGTTGCCTTGCTGCCGCAGGAATCCAATGCAAAACTGGGTACGTCGAACATCCTTCCAACCAGCGTCAAACTACCGGGGATTGGCCCACTGATCGCCTTCGCTGTGATTGTCTTGTTTGTGTTGCAGACCTTCATCTTTGGATCTGACGGGTCAGGTGAATGAAGGACTGGATTATACACCACTCACCGTATCAGAAAACCATGCTACTAGGGCAGTCCACTCTCATTTGGGACAGTTGCACAGCGCTGATCTCGAACCGGTCTGACCAGGCCGCCCCTCGCACTTTACATGTTGTTCCGCTGTCGCCTTAGCTTCGCTTTGCATCCTGTAGAAGAAGCACCGCACCAACGACCACCCCCGCGATACCGGCCAGAAGGTACCACATTGTATTGTTGGTGTAGCGGCCTGTCAGGGCTTCGGACAGTTGCTCGATCGGGGCGTTGGATGCGCGCCATGCAAAGATCAGCAGAACCCCACCAAGCGCAAGCGCAACAAAACCGATGATGCGATAGGGGGACATTCCGTTTCCTTTCAGGGCATTCCCACGGCCGGACCGTGCATTACGGGAGTGGATAAGGGTGCAGAATATAGAGATTTGTGCTGCCGACACTTACCTCAATCAGTCCCTGCGCGCAGGCCATGTGCGAAACAGGGTCAGCCCATGTTCCCGTTGATCCGATAAAGCCCGGCTCGTTGGTGCGATACATTTTCCATGCAACCCGATCCTGAACTGGATATGATGATGAAACAAAACGCGCTCAAATCGACCACTGCCATTCTGATGGTACTTTCATTTGGTCAGCCGCTACCGATACTGGCACAATCCGTAGATGGCATACAGCCGGGAGATATCGGGACACTGCCTCTTGTGACTGGGCGTGACTGGCCTGGCATTGCGCCCGAGCGGGGCCTGCTCTGTATCGAGGAAGGCTTTTTGGACGCACCGGCCTGTGCACTGTTTCTTGAGGTGCTAGACGCCGAGGACTTGGCCGAGAGGGATGCAGCCGCGCGGGCCGAGGCCGCAGCAAGAGCGCTTGAGGAAGCAGCCGCAGAGGCCGATGCCGCAACTGCGGCCGACATTGCCGCTGCGGAGGCCGAGGCACGTGCGCGCCTGGTCGAAGAACAGCAGGAGGCCGATATCGACGCCGCGCGCGCAGCCGGCGAGGAACTGGAAGCCGCAGAGGACGCCGCGCGCGAGGCCGCCGAGGCCGAAGCCGCTGCCGCCCGTGGGGCCGCCGAGGCAGAAGACACCGCAGCGGATGCAGCCGCAGCAGAGACCCTTCGGGAACAGGGGCTTGCAGATGCGCAAGCCGCAGCGGATGCCTTGGCCGAGGAAGAAACCTTGGCCACCATCGCCGCATCCGACGACACCACCGAGGCCGCCGAAGATGTGACCTCGGAAGTCCTGTCCGCAGAAACACAGCGCTCCAGCGGCGAGGAATTTCTGGACCTGAGCGCTCAAGGCCAGCCGACCGGCGCGGCAGGTCAGACATCTGCAACCAACTCCAGCGGGTCTGGCGGGCTGAGCGATCTTGAACGCGCGGGCCTGCTCGCGCTTGGGGCTGTCGCAGTGGGGGCGATCCTGCTGAATGGTCAGCGCGTGCAGTCACAGACGGGCGATCGGGTAATTGTGGTGGATGATGCTGGAACCTACACAGTCCTGAAAGATGATGACGCCCTGCTGCGCACGCCCGGTTCGGAAGTGCGCACAGAGCGCTTTTCAGATGGATCAACCCGAACTGTTGTCATCCGAGAGGATGGAACACGGATCATTACAGTGCGCGATGTTAATGGCCGCGCCTTGCGCCGCGTCCGCATTGACCCTGACGGGCGCGAATATTTGCTAATCGATGATACGCGGGGTTTCCGGCCGGTGATTGTGCGCGATCTTCCGCCCCCGATCAGCGAGACGATCGACTATCAGACAGCCACGAACCGCGATGCACTGCGGCTTGCGCTTTTGGCCGCCGACCAGCGCGACTTTGGCCGCAGCTTCAGCCTGCGGCAGGTACGCGAGATCGTGGAAGTTCGGACGCTGGCCCCCGAGATCAATCTGGGCGGCATCACATTCGAGACGAACTCCGCTGCAATTGCGCCTGCGCAGGCGGAACGACTGCGCGACATGGGTCTGCTGATGCGCGATCTTGTGCGCGAAAACCCCACGGAACTGTTCCTTATCGAAGGACATACCGACGCTATCGGCGATGCTGGATACAATCTTCTGCTTTCAGATCGTCGGGCGGAATCCGTAGCCTTGGCCTTCAGCGAATATTTCGCTGTCAGAGCCGAGAATATGGTCGTCCAGGGATATGGCGAGCGGTATCTCAAGATCCCCACCCAGAGCGCCGAACGCCTGAACCGTCGCGTCGCCGTGCGAAGGATCACTGCGCTTGTGCGTCCCTATTGACGGGCGTGCGACAGGCGAGACGGGAAAAGGCGACCCAGACTACCTGGCCGCCCTTTCTGAGGTCATTTCAGGTCCCGCAGACAGGGATCAACGCACTATATAAACGATACGGCGTTGTTCCCGTTCCACCAGAACGCGTGTGCCGTTGACATACGCATAATAGTATTCGCTCTCGGGCACTTCGGCCAGTGTCACGGTTTCAGGAATGCCCGCCCCGACAACGATCTCTCCGTCCAGATAGATTGGCTCGACAGGGTTTTCCATTACATAGGTGGTCACGCGTTCACTGGGTGTCGCGGCAGAGCCAAGCCCCATGCCGACTGCAGCCCCGATCAGCGCACCCACTGGCCCGCCAAGGATGCCACCGGCAACAGCACCGGCCATGCCGCCACCGACTGCTGCATCGGGGCTCTTTTCATAGGTGATCGTCCGGACCGCCAGCCGTTCGCGATTGGAATAGATCGGGGATTCGACCATCGCCGTCAGATAGTCGCCCGAAGCCCAGCCATTCATCTCGCCAAAAGACACGCGACACCAGTTTGATGCCTCCAGACAGCCATCGACCGCAACCGCCTGCGAGGCCGGGATCACGCCGATTATCTCGTAGGACACGGCTGGCCCTGCGCGCAGGTTCAGATCCGTGAAGGCAGTTGCGGTGGTTTGCCCAAGGGCCGTTGTCGCAAGCAGCATGGCGCTCAGCGTCGTGCCCAGTTTGATTGTCATCGACATGTTGATTTCCTTGATAGTCACCCAGAACCGTCAAGCCATCACGAATAGGCGCCCCATCCTGTGATGCGGCTTCGGATGCTTTCTGATGTCAGGATAACGGATGCGCGAGCGAGGATTCGGTCGCTTAACTGCACATTGGCAGGTTCTGGCCGGTGCCGGGCTGACGCATATCAGTATTCGGCCGATTGCCTGAAAACGAGCGTCCTGTTGTCAGACAGCAGCAAAAGGTCTGAAAAAGGCAGCGCCGAAACTGATCCATGTTGTGGCCCGGCCCTGTGAATCAGGCTCATGTAACCCAAAGCAATCAAGCCGCGAAACAGCACTGAATGGCAGGACGCATATGAACCGCATCATCTATATCGTTGGCCTGATCGTTGTTGTCCTGTTCGTGCTGGGCTTTCTCGGCCTGCGTTGACCCACGCCCTTGTTCCGCATCCGCACAGACAGGCGCACGATGTGAGCCCCGGCACAATCCGGCGCGACCCTTTGTATTTCCGGAGCGCTCTATGAACATGCCCAATTCCGCCCCACTCAAACCCACTGCATCCAGCGAAGACCTGAGCAAGCAGCTTGATGCGCTGCGCGCAGATGTGTCGAAACTCATGGCCACCGTGTCGGAGGATGTGTCCGACGGGCTGGATCAGGCGGGCCGCCATATCAGCAAGACCAGCCGCGATGCGCGCATTGCCGCTACGAATTCCGTGATCCAACATCCCCTTACCGCAGTGGGCATCGCAGTCGGCGTCGGCCTCATGCTGGGCCTTGTCGCCCGCAAGGGCTAAGGGCAAGATGACCACTACCCTTCTGGACCCAGCGCGGATGATCGTGCAAACCCTGTTGCGCGACAGCAGTGACAGGGCCAAGGTCGGGATCGCACGGATGGGCCTGAGTGTCGTGGCGGTTGGGCTTCTGGGCTCTGCCGGGCTCGTGGCGCTGGCCGAGGTCGTGGGCTATCCCGTCGCAGCCATTGTTTTCGCTGCGCTTGTTGGTCTGTTGGCGCTGGCGGCGCATCTGGCCGGGCGGATGCTGGCTGCGAGACAGGCGCAGCGGATGGCGCTGGCCCGAAACCGCATGACAGCGGATCTCGCGCTTGGCACCAGTGTGCTGCGTTCGGCGCTGCCGATTTTGCCAGTTCTCGCAGGTCTGGCGGTCTTCAGTCTGGTGCGGCGCAAGTGAGCCTGCCGCCTGCGCCTCCGTCCACTGCTTTCTGAACACGTCACCCCCGTACCCTTGCACAAGGAAACCCAAACATGGACAAGGACCGCATCACCGGCAGCATGAAACAGGCCGTGGGCACGGCCAAGGATGCGATCGGCAAGGCCACCGACAATCCGAAACTGCGGGCAGAAGGCAAGGCCAAGAAGGTCGAAGGCAGCCTTCAGAGAACTTTCGGCAGGTTCAAGGACGCCTTTCGGAAGGGTTGATTCTGCCAGTAAACGCCAAGTCAGAAATGGACAATGAACATGGACAAAAACGCAAAGAAGAAAGCCGCGAGCGGGTCCAAAGGGGCGAAGCCCCAGAGTGACTACAAGTCCCGAGAAGCCGAAGGCAAAAACAGTCAAGCTGACAGCAAGTTTCAAAAGCAGATCGGCAAGGCGAAAGACACCCTGCGCAAGGGCTGAGTTCGTCAACCGAAGGCCTCGTCGCAATGCCCCTCTTGCGGCGGGGCTGCCGGTATCGGCGATGTGGAGAATAAGATCAGCGTCGACGCACTGAATTCCCGCCGGCGAGTATTCCGTTGATCAGCGCCGCGACTGCTGCATGCGTCTCAGCGTTCTCTGCACCTGCGGCGAATTCATGGGCGGCGGCAGCGTCCCGCAAAATCCCGACAATCTCGTTTTCCGGCAGGATCTCACGGTCATTCAATGCCAGCAGCAGCGACTCGCATATGGACAGCGCAGCGATCCCGGTAATCTCATTGGGAACGGACATGATAGGTTTCGCTTTCTGGTTTAAATGAGGACAAACGGAACTTGTCGCAACACTAAGCGCAATCTGCTATGCTGGACTGATCCAGAGCAGCATTCTGCAGAAGTTTTGCGCCTATTTGGATGGTTAGCAGCAGCCACGAATCCCAGCTGGAAACGGACATGTTGATCCTGCAAAGCCCCTTGACGCGAAAGCTGTCTGCTTTTGTCGCCTTGTCAGACACTGATCTTGAAACCCTCGCCCGCTTTCACCGGCGCAGGCGTAGCTTTCTGGCCGGTCATGAACTGATCCATGAAGGGCAAAAGGCGCAGTCGGCCTTTATCCTGGCCGAAGGCTGGGCCTGTTCTTATAAGATGCTGCCCGATGGCGAACGACAGATCGTGGATTTTCAGGTTCCGGGTGATTTTCTGGGCTTGCGTAGCATCCTTTTTCGCACCACCGATCACAGCGTCCAGGCTGTGACCCGGATCGAAGCATCCGAAGTGCTGGCGTCTGACATTCTGGATGGATTTGCGAACGCTCCGCGCCTTGCCACCGCAGTTCTATGGGCGGCCTCGCGCGATGAGGCAATGGTGGTAGAACACCTGGTCAATCTGGGCCGGCGCTCCGTAGAAGAACGCATGGCCCATTTTCTGCTGGAACTGGGAACCAGGCTGCAACTGGTGGGGATCGTTGACAAGACCGGCTTTTCCTGCCCATTGACGCAATATCATCTGGCCGATGCGCTGGGGCTGAGCGCGGTGCATGTCAATCGCGTGCTGCGTCATCTGCGCGAAGAAGGGCTGGTGACGTTTCAGAAAGGGCGGGTTAGTTTCGATGACTTTTCGAGGTTGGTGAAACTGGCTGGGTTCGATGCGGATTATCTGGACCAGGACAGCCCATTACTGCGCTGATGCGTCCCCGGCGAAGAAGCCGGAGACGCGATGCATTTTGGGCAGCTCAGACCAGCGCGTGCTTGGCCGCGTCAAGTTCACGGTCACATTCGGCATCATTCTTTGCAGTCTGTGCCTTTTGCGCCGCCTGATAGTGCTTCAGTGACGCGTCCTTCTTTGGCCCGGCGGGTGCCGCATCCCAAGCTGACTTGACGATTTTCATCTTTTCGGCAGTGCTCGGCAGAGGGATTTTCGCATCCATGAGATTGATCCTTCCTTGGCTTGTTCAAATTGACGAAGTTCCGCTCGCTGTTCCCAGATAAGATAAGGGGCCAGATTGCTGAACTTCGTCGATACTTGATACAAGCAATCAACGGCGAAATA
>LFIK01005130.1_pt1 | contig 10540 bp, 16 predicted proteins | sample 643401 | NCBI WGS metagenome assembly LFIK01 (sample SAMN03777447, study PRJNA286221) | soda lake metagenome | biome: soda lake; feature: Kulunda steppe; material: water; isolation source: sample T5-Br brine of Lake Tanatar-5 | place: Russia: Kulunda steppe | collected 2010-07
GGCCTGTGCAGCTGCAGGGTGGGCCTGTGCAGGGCTGCAGGGTGGGCCTGTGCAGCCTGGACGGCCCACAGGGGCACATTCATTGGCAACAACCATGAATGCACACTTATTTGGCTCCACTGCAAAGGCGTGCAGTGTACACTGCGACATGTGCACGTGCCAGCGCCCATTCTGACACGCACGCCCTTGTTCTTTCTGTTCCCCATGTGCCACATGGCAAGAAAGCCTCATGGCATGTGTGCACCACACGGCAAGGAAGCCTCGTGGAATTTGTGCACCACATGGCGAGAAAGCCTCATGGCATGTGTGCACCATGGCACGCAATCCGCTCGTACACACAATGGCGAAGCCCCTGGCTAGAGGCAGTGCGGGAGGTGCGGGGGGGCAGTGCCTGCTTCACCTGCTCACAAGCCAGAAGCTGACGCGCATCTCCCTCGGTCAACCCCCACCTCACCACATAAGGGCCACAGGTCTTTCAAGTCAGCCCCAATTCTTTTGCTGATTGCCCACATTAGACCCTGTGCTTCTTCCCTCCTCCTTCCCTCCCTCCCACTTGCTCTCCTTACCATTGCTCCCTCCGCTCTCCACCTCCCTCTTTCCCTTTTAAGGGAAGGGAGGAGGTTCTTCTGCCTCCTTGACGCATGCAGACATGCACACACAGGCACACACACTCACAGCACAACCCCCGTGCACACCAGTGCGCGTGCGCCCTCGCCACGTCCCTGCCCACGCCCTTGCCTGCGCAGGCTGCTCCCTGAGCATACGGGCGCACACATACACGCACACAAACGCACACTGGCGAGCGCGCATGCCTCTACCTTGCAATGCCTCTACCTAGGCCTACGCATGCCGCCCTTGCCCAGGCCCTTGCCTGCGCATGCTGCTCCCTGAGCGCCTGCTCTGCCGCCTCCCAACGTGCCCGCTCCCCCTGCAGCTCCTGCTGCGCGGCCGCAAGAAGCGCCTGCCGCTGCGCGTCCTGCTCCGCCTGCAGCCTACCCTGGAGCTCTGCCAGCTGGCGGCGGTGCGCATCGACTTCCTTGCCCAGCACGCTGCTTACCTGCGGGAGGCGTGACGCAGCGGGGCGGTGTGGGTGTGCGTGCGCCTGCCGCACTTTTTGGAATGTACTAGTTTTTTGGAGGGGGAGGGGGGCAGGGCATGATGCATGTGCGCGCAAGGCGCATCCAGCTGGTGGTGCACGCATGCTCAGGGTGCATTCCGTTGGTGCTGTGGACGAGGAGTGCAGCGCCCAAAAGCACCCCGCATGCACGCCTGAGGCTGTCTGCCCACTTCAGCAAGCTGCGGGGCCACGCCCTTGTTTCAGGGCCCGCCCATCTAGCAAGCTGGGGCCACGCCCTCATTTCAGGCTCTGCACATCTCAGCCAGGTGAGGCCGCGCCCTCATTTTAGGAGCACGGCCCCCTCTGAAGGGGCCCACTGGTATCCCGTAGCAAGGGCCCAGTGGCATTTGGTGTAGCTATAGGGTCACAAAACGACCTTTTGCATGAGCCGAGGCCTGGGGTCAGGCCCCTGGCGCAAACCTCCCACTCAAGCCGAGGGCCGGGACACGCACACACAGACAAAAACTCAACCCTGTCCCCCTACTTTATTTTGGCTGGGCCTGCCTTACAGCTTGCAAGCAGCCTTGTCGCCCACAGGCCACAGGCCACAACCTCCTTCCCCTGGCCACAATAGCCTTCTGCAGGCCAAAAAGTCTGCTGGCCAAGCACAGGCCACAAGGTCCTTCCGCTGACTGGGCTGAGGGAGACAGCATTCAGACACTAGGCAAACGGCAGGGGCCGACTTGCAGGGCAGGCGGCAGTGGCCTCACCTGAGCCTCTGCTTTTTGGGCCCAATCCTTGTCCTGGCGGGCGAGCTCAGCAGCGAGCTGGCTCTCATGCCGCTGGGCTGCTGCCGCCACTTCCTCTGCATGTCGCCGCTGCTGCTCCGTCAGCTCAGCTTGCATCCGCTGCTGCAGTGCTTCCAGCCGGTGCTCGCGGTCCGCCAGCTCCCCCTGTATGTAAGCAGCGCGGCAGCCGCGCAGGGCATGGCAAAAAGTGAAGTCCATACCAACCAAGTAGCTAGCAGAGTGACTGGAGGAAAGGATCACCACCTTGGGCTCCACTGCAATAAAGAGTGAGCCTCAGATCCACTGCAATACAAAGTGAGCCTCAGATCCACTGCAATACAGAGTGAGCTTCAGATCCACTGCAATACAGAGTGAGCCTCAGATTCACTGCATTACAGAGGAGCCTCAGATCCACTGCAATACAGAGTGAGCCTCAGATCCACTGCAATACAGAGTGAGCCACAGATCCACGAAAGATGAGGGCACTGCAAGTGCCGTGGGCTGTGCCCCTAAGCAGCCACTTCCAGCAGCACGACGGCAACAAAGCACGCCCATTCACACTTGCTCATTTGGCCTCCCCTCCCCTCGGCAACCAGGCCCGGCAGCTTGGGCCTGAAAGTAGCCAGGCCTTGAAATAACAGGCCTAAGCATAGACATAGGATAGGCAGTTACTGGCAGCCACGACGGCTGCTTGGGCCCAATGCCATGCTGTTTGTCTGGCGCACAGGACGGCCCTTTGCTGCATCACATGCACTACACTCTTGGTTGAACTGCAATGTCCAGGCCCCCATGGATGGCGGCCCTTCTCATGGTCCCTGGGGGCAGGGCATGCATGGGGCGGCAGAACATGCATGCGGCACAGCGTGCGTGGGCAACCCTGAGCAGGCACTCCCCCACCTTGAGACCTTGCAGCTCTTGTTTAAGAGCCTTCTCTGCCTCAGTCGCGCTCTGGCCCGTGGAGCGGAGCTGCAGGCAGGCAGGCGTGCGGGAATGCACACACAGCCAATCCACTCAGATACAAGCAGCAGGCCGCAGGTATCCGTGAGTGCACATCTCAGTTTTGGGCAGGAGCTGCTTTGAGTGCAAGGCTGGGACACAGTGATGTTGCCACAGAGAGACCACATCTTGGAATTGTGCTGGTGTTGGAATTGCACTGATGTTGCTGCAGGGAGACCACATCTTGGAATTGACAGCGCGCTAGCAGCTGCTCGAACTAAGCTCTCAGACCATCTATGTAAAATCCCTCAAAGACGTTCAAGTCGTCCCATGTCCAAAAGGCGTGTGACCTGCGCAGCACCTTGTCACCATCCTTGCCCCAGCCGCCCTTGTTATCGATGCCATAAGTCAGCTGCACCAGGTTCTGCACAGTGCTGACACCCTGGCATGTCCTCGGTCACAATTTTGTGAATGACTTGCCCAAACAAAGGAGGATGAGTCGCTGGGCCTGCCAGCGCTGCCTGCAAGCATGCCTGCAAGTATGCTTGGCACATGCAAGTATGCCTGGTGCGCTTGGAGGCACCACCCCCTTGCGGAACCATCATGCCCAGCACCTTGAGCAGCTTCTCTGTCCTGAGCCGCAAAAAATGACCTCAGCAGTTTCTGAGCCAGCACCACACACCTGTGTTGATAAGTTCTCGACTTCAGATTGCAAGCGTTTGGCTGTGGCCTGCTCCGACCCTAGCCTCCCCTCCAGACCCTCAACCTGGGGAGCACACGCAAGCATATAATTTCCATTATATGGGCAGCCACACCCAAGCACACAAGCCCCTCATTTAGGCAACCACACGCGAGCGCATAAGTCCCTTGTTTGGGCAATCATGCACAAGCACTGAAGTTCCTTCCTTATTTGAGCGAACTGCCGTGCCAATGCTGGCGGCTCTTCCACAAGGCATATTTGAGCAACCAGTGTCGAAAGCAGGTAAGGCACAGGATAAGATGAGGTGTGAGGAGCATGGGCGAGCAGTGCGCGCGCGTGCTCGATGCAGTGCTCTCATTGAGCACAGGCTTGAGAGGGCAAATCAGCCCATCTGGGCCAGTGCTTGAACGCCTGCTGTTTTCAGTACAACTGACAAAAAGAAACACAAACCGCGCAAGCCATTTTGTACATTGCAAGAAGGCTCTGTGAATCACCGCGCAGCGGGCATGACCTGTAGCTTAGGCGCCTCCTCGCGTGCAGCTAGTTGTTAGGAAGCCTTTTGCAGCAGCACCACAGTACCCAGCCAATCTTGAAGCACAGGCCTCAAGATAACAAAAAGCATGCAAGGCGTGGCAGGGCGCAGCATCTTGGAGTGAGAAAGCCAGAGCCCTGCCGGCAGCATTGCCGCACCTGCGCCTGCAGCTCCTGCACTTGTTGCTCCAAGCCCTGAACCCTGCTATTCAGCTGCTCCACCTCCTGCTGGTGTGAAGTCTTGAGGGTATCCAAGGCCTGGCAGTGCTCCTCCGCGAGTCTGCACGAGAGACGCAGGGCACTCAATGGGCAGGCAGCGGGTGCTCAGGCTTGCAAGGTGCGCAAGAGGTGCTCAGCCTGTGGCCTCTGTAAAAGGGACCCGGGAAAGGGGTCCACACCTGCCACTTAAGCCTTAGCACAGCCGCAGTCCAATCATTCATCTGCAAAAGTGATGAGGTGCTTGGCTCCGGTTGATGAGGATGCAGGGTGCCAAAGATTCTTTTTCTGCTGCATGCTGTCTTTACCCCCAAGCACTACTTGCTTGCAGAAGCAGGCTGCGGAGAGGGCGGCCCTGCCTGGCGAGCAGGGTGCGTTGTGCCAGTGTCCCACACGCCCACCTGCTGTGAAGTGCACCCAGTGCGCTCTGGTGCTGAGCGGCTGAGGCTGCTGCTTGGGCGGCAGCGTCTGCAAGGGCGGCATCCAGCTGCTGCTTGGACTCCGAGCCTGCAAGAGGCATGGGTCCCACCAAGTGGCTTTTGAGCGCATACATTGGGTAGGGATGGGGGGGGCAATAGAGGGGCTTCAGGAAGGTTATACAAGGGTGAGGGGGGCAATGGAAAGGTGAGGAAAAAAGGGGGGGTAAGGGGGACGAAATAAGGGTTAGGGGGGTAGGGGATATAAGGGTTGAGGGGGAGCAATTGTCTGTGGGTGCTCTGGATGCCCCTCAAGAGAGGCTGGAGCATCCGCATGCGTCCTGCACATGCGCAGAGGCCCTTACAGATCCAGCTTGGCCAATGCCCTCGATGGGAGGGCATTGCTGAAACAGCAAGATCCAGTTTGGCAGGCATGGATCCCTGCCAACCCTCTCAGCGAGGCTGATGGCACCCCCCTGAGCTGAGATCCAGATCTCAGCTAGGAGCCTAGCTGATGCTGTGGCCCCAGCCTCACTTGCAGACTCCATGCGCCTCACTTGCAGACTCCATGCGCCTCACATGCAGACTCCATGCGCCTCACTTGCAGACTCCATGCGCCTCACTTGCAGACTCCATGCGCCGCCGATGCTCCTCTTCAGCTGCAAGGAGCTTCCTCTGCATCTCGTCTCGCGCAGCCGCAGCAGCGCTTGCAGCACCGTCTTGGCCCATTGACAGCGCGCGCGCCACCTGGCGCATGAGCACGCCATTGACAACGCATGAGACAACGCATGAGACAACGCATGAGACAACGCATGAGCACGCCATTGACAACGCGCGCGCCACCTGGCGCATGAGCAGGCCAGCGCACAAGCAGGCTGAAAGATAAGGGAGACAGGGGAGTGGCCAATTGGAGCAGCAGGTGGCCACAAACTTGGCCAGGCCGCTCTGGAAAAACACAGTTCCAAAGCAGCAGGACTGAGTCCGTCCCTTCCTGTGCATGCCGGCAAAGCTGGCAGTGCAGGCGAGGAAGGTGCCATGGCAGGGCACGACTAGCAAGGGCTCTCACCTCTCCTTCCAAAGCAGCAACTTTGGCCCGTAAGGCAGCTTCCACTTCAGCGGCTTCCTTCTGGGAAGCAGCATACTTGGAGCGCATGTCCTCCAGCTGCACAACATGCGCTGACAGCTCCTGTGACATGATGACAGGGACAGGGGCAGGGGCATGCTTATGCAGCTGTATCTGCCGAGCCAACAGCGCAGGCCAGGACGTGGGTGGGCAGGGACCAGGCCGTTCATCGAACCAGAGGCATTCATCTGCTGGCCAGGCTGGTCATCAATACCAGAGCCATTCATCTGGGTGACTGGCCATTGGTGGGCAGGAGCTGGCCAGGCTACGCATTAGCTGCAGATGTCGGCCAGTAGAGCAAGGCGTTGATGGCCTGCCTACCAATCCCTTGACCAATAGCACAGCCCCTTTTTAGCAGAGCAAGCCAAGAACTTACTGAAACAGGGTGTTGCTTGATAGCATGGACATAGGTTAGTGGGATTGGCCGCGATGTTTTGCAGGACTGCTGTAGACTTGGATGGAGTCACGCATGTTCAAGCATGGCTTTTGTACATATTCACCAAGCACCGAGTCTCACCCTCTGACTAGCAGCAAGTTGACCCAAGCAGAGCGAAAGGATTTGAGACCAGGACCCTTCGACACACAGTTTGTCACAAACCTGTGCCTTGGCACTCAGTGCTGCCTCCACATCTTTCAGGGTGGCTTGTGTGTTTTGCAACCCCTGAGACACTGCATTCCGCTCTTCGACCAGACTATCGCGCTCCTGCGTACATCATTACCATTCCAACGGGTATCTTTACTGGTCTGGGCTAAGTGCGGCATCAGCTCATGTCATATGAGGCTCATTAACAAATGAGAGCCATGCACTCATCCCCACAAATAGTTTCTCCTCCAACTCTGGACTGAGTTGTGAGCCGACCTTAATGCAGGCGGTTAATTTGATCTTTTATTGAGTTGATCACGGCGAGGCAGAGGTCACATGCACGCCATGATCAACCAAAGGATGCAGGGCCCTGAACTACTGATTCCACACAGGATGCAGGGCCCTGAACTACTGATTCCACACAGGATGCAGGGCCCTGAACTTCTGATTTCACTCACCTGCGTCATGGCTGCCATCGCAGCACTGGCCTCTGCTCTCTCCTTCTCAGCTGCAGACTGCGCGCAAAAGGGGGAGGGGGGCAGCACTTGCACGCCCCCTTTTCCTGCAGGTCTTTGACCCTCTTAAGTGTACACAAGCCTTCGTTCTGCAGGTCTGTTACACTCCTCAGTGCACAAAATGTCTTCTTTCTGAAGGTCTGTGACCCTCCTCAGTGCACACTTGCCTCCGTTCTGCAGATCTGTGACCCTCCTCAGTGCACACATGCCTCCTTTCTGCAGGCCTGTGACCCTCCTCAGTGCACAAATCCAGTAGCGGCGTCAGGAGAACATTGCAAAATCGCATTACCTCACTATCAGTGAGGCGCGCGACACACCATTCCTGCCCAAAGAGGGCAGCTCATATCAACATACCACCGTGCTGAGCAGCAACGACTCTGCCCTTTGGTGGTCAGAACATGACAACGAGTCCTGCAAGGCTCCAAGGATACATGCTTGGGCGCTGCCCTTGGCACATTAACAGGCATGCCCATGTACACCAAACGCACACACGCGCCCATGCGCGCGCGTGTGCACCTGGAGCGCTGAGAGCCGCCCCTCGGCATCGCCCAGCTTCTTGCTCAGCTCCGCGGCACTCTGTGAGCCTGAGGCACGGCTGGCTTCGAGTTCATTTGTCAGCCTGGGTGCATTCAATGTGTGCCAGGCAATGTAGAGAATGTGCAGTCATGCGTGAGTTTGGGTGCACATACATGCATGTGCATGAACAGTGGTGTGTAAATGGATGAGCCCAACATTTCAGCTCCATCCACATGTCATCCATTCGTAAGTCTATTGTCCCAGCTTTGCAAATGCCATTCATTTATTCTAGCAGTCCATTATTTGAGCAGAGGTCAGGAAGCCGTGATTGTCACAGCTGCTTCACACACGCCCAAGCTGCACCTTTCGATGTTTTGCAGGTTACTCTTGATCTCAGCATCCTTAGATTGCACATCAGCCTCCAGACGCTGAATGTGTGAAGCAGCTGCCGCAGCAGCATCTGCCGCTTGCTTGCTGGCCTCCTTGCCCTCTGACTTCTCTCTCTGTAGCTCTTCTGTGACAGCCTCAACCTGCAAATAAGCATGTCTCAGGTGCCTTTGCAGTGGCTCTGCTTCCGTCATTCGCGGATGCAGTGTGGCAAATAGTTGCAACCTAGTGGTGTTCATCAGGTCCGCCAATGCTGAGCCTGCACAGGTGCAGTGCTCATACATTTTACAGACACATGAGGTATACCCTTAAATGCTGCGCTAGCACAATTGCGGTGCGAACGTGTTTCAGGCATGAAGAGAGGCATATCAGACGTGACACCAGCACGGGCCCCCAATAGGCCAGCCACGGCCTGAATATAGACGCTCAGGTGCAGTCACCGCAGCTGCAATTTTTCTACACCATCACCTTCCTTATACACCACATCTCAAGGCTTGTGCCTGTCAGGACCTGCAAAACCAGGGCTCAATCCACTTGACCTTAGCATGATTGCTCCTTGTCAGTAATGCTTCACGGACAAGCAGGCAGCACACACACACACACACAGACACACAGCTAGCAAAGCAAAGTAGGCGGGATGCAGGTGTTTCACCCTCAGTGCAGGTCTGTGGGGATTCTCTAGGTCCTGTGGGAGAGTGCTGCGACAAAGCACAAAAACAAATCTCAGACAACCAAGCCCAAATGCCCCAGACTTTGACTTGACAATGAAGCAGCAGCCTCTTCTGATGCAAGCTTACCACTATATCCATGATATGCAAGCCTTCAATGCCTTGATGCAAGTGTTTTCCTTAACAAAGAAAAAATTACCTTGAGCTTCAAACTTTTCTCCATGGCCTTCGAGTCCTCCTGCAGGCCTGTGAATCTCTTTTCCCACTCCTGCTGCTGGGACTTGCGTGCGGCTTCTACGTCAGCAAGCGTGCGTGTTCTTTCCTCTAATTCCTGTCCTAAACCCTGCACACAGACAATGAGAAACAGCTGCTCCTGTGCATCCTCTCCAGTTTCTGCCATGCTCGTGGCATTTGAATGCCTGCTTTTCGATACATATGGCATGCACTCCCATGGTGATATACGCACCCGCACCCTGTCCAATGAATGCTGATTCTAGATGGGCTTCTCCTTGTAGAGTGGCCCATACTCTGGAAAGCTTTGTTTGAAGGCATTGATAAGCCCATCTGTGCACTTTGGACGTACCTTTCCTGTGGGTGAGCACACAAGAGTCATGTTTCGCAACATGAATTGGACCACAATAATCTTGGCTCATAATTAGCTAACTAAGGGAGTTGAGGACCAACCTGTATTTTTTCCCTAAGCTCGTCCTCTAAGCGCATCCTCTCCGCCAGCATTTCGTTGTACTTTTTGTTGCCAGCCTGCACTGCCTCCTCAGTCTCCTCCTGTTGGCCAAATTAAGCGCTTCACTTGCATGCTCAACCCACCAATGCATGATGCTGTTATCCAAATGCTTTATGTCTGCTTGCCAGTAACGGAAGATCTCTATCTGCCAAGGGCTGCTAGCTCTTGCAACTCAGAAGATAAGATAGTCCGCCCCATCAAAGGATAGTTGCTCTTAATCACTCTTTAAACAGTTGATGACAAAGCCAAGTGGGCACACTGGGGGAGTTGCCAGGAGCTGTTGCTGCAGTGATGACCACACTTTTTGCTTAAGGCTTCATTGGACCTAAGGACCTCCGAGAAACTGCAGAGCATGCAGAGGCAGCTCCATTGGGAAATGCGCGGAGCACAAGAGCCTTTCTGGCCTGCCTGTGGGCATGGATAAAGCCCCTTCAACTGTACCTGCATGCGCTGGAGTTGGGCAGCCATCTCCTTGTTACTCCCAGATGCCATCTTCCCGAGAGCAGTGACTTCTTGGATCTTTGCCTGGAGCTGGTTACGGAGTTCATCTACCTGCCAATGCCACACACGCAAGACGCCACGCACACAAGATCGTGCAATGCAGGGTAATGCCACACAGATCATCGCCACTTCTCAGTGCCCCGCAAAAGCACATTCCATTGCATGACAGGCGCGCGCTGGATCTTCAGGCTCAATGCAACAAAGTTGCATGCGTGTGCAATTATGAGAGGATGCACACACACACACAAACGCACAACTTGACAACTCATGCGAGCACAGAAATGAACTCCCAATGGGGCATAGGAGCAACAGCAGAATGCCAAGCTTGGCGGGTGACCTCTCACATGCAAGTGGAGCTGGAATGCGCACATTCGTCAAGAACACACCGCCACATACACGAACGCACACAACCACAACCACAGCATGTGACTGCATGGACTGCAGCCTCTCAGACAATGCAGGACTTCTGTAGATCTTGTCAAAACTGTGCGTGCAACCCATGCTGCCCAACACCTGAGCGGACTGCGTGGACTCCGAGGGTGCGCATGAGTCGTTGCAGCCTCTCGATTGAGCCTTGCTAACCCTGAAGCATACTGTGGCTCAAAGACAAGGAGCATCGTCCACAGCTGCTCCTGCCCCTCACATGCCAAAGCAGCGGGCAAAAGAGCTCCCAAACTATAGGGGCAGGAAGGCAAGCAGCGGGCAAAAGAGCTCCCAAACTAGCGGGAAAAAGAGCTCCCAAACCAGCGGGCAAAAGAGCTCCCAAACTAGGGGCAGGCAGGCAAGCAGCGGGCAAAAGAGCTCCCAAACCAGCGGGCAAAAGAGCTCCCAAACTAGGGGCAGGCAGGCAAGCAGCGGGCA
>LFIK01005132.1_pt1 | contig 10539 bp, 12 predicted proteins | sample 643401 | NCBI WGS metagenome assembly LFIK01 (sample SAMN03777447, study PRJNA286221) | soda lake metagenome | biome: soda lake; feature: Kulunda steppe; material: water; isolation source: sample T5-Br brine of Lake Tanatar-5 | place: Russia: Kulunda steppe | collected 2010-07
AATGGGATTAACCCCAAAAACCGCTCAGTGGGTACCCCCTTTCAACCCAACCAAACGTGCGCACGCCTCGCACCACGCAGCAGGCCACAGCCCCAAAGCACTACAAGCTGGTCCTGGCGCCCTGCCTTGCACGCTGTGCCACAGAGGATGGAAGTAATGGATTGCAGCAGAGTTGGCTCACCTGTTGTGTCGGGGCCACTGGCAGCTGGGCCAGCAGACCAAACAGACCCCTCTACAGCTGTGCCTTCAGCTGGTGCCAGGGGCTTCTCTGCAGGACTGCTGCTCCCACAAGCACTGCTGCTGCTATGAGCGCTGCCACTGCTGGCCTGGCTGCAGACGTATGAGATCAGGGACGTCAAGGGCAAGGCTTCCAGGAAGCACGCGATGCGCAGCAGCGGCAGGATGATGGCACCCAGCAGCCATGCGCCACCTGCTGGCAGCACACACAAGGAAAGGAGGGGTGCAGGTTGTGCTCCATGCGTGTGTGCATGATGGCAGCTTCCTATTTCAACATTACTTCTGCCCTGCGTACAGAAGCCTTAGTGTCTGCCTGAGTACATGAACATTTACGCAAATGAAAATTGAAAATTTGCATGCTGTCATTTAGGCTTAGGCCAGCAGCTCCAAGCCCAGGTGCACGCAGAATCATTCATGGAATGAACTTCATGTCATTCCAGAGAAATGCCAAAAGCACTCGTGTGCAAATGCTCTCACACATCACATGTAGCCAGACGTAGAAGATAAGGTTTTCCAAACATGTGGGTCGACCCCGTGTTCAATTTCTCTCCCCTGACTGCCTGGATGGCAAGCCTATTACATGCTTGGGTACAGCTGCCCAGCTGCAATCCTTAAGCCTACCGCATTCCTCTTGCGCACCATGCAAGCCTTTCACATACTGCTGAATCAAGTCCACAAGATAGAGGTCTACTGCCCAACCAAATGTGTGCCCCACATACAGTCCATGCGCTGCAGGCCCGCGTGGACCAAAGTTGATGCAGTGGCCAAATCCTTAAGGTGAATGGCTTGACCGGACACTGATGCGACTTGCATGACATCCAATAACAGCTCGCATGTCCTAGCCCCAGCACTCTGCTGGCACGGTCCAAAGCGCACGCACCTGCGTAGCCGATGGAATCTACTTGGAAAGGTGAGGTAGTACTGGCTGAGCGCTCTGCACACGCTCCATCATGGCCGCCACTAATTTTTCTGCCGCTGCCGTCCTGGGACAGAGGGATCTGGAGTGCAGGCAGCAGCTGCGGCAGGAGCTGCACCATGGGCAGGACTGGCACGTAAGGGCCGACCTGCATGCATTTGTGGCATTTGTAGCAGAAAAGTGGGCGGAAGCCATGCACACCCAGGGTGGGACTGACATAAACGCGCCAGCCTGCGCATATGCATGCACGAGCGTGTGTGTGTGTTCACTGGCGTGCTTGTGCTGGAACAGAATTTCTGCATGGCTGTCACAGATCTCATCCCGTGCTAGCTGTTCTGGGACCCAAACACTGCACCACCTCCAATGCTCTCCGTGCAGATCTAATCTGTGTGCTCATCAATCCCAGCACAGTGTATCATCAGGCGTGTGATTTTACTTTACGTGTGAGTTGCAATGAGAAGCCGTTGAGGCACATTGATGCCCTTATTCTATGTCGTAACTGCGCTAGGAATGCATGTGTTTCCCTTTGATTGAACAATTGTGGAGGTTGTGTCAAACTACTTTAGGCCTGTTATTTTACTTGAGGCCCATGCAAGATCCCACACTTCGTTCTATCAGGCAGGATCTGCACAGGAAGCCCATGGTGCAGAGAGCATGGGCACCATGCTCACAGAGCGCATTGCATGCCCATCACCTCAGATTTGCAGTACATATAGACATGGGCGTTGTCAGCGTGCACACACACGTAGGCAGACACAGACAAGTTGCATATCCATGCTCACAGGCTTGCCCTGGACTTACCTGGTATGACTGCATGGACTCCACAGTCGCAAGCACGTTGCGGCAGGCCTTGAGGACCATCAACTTGCATGTCTGGCTGGCCAGTGCGGGCCGTGGCAGCACGTAACGGGCAATGGTTGGATCGGAGGTTGGCCTTATCAGAGGCCTGCGGGGAGCGCATTCAGGGAGAAGGGCGAGGCATAATGTGTAGGCAAATGCAAGGAGGGTTGCACCCGTACACATGCAAGTGCAAGCACACATGCATATGTACGTACATACATGCATACTGATGTAAAACGAAAACACCCATGCTTGCCCAGTGCACACACAATGCACATTTTGCATGCTTTAGTCGATTTATAATAGCCTGACATACCTGCACTTTGCGGCTGAAGCCAGCACAATGTCTTGAAGAGCAAGCCCCTCAAAAGGAGCTGAAAAGAAATTTGGGCTGTACGTCATGTCCATAGCGGTCTGATAATCTGCCAGCTGAAGAACAGTTTTTGTGGGTAAGGGAGGCAGCGATGAGTTCACTTTGCGGAGAGTGGCAGATTTGACAGACAAGGAGCCATCAAGGGTAGCCGGCGGGCCTCAGACACAAGATGTGCAGAAAGAGATTGAGGCGGCACAGGCCACCAACAGTTCATAGCGCTTTGAAACGCTTTCACATAATCCATTGTGCTTGACATGTTTTTGCAGGTCTGTGGCATAGGGCAGCAGAAGGGCCATAGCCATGGGGCATGACGATGTTTCAGAATGCCTTGCATGTACGGCAGTGGTGCAGATGAACCACCAAGGGCAGCTTAATGGCTCTACATGCGAGATCACACGTGCACATGAGCTTGCACGTGTTGAATGTATAAAGTGCGCATGCATGGGCATGCATGTAACTTTGTGCGTGTTGTGTGTGTTTGCTAATGCGTGAAAGCATGGGAGAATGAGTGTGTGTGAGGCCTCTTCCTACGTACGCTTTAATATGGGTCAGGGCGTTGGGAAGGCCACACCCATACGCTTGCCGATTGCGTCTTCACGTGCTCAGGAATGTGTGGAAGAGTGGACATGCCACCATGGTCTCAGCTGATTGAGAAGCTCATAGCAGCAGCAGCAGCAGCAGCAGCAGCAGCAGCAGCAGCAGCAGCAGCAGCGGCGGCAGCATATCTTTCAATTGAAATAAATCACAGCAATGTGCTTGAAATTTGGCCTGGGTAGTCTGGTAGCGCATGATAAATTGTGGCAGCTTCAGGGTCAAAACTAGCATGGACATGGTGCATTGCTGAAAGCTAGTGAGCTTTATCCCAGCTTTGTGACATCCTTTATCCCAGCTTCCTGCACTCCCTCTACCCTTTCCCCCTCCCTCCCTCCCTGCCTGCCTCTCCTTACCCTTCCTCCCTGCCTACACATGGTATCTTCCAACCAATACAAACCCTTTCCATCTTACACTCTCTTCCCATTCCTTCCCATTCCCGTACTCTTTGCCTCACCCGCAGCTGCGCCTGCAGCAGCTCCGCCGCCACAAGGTCCGGCAGCGCGCTGTACTCGCCCTTCAGACACGCGAGCAGCTTCATCAATGGCGCCTCCAGCATGATCAAGCTTACGCGCAGCAGCCTCCATAGCTTGTCTTTGGAGTCTGGTGAGTCTGAGGCTGGGGTTATGCCCTCACGGCTGCTGCCAGACCTGCTTGCACGGGGAATCCATAGCACACGAAGAAGAAGAAGAAGGGGTGAGATATAGAGACCATGCCAGACATGCGCACCCTTGCACAGGCCCAGAGGTCCTGGCATGTGGGTAGAATGGGCACCAAAAAATAATACACAACAGGGCTGCCTGCCACACAGGCATGCAGGCAAGCAGAGGAAGGGGCCTGTAGGCAGGCAGAGCAAGGGGCAGGCAGAGCAAGGCATCGCAGCTGAATGTGTATGCACAGTGCCCCAGGTCGATGGCAAGTGAGGGCAGCGAAAGCTAGCCTTGAAGTGGGAGGCGCGTGAGGAGCAAGCACAGCGGCACTGGCAGCATCGCGTGACGAGGGTAAACACACCTCTGCTGTTGGATATGGCTCACAAGGTTTGGTACCACGTGCAAGAAACGACAGGCAGAGATTGCCAGCACAGCAGCATCCTGTAGCTGTGCAGCATCTGCGCTGCTAGCCGCCTGCGTATCGGAGCAGCCACTTGGTCTTGCAGCTCCTGGTGAGCAGCTTGTGGCCGAAGTTGGGGCAGTGGGATCCTGCTGCTGCTGCTGCTGCTGCTGCTGATGATGGTGGTGGTAGTGGTGCTGCTGCTGTTGGTGCATTTGCTTTGCTTTGGCAGCATGGAGACGGCCACATGTGGCATTGATTAGCAGGCGTACCAGGGAGGCATACGTGTTGAGGTTTCTCTCCAGACTTTGGAGCGCCTCTGAGCTACTATCAGCCACTTTAAGCGTCTGACAGTTGCTGGAACCTTCTAGGATCAGGCTGCCTGCCTGCATATGCACAGATGGATGTGTGCGGCTGCTTCTCTTGCAATTACAAGAGCAGAAGTTGTATTGGGAGACCTGCCTGCATATGCACAGATGGGCTTGAAAGGTTGGAGTGGCCCTTTCAATGCAGCAGAGGCATCAGCACATGAACACAGCGGCATCCTACATTTGGAACACTATTACTGCGCATGCCCACAGCCTGCCATCCCATAATTCCTTACAAATCCTGCACGCTTATGGCCCTTCGTCCCACAGTTCCAAAAAGCATATGGTCCAGCTTGTAGCATGCAGGCAGGCGTAACCTTACAAATCGGCTCCAAGTTGTGCCAGGCAGTGGCAAAGCTGCGGCAGGCAGTGGCAAGCTGTGGCAAGCTGTGGCAGGCTGTGGCAGGCAGCGGCAGGCAGTGGCAAGCTGCGGCAGGCAGCAGCAAGCTGTGGCAAGCTGCGGCAGGCTGTGGCAAGCTGTGGCAGGCTGTGGGAGGCAGGCACACCGGGCATGCATGCCACCGCTTTGACTGAAAGCCTAGAGGCTTACCGAAGCAGCAGCGGTGATGCTGGACAGGAAAGCGGGTGTACATGGTAAGCAGCCGGCCTCTTCATCGTCAACCCCTTCCTTCATCAGCGCCTGCACACATGGGTTAGGAGGTGCGTCTACTGCCATGAGCACAGCGCGCCCGGAGGCAAAGGTATCCTGCTCCACAGCAAGAGGGGTGGGAGCAGGGTATGAGGTCGGTGTGTGTGTGTGTGTGTGTGTGTGTGTCTGAGTGCGTCATGCACAGCGCGTGCCTGCATGTTCCATACCCTGAACAGGATGCCGCTTTTGACTGGACCGCTCTCAAATGGATGCCACTTTTGACTGGACCTCTCACTAGGCGGTGTTGCATGGGTTGGACGGCAGGTAGCCATGCAAGCACAGTGGTAGGCATGAAGGCCACGTGCCATGGGCTAACAAGCCTTGGGTTGTGTTCGTGGTTGTAAATGGTAGACTTCCTGTGCGCCCACCCACTCCATGCGCATTGCACGGCCCATGCGCACACTTGTGCACAGTGAGACAGGGTGCAACTCATGGGTCCTGTCCAATGTTTTGCAGTGCTTGGACTTTGGGGTAAAGGCCAGGCAGACACAGCTCTGGGGCGTGAGGCAAGCCTGCGGGTTGGAGAGAAATGCTGGCAGCCCCAGAGCTCGTTGCAGCTTAATTTTCAGCACAACAGGAGGCAAATGACGGCGCTGGCTGGAGTGCTGTGGGGTAACGGCAGCATGTGAGGGGATGGGGGCATGCATGCCCTGGCCCAGCTGTGGAGGCAGCTGCCCACAAAACCCAAGCCCCTTCAAGGTACCTGTGCGGCACAAGGCATGCCCTGTTTGCAGAGAGGGCAGCACACCATTACACTGATACATGCAAGCATGAGCACACTTCATTGCTGAGAACACGCCCGCGTGTCTGCAAGGCCTGCAAGGTCACATACGCACACACGTGCATGGCAGACCACGCTCTCACCTTCATTGTCTCCACCGATACGTTGAAGTAGGCAAGGTCCTGGACCAGGTTTGTGACGACAACATGATGCTGGCCAATGTCTGGGTCCAGCTCCACAGTTGGCGACCGACTGTACAAAGCATGCACCGTCCACATGCACGCATGCAGCGCTTGGCCCCATGCCTTTGCGGATGCGGCACCCTTACGCTGCCCCGGTGCTGCAGCAGCACCTGCGCCGGCCCCCACAGCATTGCTGGAGCGTGCCGCTGTACTGTGCAGGCTCCCCCTGGCTGCCCCTGCCCTCCTGCCCCTGCTACCTCCGCTGCCCCTGCTGCTGCCACACCCATCCGGCGCAGCAGAAGCTGCAGCACACCTGCGCTGAAGGGCCTTCTGCCAGGCCGCTTTGGCCAGAGTCCAGCACCACAGCACCCTGAGCAATACGCATTCAGTCCAGCAGAGCTGCTTGCCTTGAAGCTGTCTCCCAGCAGCAAACTCCGCGTACATTGCACGGCAAGCAGAAACACTGGCGTTGGAAGGTGGGGCAGCAGGTGGTCTCGTGTGGCGCTGCGCCAGGCTGAGCTTGGTGGCCTGCGGGATGTGTGCGTGGGGTTGGCACATGTAGGGGCAAGAGCGTGGCGCGCGCACGTGCACACGAGTGTGCCTCTATATCTTGTGCTTGTGTGCACTGGTGCACTGCATGTAGGTAATCATGCCCCAAAATGAGCAAGCGCGCTTGTGCACACTCGCACACAGACACGCAACTATGCACGCAAACAGTAACCCAGGCATGACCTTACAATTCAAACAAATTATTCGGAACGCTGTCGTGCATCAGCTTTTGAGCTTGACTCTGCCCAAAGGCCTAAGGCACACAATGGCCATGAATGCAGGTGCACAGCTGCTGCAGCACACACAGGCTTTGCACAACTAGAGCATAGCGAGCAAAACAAGAGCAGCACAGCGTAGCCTACGGCAGAGCATGCTGTGCCAAAGAGTGCGGCACACAGCGGCCTCTGACACAGCATACTGCGCAAAAGAATGCAGCACAGCGTTGCCTTGACAGAGCATACTGTGCAAAAGGATGCAGAGCACATGGCGCCTGTGCAGTCCTCGCAACCTGCAATAAGCAGTCAACGCAAACCGCGTGCTGTGGAGGTCCTGGGTCTGTAGCTGTGGCTCATATTTTGTACTATGTGGCCTGTTTAAGCCACCTGCCAGAGGCAAATTGTGCGCGTTATTGGCCCGTCGGCCTGCCCCAAATGATCATGCTTCACATGGAACCTGATTGCTTGCACGTCAACATCATGAGAAGCTGCAGCCGCATGGCACGGGCCAAGTCTTGTCCACTTGGTCATACGCAATACAACAATCCACCATCCAAAAGGTTACCATCGTGAGCAGCTGCAGCCGCATGGCATGAGCCAAGTCCTCTTCACTCGGGCAAGTCAGCAACAGGGTTGCATCTTCCCCTGCAAAATGCAGTGCAACAACCACACTACTAACTGAGAAAACACCCTGTATATTTGCTTGGGCAGGTCGGCATCATGACGGCATCTCTCTCTGCAGCGGCCGAGCAAAAGCAAGCGCAAGAGCACTTTGGCGAGCCAGTGTGCATTGCCTAATCCTACAAGCTGGGTACACGTCTGCTTTCACCATCCGGGGCCTGCATCATCAGACACATCAGCGGTCAGGATATATTGCCTGCTTGGCTAGAGCGAGGTGGCTTGATAAGAGGCAGCAGCAGCCACAGCCAAGCTCTGGCTTGCACCAGCCTTGTGTTTTGGCAAGCGCCAGAGGCACAAATGCCTGGAAGCAGCACATCCACATGCGTTGCTTGTGCTTGCCTCTGGGTAGCTCAGGGAGTTTCAGGGACTCCCGTTTGTGAGGGGGCAATGGCAAAATTGGTTTGCAAGGCAAGTGCACTCTTCCGCTACAGAGCACAAGCCAGCCTCCGTTTGGCTGGTAGCAGGCACAAGGCCAGGAAGATGCCCACAGGAGGAAGGGCACTGGAACAATGCATTGCGGGACTCGGCATTGCCTTGTTTGGTGGTTGAGGTGATTGGGTTTGCCGCATGCACTCCGCCAGCTGGCCTTGCGTGGGCTATTGACTGGCCTCGCGTGAGATATTGGCAGTTGGCCTTGCGTGAGACGTTGGCAGCTGGCCTTGCGTGAGATATTGGCAGTTGGCCTAGCATGAGATATTGATGGTTGGCCTTGCATGAGATTTTGGCAGTTGGCCTCGCGTGAGAGTTTGGCAGTTGGCCTTGCGTGAGATTTCGGCAGTTGGCCTTGCGTGAGATATTTACAGTGGGACTCGTGTGAGTTATTGGCAGCTGGCCTTGCGTGAGATATTTACAGTGGGACTCATGTGAGCTTTTGGAAGGTCCCAACAAGTTGAATAGGGGAGCCAAAGGGTGGGACATGAATCAGCCAAACCTTCCCCACAGCAGCCATTTTGACCTGATAGCGTGGAAGACAATAGAATGACACAGAACTTGACAGATGCAAGCATCCATCCAGTTTGAAGTCAATTCTTGGCATTTGAAGTATGATGGAGCTGCCAAGGTGCACAAGTCCATGCATGTGCGTGTGTTAGCCGCATAAATTGAGTTTTATGTTGATTATTACCTGACCTGCTGTAGCACGCACCATTGAATTCAGATTGTTTGGCCACTTCCCCCATGATAAGGCACATGCCGGCCGCAGCATATGCCAGCGCGGTCACGCGCCACATGGATTCTGCACTGCCTCCTGGTGTGGCATATCCATCAAACACCAATGCATGTTGCGCACGTGGCCACAGCTCCGGGTTGGCCTCCTGTGTGGCAAAGCATGCCAGCCATTTTTGGTGGGCTTCTAAAAATTCTGCCATGCTGCAGCAGATGCTCGTCCGCAAGGCAATATGGCCAACTTGCTGAGGCAGGAGCAGGTGCCAGGGAGCGGGGGTATCACCGAACCGAAAGGCAAGCAGGCACCCAGGCCAGTGGCGCAGAGGCGCAGACTGAGTGTGTGGTTTTGGAATTTGGGACTGCGCATCATACATCGAAACCCGTCAGTTGCAACAGTCGTCATCGGATTCAAACCAGATGATTTTAGGTGTGCACCTCTCAGCATATCAGCAACATGACACCAGCTACACTCATGTCCTAAAAGGATCAGATGCTGCCCTCGTCCCAATACGTACACTGGCGCACGCATGCACACGGAAAACACTTGCACTACACATGCTTGCATGCGTGTATATACACATACAACTACGCGCACATGCACACATGCACAAACGTGCATGCACACACTAAGTGTAGGAATATGCCTATAAGCACATGGGTGCTGCCCCCTATCCAGGTATTGTTCAATATCCTGCACTTCCTGCTTGCACAAGGGTCAGGGAGTACAGCACTTCACATCCTATATTTCTAGCGCCAATCGTGAGATTACTAGGGCAAGATCAGCTGCTCTGGTATGGCAAGGCCTCGTACTTGGGTGTACCCACCCTGAATTGGCGCATGCTGGCTTCCCATTGCATGCGTGCACGCACGTACTCCTTTTGCTCTGCTGCTTGCTGACGTGTGTATTTGACGTTGTTCAACTCAGGTAATGAACAAAGCTCCCAACCACCCTGCGCATACGAGACATGCACAAGGTGAGCACAAATACATAGTGGTGTGGTGGCATATACCTAAGGCATTCGCACGCGCGTACAAGTCTACATAATTGCATGCACACTCAAGCAGAAATGCTTGCGTGCATGCACAAGCACACAAGCATGCATGCACACACAAGCGCAAACATGCTTGCGTGCACATACAAGCACATTTGCTTGCGTGCACACACAAGCATACAGATGCTCACATGCACATGGTGCACGCACGACTGCATACATGCACAAGCAAATCGGCATGTGCAAGGCTGTGATGCAGGAGCTGCTTTGCAGGTACCTGGGGGCCCATGAAGGCAGGTCTCACGGGGGGAGGTGGGACACTGCTCATGCCCTTAATGAGCAAGTCCTGGCAGACGTACGCATAATGGGCTAGGCACATAATGGTGATATCCTGCACATCAAGCAAGCACAAACAAGCTGAGGTGCTTTTCAGGAATGGGTCTGTTGGCCACATCGCCACTCCGCCAAACAATCAGCCTGTTCGCAGTCTGTGTGCGGTTGCAGCAGGGACCTGAAAGTAGACACAGCGGAGGTCTTAGCTGCTGTGTGTGCAAGAATTATCAAGTGGTGCACGGCAGCGTGGCGCTTGACCATAGCATTCTAGCCACTGCTGCCACTGTTCAGGGCAGTTGCTGCAGCAAGAACACGCTGGGCGTGCCAAGGCACTGCCAGCATTGTGGCTGCCAACCAGGCTGTGTGCGTCCTGGACACAAAGAACACATCCCTTCACTCATGCCAGATGGCAGCCCCTTTTTTAAAATCCACTGGCTCGCAGCAGAGAATGCTGCATGCTCCTCATCATCCTGTGCACCTACACTGTCCCACTTCAGAGTACCAAATTCAGGCTGAAGAAGTACTTCAGCAAACATCACAGACTAGGGTAGGCTGACAAAAGTCTCCGCCTGGAGAGGCGCTTGTATGGCCCGGTCCGGGATGTGTGTATATGTGTATGTGTGTGTGTGTGTGTGTGTGTGTGTGTGTGTGTGTGTGTGTGTGTGTGTGTGTGTGTGT
>LFIK01005133.1_pt1 | contig 10539 bp, 18 predicted proteins | sample 643401 | NCBI WGS metagenome assembly LFIK01 (sample SAMN03777447, study PRJNA286221) | soda lake metagenome | biome: soda lake; feature: Kulunda steppe; material: water; isolation source: sample T5-Br brine of Lake Tanatar-5 | place: Russia: Kulunda steppe | collected 2010-07
CATTGCACACCAAGGGTCAATGTCATTGCACACCAAGGGTCAATGTCATTGCACACCAAGGGTCAATGTCATTGCACACCAAGGGTCAATGTCATTGCACACCAAGGGTCCCAATGTCATTGCACACCAAGGGTCCCAAGCACTGATGCAGCATCAAGCAGGGCTGTTGTTGTTGGCAGGGTGCAAAGCATCACAAAGGCTCAAGTCGTGCAAGCTTGCATCGATATCGGCCTTGACCTCTGCGCTGCACACACCCGCCTGCACGCGCCCTTTTGCTGTGATGGTATGATTGCACCATTCATTGTCGAGTGCAAACCTGTGGCGCGCAATGGCCCACACAGCGTCCAGGCTCCGTGCTTGCATCCGCCTGAATCACCATTGAGTCCGCGGACTCGGTTGGATCCACACAGAGGCCATCCGCGGCTGGTTTGTACCGCCACGAGATCAGCATTGCCGCAAAAATGGTGCTATTTTGCCCCCTATTTGCCCCTGCCCAGTCGGTGCACCTTTGGTCGGTGGAGACGCATGCTGCCAGCATAGCCGCCAGCAGGCCTCGCCTGCCAACCGACCCACCAACTTTCACTCCTGCCAGGGCAGCAAGTGGGTGTCCGCCGGCGGGAGCAAGTGCTGCACGGGGGGAACAGCGAGGGTAGAGGCGGGCAGGCCGCTGTGCCTACCTTGAGCAAGTCTTCCTCTTTTGCCCTTTCGCAGGTCAGGTGCAGGACCGTGAGGTGCTGCAGGTGCGCCAGGCTCCTGCACAGCCACTCCTTGGTGGGCGGCCCAAGCGCTTGGACCTGGTGGTTACACAAGGCAAAGCAAACACACAGCCATGGTTACAAGGGTGGCCGGGGCGAGAGTGCGAGCGCGAGCGCGGCGGTGGATGCGGGCATGGCTGGGTCGACCGAACGCGCAGGAGTGAGCGCAGCTTTAAGTGGGCATGTCTGACACCATATGGGAGGAAGAGGGGGGGCATGCGGAGCCACAAGGGTCACACGTGCGCATGCGTGCACACTCTTATACACAAACTTGCGTGTACTCATGTTTCAGGAGCAGGAGGAGCAGGAGCGTCGGATGCAGAGCTGGCAGAGGGGGGTTCTGCCCAGGAGCGAGGAAAGGCGTCCAACTGTGTTTGTGGGCTGCTTCGGGCGGGCATATGCAGCAGGTGCCCAGTGGGCATATGCAGGGGGGGGGGCTGAAGAGAGGGAAGGTGTGTGTTTGGAGGATGGAGAACAGGCTCCCCGCGGCCGTTAAAATGTGCAAGAGCGAGATGAACACGGCCAAGTGGTCTTGCTGGCATGCCCCTCTTGGGCGCGCAGGCAGTGACCTGCCTGGCATACAGGAGGCGGGGGCTGGTGGAGGCATGCTGTTACAAGAGTTACAAGAGGGTGGAGAGAGACGTGATTGCTCACATGATGCCAGCACACTTCTTGGAGCACTCCTGCGGCACCCTGCCAGTATTTGGTGCAGTTTTTCAGGTGTGCATCATAAGTTATGATTCATAACTGTGAGCACCAGGCAGTTTGCGCCTCTGTGGTCCCATGTGCGCAATGGGCGCAAGCATGAACGACACTGTGTGCCAGCCAACCTACCGTCCCAACCAACAACAAGGACCCTGCACTGCCCCACAATGCATCGAGTCGATGTCCACGGGCGTTACGACTTGCTGGGCACTCACATGTACTCCTTTGATGAAGGCAGGCAGCGTGGACTCCTGCATGTGCCGTGCCACCCCATGGAAGCGGCCCTCGTGCACATGGGCATCCACCACTGCCTTGTTAGCTTTGCAAGAGGCCCGCAGCGCTGCCCTGCACCAAGCAAGAAACGTGACAACGTCCTTACCAGGACAAGAGTATGCATGCGACGATGGCAACACAGGAAATCAGCCTCATGTGACCAGGCGATCGTGGTTGAGAAGGCCATGGGGGCTATTTGATGTGCTTGGCATAGGCGTGCAAGTTTGCATGCAGCATTGCTGATGTGGTTCAGAATGTAAATGAGGAGGCAGGTTTGCGCTGGGACAATGCCGTCATGGTTCTAGGTGAAATTGAGGGGGCAGATGTGCGCTCGCCCATCACTGGGCCAACTCAGACTGCAAATGGGTGTGCGCCAGGGCATTGGCGGCCTGGATCATTCTCTTAAGACTGATGGATGGTTGTGTAAGCAAAACAGCCGTTTTAGTTGAACAACCTTATTCAAGTGCATGCACTTGCTCTACGGATATGCAATGGCGCTCTTTGGAAATGCAATGGATTGCAGGCCATAAAGGCCTGTGTTAATTTGTAAATCTCATTTGATTAGCAAAAATCCCTGGGCTGGCCCAATCGCTATGTAAGACTCCGCGGCAAGCTGACCGGTCAGCGGTTCTCAAGGAACATGCCTCACCTGGATCCAGCGTCAAGCAATCCCACAATCTGAGCCAAGTCTCTATCTGGAAGTAGGGATAGTGTGTGTGGCTCCTCTGGCAAAAAGCCATCGCTGGTGAGCATCGCCATAAATCACAAGAGGGCACAAACTTGTAGTAATTTTGTTGTAATGGAAATTCAATTTTTTGCTTATTGTTGTTTGTTTTTTCGGGGCGACCTAACGGCCGTTCACTTTCCCTCATTCACAATGCCATTGGTGCTTTGGCGCAATATTTATCAAATCAAACTTATTTCAGCCTTAGATGCATGATACAACAGTGTATAACGCAGGAAAAGTACATGGAAGTACATGAATTTGAATTTTGCTTAAGTCACGTCAACATTGAAATCCTTGCTCTTGTAGTGATTTTAATTTACTTCCGTGCCAGGTTGACCATATTGTTGTCACGCTGAGAGACTGCTGCATGCGTATCTAAGCATGGATATCATGTTTCTGGATGATCCAAACCAGACTCACGGCATGGCCATAACCACGGCATAAGAGCGCCGCGTTTGCCTTCAATGTCTCTGAATTGAGCAACCATTCAGGTTCAGCCGGGTGCCCGCATCAAATGGAAACATCATGACGATATGCCACTGATAGCCGGCTATTCCTCATCAGACGGATCATCATGATGATAAGCCACTTGTGGCCGGCCTTCGAGTGGATGAAGCAGAGGACGTCTCAACTTGACTAGTTCCAACTGTGCGTCTGAAATCAACCACTCACTGTTGTAACACAGTCTTTGAAGGCTTTTCGACCACATTTCAACTGAGCCAGGGAGTTTCTGACGAATAGAAATGTATACAGTTTAACTTAAACTTAGAAAGCGGCAGGGCTTTGAAAGCAGCAGGGCTGATCAACTTGAAACCTGCACCTCCTTTGACTCAATTTGCATCAATAAGTGTGTCACCCATGAAGAAAGAGAAGGCCCTTTTTGTAAACCCTTGCAAATAAGATATCCGCTCAGGGTTCCATCAGATTCTCAAAAACCACTTTCTGGTGGCTGGACAAATTGTGGATGCACATGTGCATGCCCTTTCGCGCACGCAGTGCCACTGCCCTCTTCCGATGCATGATGGATGCTGAGATTAGCCAACAAGCAGGAAAATGTGTGATTTTGTGGATGATATACATGCAGCGCTGACTTTGCCTGTCTGCAAGCTGACCAAAGAGAAGGTGTAAGGAAGGATAAGGGTTTCAGAGCCTCTGCAATTTCATCGCGGGAAACCTTTTGTCTAATTGGTGTACAGTGTACACTGTTGCTGTCTGTAGCCAGTCCACACACCACATTTGCTCAAATACCGCTACAGCTGTACTGACAACAGGATCAATTCTCCACCAACTGACTCCACCAACCTCCAGGCCACAATGCAGCACAAATCTGGCACTGCAATAGTATAACAGCACTGGCAATATGGTATAATAGTACCTTATGTCAACAAGAATGTCAGGCACGCCAAATCAAGGCTAACATGTGGCTTTTCTTATGCGCTTGAAGGTTTGCAAGAGAGTCTGCTAGAAAGGTAGCTTTAACCAGAGACAGCTGGTTCAAGTCAGAAGCTTTTGCTGTCCATGTCATCATAGGCAGTCTATTACAATGGGAGGGAGCAGCTGTATGCAAGCTGCAAGTTCTGCAAGCCAATGAGCAGGCTCCTACATCAAAGGGTCCTGCCTAGGAGAGTCCCTCTGCACCAGCAGCAGGTACCACCTGCTTCACTCATAAAATAGTGGCCACACACGTGGGCCCATTGCAGCAGGCTGGGGCCCTGCACGCCTGCTCACACGTACCCGCGCACCATCTCTTCCTGCGCAGCAAGTGCATGGATGACACCCAGAGAGTCTGCTGCACCTGGACCGGGACAAAGGGCGCTAAGAGCAATGGGGTGTGGGCAAGGGTTTGCTCCTGTCCATGCCCCCCAGTACGCAGCCTCTGTGGGGCAGGTAAAAGCGCGCAGCCAGGCTGGGCAAATTCTGTGCCGCGGGTAGGTTATGCATTGATCAAGCCTGAGCATGAAGCTTCATGCAGCTGCGGCAGTCCACTTTGTACACTGTGGTGACTCTGTCCGATTGCTTGCATATCCTACCCACGGCATCACGTGCTGCTGCTGGCATGAGCTGGGTTCCATGAGGCTGTACTTTGGATGGGGCTAGGTTGCTACCTGGTCACTCATCACATCCTTGCAGCACAACGCCGAGCGCCAAACTTTCGCCCGTTGTGGGGCACGAGCCACACATGCGCGCACACGAACACATAAACATGCACACGAACACACACCTGCCGCCTGGCGGCACTGTACACCTCAATGTACGTCCCATCCATTGCACCCTGGCAACCTGCGCACCTCGTTATATGTGCCTTCCTCTGCGCCCTGGAAGTCTCCGGGGCCTTGAAGGACGCTCGAGGTGGCCCACTGCAAGCACAGGGCCACAGGCAGCGCACACATCATGCGCGTCAGCCCGGTGTGCTCCCAGGTCACGTCCCCTACAGGCCTTTTTTTCTAATTTGCAGCGACTCCAGAGCTAGTAGAAGGAGGTTGTAGCTGGTACGCGGCGTCCACCTCAGACAAGAGACGCACCCAGCGACACCGTAGGGTTCACTGTGCGAACAAATCGCATCAGCGGGTACCCAATGCAGCGGGCTAGCTACCATGTGGAGGGACAGACCGGGCAGGAAGCGCAAGCACACACACACACAGCCGGCGCCGCGGCTTGGCCGCGGCCATCTGCAGTCCTGGGTCCCACAGCACGCAACCACAAAGGGAAGCACGCCGCCAAGTAAGGCCCCAATCCTGAACAATCGAGCTGCAAGGCATCGAGCCCCAGGACATTGAATTGAACAGCCCCAGACAATCGGCACACGACCAAGGAGTGGGCCCTCAACTGTGCCACCCCCATTCTGCACAGAAACGCACACACACACACACACACACACACACACACACACACACCGATCATCAGCATTGGAGGAAGGTTTCTGGGTCCAAAACGCTGAGCGGCGCAGCGGACGCTGGTGCAGGGCAACAGTGTTTCCAATGATCGGCGGCAGCGCTTGTCGGCAGTGCAACCGCAGCGCATGCTTCTCTAACCCCAAAGGCTCCCTTAAGCTGTGACACCAGGAGTCTGCAGCAGTAGGGCAAAAGGCTGCTGCGGCAGACCACACCCTCAGCTGCCCTGCGACACTGCCTCCTTCCTCCCATGTGCACACACTCGTTTGGATGCAGCTGGCGCACACCCTGGCAGCGTGCTCAACCCTCCAACCCCCCCACCCCAAGGTAGCTTCGGCTTCAGAGTTTTGTCAATGTCCCCCCTTCTGCTTACGCTTGCAGTTCCAGTCCCCACCCCACACAAGACCCCCACATGCCTGCAGCAGCAGGGCGTCAATGATGTCCACCCTCTCCTCTCCCCACCTACACATGCACACAAGCGTGCGCACACGTACACACTCACACACACACACCTGTGGCTCTAAGGCCTCGTTGATGTCCTCCAGGTCCGTGACCACGTGCTCTGCGCCCAGACTGTACCCGTCCATGTCGTCGGCTGCATTGTAGATGAGCGGCTGCTGAATACCGTCGTAGCCCACGCCCACGCCCATGACCTGCAGGTGTTAGGATACACGCGCAGGAGGAGAGTGTGCCTGTGTGATTTCCATACCTGAGCGTGAGGAAAGGAACGCACAGGCCGGCTGCTGTGGGCAGCAGGCCGCCACGCAGCAGGCCGCTACGCAGCGGAGGCACCCGCTCCTCAAGAGTTTATGCCATAGGGAGCTCCTGCCCCAGGGACTCTTGCTACAGGGGTCTCCTGCCTCAGGGAGATCCTGCCACAAGAATTCATGCCACAGCAGGCTCTTGCCATAGAGGGACCTATCTGCAGCGGCTGTCACCTGAAGCACAGCATGCGAGCCCAAGCAGCTGCAGGCCCAAGGGATGTGTTTGACAGCCCCTCCTCAAAACAAAGCGTGTGTGGGTGTGTGCTCAAGCTGCAGGAGGGGGGGAGGGGTCGGCAGAGCGACCCTTTTAGTTCATTACAGCCTGTGGCTGCTCCAGAACGGAGGCCACCTGTGCAGCCTGCTGCTGTGCTTGCAGGCGGCAGGCGGCCTGTTGGCTGCAAGAGCCAGGGGATGCAGCACCAACAAGAGACAGGAGGGACAGCCTGGCAGCGCCACAGCTTGCGCGGCAGCCAACATTGCAGAACCAGAGGGCAATCTAAGCAAGGATGCCTGTGCCTTTTTTCAGGCACTTGAGCGCCTGGTTCCTGAAACCTAGCTTGCGTGCGCCAGCGCTCCAGGGCACTCGCAAGCTCTCACATGCCACGCTCCCTTGCTGTTTTTCCACGCCCCCAGTGCTCGTCCACCCCCGTCGCAGCTGCTTGGGCACACCCCTGCACCAGTCCAGCGCAGCTCCAGGGCCCCCGCACCTGGCCTGCCGGCGTGGACACGACATCCAACCACTCCTGGTTGAAGGACTCGAACTTGAGGTTGCGGATGCGCACAGCCCACTCCTCGTCAGTGTCCATAATCACGTCCAGGCACTGGTCAGCAACGCGGCGCACCTGCGCAAGGGCCGTGCAGCGGGGGATGGCTCGGGCGGGTGTTGCGCAAGGACACAAGGGAGATGGGTGTTGAAGGAGGGAAGGGGGGGTAGGGGGAAGGGGGCAGAGAGAGGAGCGTAAGGGTAAGGGAGTGGGCCTCTGAGCCTGCCACCTTCAAAAACAAGTGTTTAAGGCCAGAATGTGCTGTCATGTGTAGGCCAATGGAGAGAACTCCAAAGGGTGCTGCGCCCAAGTAGCGGTGCTCACAGCAAAGAAGGAGCTCTGGGCATCCCCAATGCCTCTGTGTGTGACAGGACCACAGTTGTGTCGAGTGCTGCACGCTGTGGCAGGCTCTGGATCGCAGCCCCTTGAACCGCATGACAGCCTTGCTGCTCCGGAAACCCCCGGAGCGTGCCAGGCCTCGTCGCAAAGGATCAGGAGGCCGCCCATCTCACCTCCTTGTTCTTGTCTTGCAACAGGTCCACCAGGTAGAACACCACCTGCGGCGCGCAGAGGCGCGCACAGCGTAAAGCAGACGCAGGCAGCGTCACATCTTCTGTGCCTGGTTCAGTGCACACGTGTCTCAAGCCCCCTGCGGCTTGCATGCCGTGCCTGCGCGCCACAGCGTCTTCCGGCTCCCATCCCGTGCCTGTGTGCAACAATGTCTGCTGCACGCACACCACAGGCCACATGAAGTACACACGCAGCCTCCAGGGGCCACACCCGCTGGTGCGCAGGCACTGGCGGGCGAGGCAATGTGCGGGTCTCAGAAATGGCACGTGGCCTGGAGCAGAGAGCCATCCCGAATGGTGGGGGGGCATGGGCAGGCGAGGCAGTCAAGGGGCCCCCTCATAGCTTGGAGGGTGCAGCACACACCCGAGCAGAGGGAGTTGCATATGCGCTTGGCTTGTGTGTTAGTGAGTGTGAGCACGCGCGTGTGTGTTCACAGCAGCTGGAAGTTGCATGCGTGCTTGGCTGTCTGCCTGAGTGTGTGTGTGTGTGCGCGTGTGAGAGAGCGCCTGTGTGTTTTCTGTTTGCATGCAGCGCCCCACCTGCGTGGATCCCAGCAGCGCGTTGCGTGTGGAGTCGTACACCATCAGCTTGTTGAAGGCAAACGCGATCTGCAGCACAAACTCGTCGTCCTCCTTCTTCTCGCCCATCAACAAAAAGAGCGTGTTGACCTGCGGCCGGAGGCGCCAAAAAAGCCGCGCGGCGTCAAGCAGCTTTGTGCACATCGCACACCTCGTGGTGGCACCTCCTGTGCTGTTGCAAGCACCTACCAGCGTCCCTGATCCCTGCACACAATCAACAAGCCCAACCCGCGAGCACCTGCAGTTGAGGCCACATGTGAGTGTGCACAACAGCGCGAGCTGTCCCGGCCAGCACCCCACACTTTTCATCCTACAGCCAAACGATCTCCCTGCGCAGCCAAGTGCACCTCCAGGCTGCGACTCCACCAGCAAAGGCCAGGCAAAAAACACAGCGTCATATCCAGCCAGTGCGCCTGGTGAGCGCAAGTTACGATGGCTGGTGCCCAGTTCTGTTCCTCCTGGGGCCTCTGCCCCAGCACAGCAAGGCGCACGCACCAGCCCTGACTCCACCAGCATCGGCGCGGTGCCCTCGTTGGCAAGCACGCCCACAAACATGACCACCTCCAGCAGGATGTCGTCGTCCACTGCGCAGTAGCAGGTGAGGAGCCGCAGGCAAGACCGGCAAGGGGGGTGAGAGGTCGCGCCCCCATGCCGTGTCCTTGCTTGTGGGTTGGGCATGCACGACCAATGGGTATACGTATGCGCGACCAAATGGTATGCACGCGCAGCGCGCTTTTTGGTGATCTGGGCATGCGCAACCAAATGGTACGCATGTGCATTGCACTCCTTGGTGCTCTGGGCATGCAAGACCAGAAGCAGTGCGGTCGTGACCAAAAGCAGTGCGTGCACACGGCAAGGGCATGCATGCGTGGCGAAAAGGAGTGCATGCGGGCCGAGCATCTTGGCAGCCTCACCTGCCCCTGGCTGGGCGTATGTGGCCAGGAAGTGCAGCAGGTCGTGCTTGCGCACGAGCGTGAAGAAGTCGAATTCAGGGAGGTACAGGTTGGCCAGGCAACCGAGGACTTCCACAAACAGCTCGGCCGTGATCTCAGGCGCCTGCGGGCCCAACGCACGTGCATTGCTCATGTGCGCGCGCGCATGGTGATGTTGCTGTTGTTGGTGGTGGTGGTAGCGATAACAGCGCGCACGCATGCGCGTTTGCATGCACGCATACATTTTGTGCAAGCGTCCAAGTGTGTGGATATGGCCGGATGCGCATCCGCGCGCCCCTGCTGCACGGCCCATGTGGCGCGGGGCATCCCCCAGGCTGGCGCACCACAGAGGCACCTCCACGCCTCCACCCCGCAGCTGGACACTGCTTGCTCAGTGGCCTGCGGGGGCGCAGGTGCAATTTGGGCGCACCCATCCCCTTAAGCCGGTGGAACCCAAAGGCTGGAAAGCGCTGCCTCAAGGTGGGGAGGCGCTGCCTCACAGTGGGGAGCGGGCGCAGCCGGACCACCCCCATGGCAGGGCAGCAGGTTCCACTGCATCAGGCGCACGCAGGTTGCCAGAGGTGTGCATGGGAGCAGGCGGGATAGGAGAGTGGGCCCTGGAGCGGACGCTGCTCCCAGTACAGAGCCCCGCTAAGCGGTGCGCGCCTCAGGGCTCGTTGTGCTGGTGTATGGTGTATGCCCTTGGTTGGGTAAAGCTGCCCTCACCAGGGACTAGGGTTTGTGCACCCCAGCCCTGCTGGACAGAAGCTCCCCCTCAGCAACAGCATCATGTGAGGGAGCACTAGTAGAGAGTAAGGCAGCGCAGTGAGTGAGGCAGCCGCTGCCGGGGGTGCCCACCTTGAGGAGCATGACGAGCTGCTCGATGTACGGCCCAAAGCGCCGGCGCACGGCCAGGCTCTCCTGCTGCGCCAGATTGCGGATGACCTGCGCCAGACGCGTGGGGGCGGGCACACAGGCCACACACGGTGTGCATGACACGCAGCAGCCAAGGGCTCAGGGGGCGGGCGGTACGGGAGCACCCCCCCACAGGGGCATGCTACGCGTGTGGCACTCATGCACCTTCTTCGGAACACGCGTCCTCCTGGCCCATGGCCGCAGCGAGGACCTGCTGCTGCTGCAGCCGCAGCTGCTGCTGGTGGTACTGGCGATGCTGCCCATGGTGGCAAAGTGGGCAGCTGTGCCAGCAAGTCGGTGCTCGCGTGCTGACGCCTCACTGCTGGTTGGGGGTCCATCTAAAATTTACGTGTGGATGCTGGGGCACAGGCCCGACGTGCAGCCAGCCCGCGCCAGGGCACACCAGCAGCTCATTGCACCTCGGGTATGCGCATGCACACGTGCGCACGTATGATTGCACACTCCAGCCCACTCACACACACACACACACGCGCGCTGCATGCAAGCTTGTCACAGGCTCGGTGGCATGTTACATGACAGGAGCGCGTGCGTGCACACACTCACTCACGCAAGACACACGCTTGCATACCACATGTACATGCACACACGAGATACACGCGCACACCACACACACATGCACACATACACACATGCGCAGACTCACC
>LFIK01005134.1_pt1 | contig 10539 bp, 7 predicted proteins | sample 643401 | NCBI WGS metagenome assembly LFIK01 (sample SAMN03777447, study PRJNA286221) | soda lake metagenome | biome: soda lake; feature: Kulunda steppe; material: water; isolation source: sample T5-Br brine of Lake Tanatar-5 | place: Russia: Kulunda steppe | collected 2010-07
CCGGCCTCGAGGTCAAGCGCATCATCAACGAGCCCACCGCGGCGGCGCTGGCCTACGGCATGGACAAGGCTCGCGGCGACAAGACCATCGCGGTCTATGACCTGGGTGGCGGTACCTTCGACATCTCCATCATCGAGGTGGCCGACGTCGACGGTGAGACTCAGTTCGAGGTGCTGGCCACCAACGGCGACACCTTCCTGGGTGGCGAAGACTTCGACATGTACCTGATCAACTACCTGGTCGATCAGTTCAAGTCCGACAGCGGCATCGATCTCTCCGGCGACAACCTGGCCATGCAGCGCCTCAAGGAAGCCGCCGAGAAGGCCAAGATCGAGCTCTCCAGCGCCCAGCAGACCGACGTCAATCTGCCCTACATCACCGCCGACAACACCGGTCCCAAGCACCTCAATGTGAAGGTGACCCGGGCCAAGCTGGAGTCGCTGGTGGAGGAGCTGGTGCAGCGCTCCCTGGCGCCCTGCAAGACCGCGCTCAAGGATGCCGGCCTGTCCGCGTCCGAGATCGACGACGTCATCCTGGTCGGTGGCCAGACCCGCATGCCGATGGTGCAGAAGTCCGTCGCCGATTTCTTCGGCAAGGAAGCCCGCAAGGACGTCAACCCTGACGAGGCCGTGGCCGTAGGCGCGGCGATCCAGGGCGGCGTGCTGGGCGGCGACGTCAAGGACGTGCTGCTCCTGGACGTCACTCCGCTGACCCTGGGCATCGAGACCCTGGGCGGTGTGATGACCCCGCTGATCGAGAAGAACACCACCATCCCGACCAAGAAGACCCAGACCTTCTCGACCGCGGATGACAACCAGACCGCCGTGACCATCCACGTGCTGCAGGGCGAGCGCAAGCAGGCGGGCGGCAACAAGTCGCTGGGCCGTTTCGACCTGGCCGACATTCCGCCGGCGCCGCGCGGCGTGCCGCAGGTCGAGGTCGCCTTCGACCTGGACGCCAACGGTATTCTGAACGTGTCCGCCAAGGACAAGGCCACCGGCAAGGAGCAGTCCATCGTCATCAAGGCCTCCAGCGGCCTGTCGGACGACGAGATCGAGCAGATGGTCCGCGACGCCGAGGCGCATGCCGACGAGGACAAGAAGTTCGAGGAGCTGGTGCAGCTGCGCAACCAGGCCGACGGCATGGTCCACGCCGCGCGCAAGACCGTGCAGGAAGCCGGCGAGCACGCCAGCGAGGAAGAGAAGGAGGCCATCGAGAGCGCCGCCAAGGAGCTCGAGGAAGCCATCAAGGGCGATGACAAGGACGACATCCAGGCCAAGCTGGACAAGCTGACCGAAGTCTCCGGCAACCTGGCTCAGAAGATGTATGCCGCCCAGGCCGAAGCGGCCCAGCAGGGCGGTGGCGAAGGCCAGGAGGCCGGCGCCAAGCAGGAAGATGACGTGGTCGACGCCGAGTACGAAGAAGTCAACGACGACCAGAAGAAGCAGTAAACCACGCATCTGAACCACGGATGACGCCAGCGCGGGGGCCTGACTCCCGCGTTGGTGTTTCCGCGGCACCGCGACGGAGGCGGACCGATTCATGTCCAAACGTGACTACTATGAGGTGCTGGGCCTAGAGCGCGGTGCCGATACCAAAGAAATCAAGAAGGCCTATCGACGCCTGGCCCAGAAATTTCACCCCGACCGTAACCCGGACGACGAGACCTCCGCGGAGAAGTTCCGCGAGGTCTCGGAGGCCTACGAGGTGCTCTCCGACAGCGAGAAGCGCGCGGCCTACGACCAGTTCGGCCATGCCGGCGTGGACGGCCAGGCCGGCGGCGGTGGTGGCTTCGGCGGTGCGGGTGCCGGCGGCTTCAGCGATATCTTCGGGGATGTGTTCGGCGATATCTTCGGCGGCGCAGGTGGCGGGCGGCGTCATCCCAACGCCCCGGCCCGCGGCAGCGACCTGCGCTACAACCTCGAGCTCGACCTGGAGAGCGCAGTGGCCGGCACCAGCGTCGATATTCGCGTGCCGCGTCACGTGGAGTGCGAGCGCTGCGACGGCCAGGGCGCCGAGCCGGGTTCCAGCAAGGAGACCTGCCCGACCTGTGCCGGTCACGGACAGGTGCGCATGCAGCAGGGCTTCTTCGCCGTTCAGCAGACCTGCCCGACCTGCCATGGCTCCGGCCAGCATATCAAGGTGCCGTGCCACAAGTGCAACGGCGAGGGGCGCGTGCGCGAGACTCGCACGCTTTCCGTCAAGATCCCCGCCGGCGTGGATACCGGCGATCGCATTCGCCTCAACGGCGAGGGCGAAGCCGGCCTCAACGGCGGCCCGCCAGGGGATCTCTACGTCCAGGTGCACATCAAGCCGCACCATATCTTCGAGCGCGAGGGCAAGCATCTGCACTGCGAGGTGCCGATCAACTTCGTCGACGCCGCGCTGGGCGGTGAGCTTGAGGTACCGACCCTGGACGGCCGGGTGAAGCTGAAGATTCCCCCCGAGACCCAGACCGGCAAGCTGTTCCGCCTGCGCGGCAAGGGCGTCAAGCCGGTGCGCGGCGGTGCCCCCGGTGACCTGCTGTGCAAGGTGGTGGTGGAGACCCCGGTGAAGCTCAACGAGGAGCAGAAGGAGCTGCTGCGCACCTTCCAGGACAGCCTCGGCGGCACCAACAGCGCCCACCACTCGCCGAAGAAGAGCGGCTTCTTCGACGGCGTGAAGAAGTTCTTCGAGGACATGAAGCCGTAGGCGGCATCACCCTCGCAGGACCAGACAGGGCCCCGGCATCTCACGATGTCGGGGCCCTGTCGCGTTTATGACGGGGTGCTCACGGTCAGCGCAAGGCCGTTCGTGGGGCGGTCGTCCTGGCTCTCGGCGAAGGGCACCAGGTGGGCCGCTTCCACCAGGTAGCGATAGTCGGGAGTGATATAGCGCAGTCGGCTGGCTGCGCAGCGATAGTCATAGGCCTCCAGCACCAACGAACGGAAGGCGGCGGAGCGGGCATATTTCTGGCTCTCCTCCCTCACGCTACCGGCCAGGCGCTCGGGGTGCCGCTCATAGCTGCCGCTCTCCAGCGCCGTGCCCAGATAGAAATGCAGGTCCTTATGTGCCGCTGAGTCGGCGGAGAAGTAGCGAGTCACGAGAAGGGCGCAGGCCTCTCGAGAGGTCTGCTCGCTCTGCAGCGCCTTAAAGAGCATTTCGTCCAGTTGGGCCTCGGTAAAGCGCTCTCGAAGCTGCCCGAGGGACTTGGGCTGGCCGAGCTGTGCCTCCAGAGCGCCCAGGTTAACCGTGAGCTCTGGCGACCAGAGGGGGCCCAGTGGGCCCTGGTCATTTCGCAGATGCCAGAGGGGCAGCTGGGGGTTGGCGGACTGCCTGCTCCCGGTGGCTGCTTCGTAAAGGTCGTGGTACCGGGCGATCAGCCGATCACCGATGGTGACCCTGGGCGAGGTGATATGCCCCGCCTGTATTTCACAGATGATGGCCAGCAGCAGGCAGGGCTTGTTGGGCGCCGGTCGGCCATGGCTGTGTCCAACTCTGAGGCGTGTCAGGCAGCTAAGTGCGTCATCCATGTGGTGTTTCCCTCATTGCCTGTACGGTCTTCCTGTCACATCAACTCTCAGGTCGAATGGGAGTTGTGATCACCTTGGAGCTGACTGTAATTATGTATATATACTGCAGTATGGGCCAGCAACGGGTCAGACAGAACCTCATGAGGTAGGACCATGCAGCAGGTCCAGATTTTCCAGTCCAGCGATGGCGTCATCTCTCTGGAGGTGGCGCTGGAGCACGAGACCGTCTGGCTCAGTCAGGCACAGATGTGTGAGCTTTTTGACCGAGATCAGTCGGTGTTGTCGCGGCATATTCGCAACGTATTCAAGGAGGGGGAGCTGAATCCAGAGGGCAATATGCAAAAAGTGCATATTGCCTCCTCGGATAAGCCCCTGGCCCGTTATTCGCTGGATGTGATCATCTCAGTCGGCTACCGGGTCAAGTCCCTGCGCGGGGTTCAGTTCCGGCGTTGGGCGATATCGGTGCTGAAACAGCATCTGGTGCAGGGTTATTTCCTCTGGTACCTGCGCCTCAACCAGCCACTGCTGGCCCGTCCCGTGGAGCGAATGGTCAACGATAATACGCTGGTGGCCCTGGCACTGCTGGTGGCCGAGAGCCTACCGGCCCAGAAAGAGTTGATGATCCGGCTGATCGAACACTTCGTTCTGTTGAAATCGCCGCTTGGCGGCGGCGGGGGTGGCGGCATAGTCTGATAGCTCCATTTTCCTTACAGGAGAAGGCTGCCATGCCGATTTCACGAGCAGAATTGCCCGCCGAGAATGCTGCGGCGCTGATCGATCAGCTGTGCGAGCGCTGGTCCGATCATAAGGTGACGCGAAGTGACGAGCAGGTCGAGGTGCATTTCGACGCCGGTAGCTGTTACCTGGTGGCGGAGCCCGACAAGCTGATGGTGGTCGTGGAAGCCGTCGAGGACGGTGTCCACGATCGGCTGGAGTGGGAGGCGGATGCCGCCCTGGATGCGCTGAAGGGCGTCGAGCTGGATATCGTCTGGGAGGCGTGACGGCCCCGATCACACCAGCAGCGGCCCATCTGGGCATGCTGCTGTGGGCGGTGCTGGTGGGGTTGTCGTTTCCCGCGGTGGGGCTGATGAGCGAGCTGCCGCCGCTGTTGCTCACCGCCCTGCGCTTTGCCATCGCCTGCAGCGCGCTCTGGTGGCTGGTGCGCCGTTCGCCGGAGTTCCTGCCGCCCTGGCGCCTGCTGCCGCTCTATGCCTTGATGGGCCTCTGCCTGGCCGGCTTCTTCGGTGCCATGTTCTGGGCGGCCCACCACGCCACGGCGCTTTCCATGGCGACCCTCTTCGTGACCGTGCCGCTGCTGGCCTTCCTGCTGGGGTTGGGCCTGCGTGTGGAGCATCCGGGATGGCGGTTGCCGGCGATCCTGGCGCTGGGGGCGTTCGGCGCCCTAGGGCTGGCCGTCGCCGAGGCGTGGCAACAGGGCAGGCTCCTGCGCGTCGGTATCGGCGAAGCGGTGTTCTTCCTGGGCTGTCTCTCCACGGCGCTCTATCCGGTACTCAGCAAGTGGGGGCTGGCCACCGGGCGGTTGCCGGGTTCGGCAGCGGTACGCACCTTCTGGAGCCTGGGGGCGGGCGGCGTACTGATTGGCCTGGTCGGGCTCCTGATCGAGCCGCTGGCCGAGCTGGCGACCATGAGCGGACGGGACCTGGCGCTGCTGGTCTACCTGGGGCTCTTCTCCAGCGCCTTGACCTTCTGGCTGATGCAGCGGGCCACGGCGGCGCTGACACCGGGCGTGGTCACCGCCTACGGCTACCTGGTGCCCTTCATCTCCATGCTGCTTCTCTTCGTGCAGTCCCCGGTCCGGGTCGACTGGGTGTGGCTGCCGGGCAGCGTCGTGGTGCTGTTGGCCATGGCGCTGCTGATGCGTGGCAGCCGATCATCGAGCGGCTGATGGTGGGCGGGGCGGCTCTGGTATACTGATACCCATTCTCGAACCGCTATCGCTTCTACAGGAGTCCACATGACCCGTATCGCCATCGTCGGTGTCGCCGGCCGCATGGGCCGCACCCTGGTCAACGCCGTGTTGCAGGATGACGGGACCACCCTGGCGGGCGGGATCGTCGAACCGGGCAGTTCATTGGTCGGCGCCGACATCGGCGAGCTTGCCGGGGTCGGTAGGCTGGAGGTGAGCGCCGTGGATTCGCTGGAGGCGATCGCCAACGATTTCGACGTGCTGATCGATTTCACCGCGCCGGCGGTGACCCTTGCCAACCTGGCCTTCTGCGCCGAGCACGGCAAGCGCATGGTGATCGGCACCACCGGCCTGTCCGACGAGGAGCTGGCCGAGCTGGAGAGTTACGGTGACAAGCTGGCCTTCGTGTTTGCCCCCAACATGAGCGTGGGCGTCAACCTGACGCTGAAGCTGCTGGAGACCGCGGCCAGGGCGCTGGGGGACGAGGGCTACGACATCGAGGTGATCGAGGCGCACCACCGCCACAAGGTGGATGCCCCTTCCGGCACCGCGCTGAAGATGGGCGAGGTGGTGGCCGAGAGCCTGGGCCGCACCCTCAAGGAGCACGGCGTCTTCGAGCGGGCGGGGCAGTGCGGGCCTCGCACCGACAAGGAGATCGGCTTTGCCACGGTGCGCGCCGGAGACATCGTCGGCGAGCACACCGTGATGTTTGCCACCGAAGGCGAGCGTATCGAGATCACCCACAAGGCCTCGAGCCGCATGACCTTCGCCAAGGGCGCGGTGCGCGCGGCCCGCTGGGTGGCCGGCCGGAACCAGGGCCGCTACTCGATGCAGGATGTGCTGGGTCTGGGCTGACCGGGAGCCGGGGGTAGCCGCTGAGCGGCGTTTCCTGTAGTATTCCGAAAATTTTGGCCGGGCGCCTGGGCGAAAGCCCCGAAACAGCGCTTGTTGCTTCGGCCCCCAGCATGCAGATGTTCTGGGCGAATCAGTTCCGAGCGAATGACAACAAGCGGGATGAAACCGGTCTTTATCGGGTTTCGTCCCGCTTTTTTGCGGGGCGGTCATCCGTGGGGCAACCATCCGTGAGGCGGCCATCAGGTCAGGAAGCCGCATTTCAAGACGAGCTGGCTCTTGTCGCTGTTCGCAAACGCTGTTTGTAAAGTTGTTCGAAAAAAGCTGTTTGAAAAAGCTGTTCGCAAAAGCTGTTCGCAAAAACATGGGAGGACGTTGCATTGAACAAACCCGCAATACTGGCCCTGGAAGACGGCAGTGTGTTTCATGGCACGGCAATCGGTGCCGATGGACAGACCAGCGGTGAGGTGGTGTTCAATACGGCAATGACCGGCTATCAGGAGATCCTCACGGATCCCTCCTATACCCGCCAGATCGTCACCCTGACCTACCCCCATATCGGCAACACCGGCATCAATGCCGAGGACGTCGAGTCCGGCACCATCGCCGCCGCGGGCCTTGTGATACGGGATCTGCCGCTGATGGCCAGCAGCTTTCGCAGCGAGCAGACCCTCTCCGACTATCTCAATAGCGAGAACGTGCTGGGCATCGCCGAGATCGATACCCGGCGGCTGACCCGCATCCTGCGCGACAAGGGCGCCCAGAACGGCGCGATCCTGGCAGGCAGCGAGGCCGAAGGTGACGACGCCGTCGAGCGCGCCCTGGCCGCGGCTCGCGCCTTCCCGGGCCTCAAGGGGATGGACCTGGCCAGGGTGGTCTCCTGCCAGACCCCCTACGAATGGAGCGAAGGCGAGTGGACCCTGGGCGAGGGCTACGCCGACACCACCGGCCCTGATGGAAAGGCAGAGCGTCCCTTCCATGTGGTCGCCTACGATTTTGGCGTCAAGCGCAATATCCTGCGCATGCTCGCCTCCCGCGGCTGCCGCCTGACCGTGGTGCCGGCCCAGACCCCGGCGGCCGAGGTGCTGGCCATGGCCCCCGACGGCGTCTTCCTGGCCAACGGCCCCGGTGACCCCGAGCCCTGCGACTACGCCATCACCGCGATCCGCGAGATCCTCGAGACCGAACTGCCGGTGTTCGGCATCTGCCTGGGCCACCAGCTGCTGGCGCTGGCCAGCGGTGCCAAGACCGTGAAGATGAATCATGGCCACCACGGCGCCAACCACCCGGTGCAGGACCTCGACACCGGCCGCGTGATGATCACCAGCCAAAACCACGGCTTCGCCGCCGACGAGGCGAGCCTGCCGGACAATGTGCGCGCCACCCATCGCTCGCTGTTCGACGGCACCCTGCAGGGGATCGAGCGCACCGACCGCCCGGCCTTCAGCTTTCAGGGCCACCCGGAAGCGAGCCCCGGCCCGAGGGACGTCGCGCCGCTGTTCGACCGCTTCGTCGAGATGATGAAGGCCCGCCAGGCCTGAGCTAGCGCTCGAGACGTCATCCCGAGAACATCGCCCCTCGTCACCTATTTCTGCGGGAAGCACCATGCCCAAGCGTACCGACATCCAGAGCATCATGATCATTGGCGCCGGCCCCATCGTCATCGGCCAGGCGTGCGAATTCGACTACTCCGGCGCCCAGGCCTGCAAGGCGCTGCGCGAGGAGGGCTACCGGGTCATCCTGGTGAACTCCAACCCGGCCACCATCATGACCGACCCGGCTATGGCCGATGCCACCTACATCGAGCCGATCACCTGGCAGACGGTGGAGAAGATCATCGAGGCCGAGCGCCCCGACGCCATTCTGCCCACCATGGGCGGCCAGACCGCGCTCAACTGCGCCCTGGATCTGGACAAGCACGGCGTGCTGGCGAAGTACGGCGTGGAGATGATCGGCGCCAACGCCGATGCGATCAACATGGCCGAGGACCGCGACCTCTTCGACCAGGCCATGAAGCGCATCGGCCTGGCGTGCCCCAAGGCCGAGGTGGCTCACAGCATGGAGGAGGCCTGGCGCATCCAGGCGACGCTGGGCTTTCCGGCGATCATCCGTCCCTCCTACACCATGGGCGGTTCCGGCGGCGGCGTGGCCTACAACAAGGAGGAGTTCGAGGAGATCTGCACCCGCGGTTTCGAGCTCTCCAACAACCACGAGCTGTTGATCGACGAATCGCTGCTGGGGTGGAAGGAATACGAGATGGAGGTCGTTCGTGACAAGAACGACAACTGCATCATCGTCTGCGCCATCGAGAACTTCGACCCCATGGGCGTGCACACCGGTGACTCCATCACCGTGGCCCCGGCCCAGACGCTGACCGACAAGGAATACCAGATCATGCGTGACGCCTCCCTGGCGGTGCTGCGCGAGATCGGCGTCGAGACCGGTGGCTCCAACGTGCAGTTCGGCATGGATCCCGAGACCGGCCGCATGGTGGTCATCGAGATGAACCCGCGGGTATCGCGCAGCTCGGCGCTGGCCTCCAAGGCCACTGGCTTCCCCATCGCCAAGATCGCCGCCAAGCTGGCCGTGGGCTATACCCTGGACGAGCTGCAGAACGACATCACCGGCGGGCGTACCCCGGCCTCGTTCGAGCCCTCCATCGACTACGTGGTCACCAAGATTCCCCGCTTCACCTTCGAGAAGTTCCCCCAGGCCAACGATCGTCTGACCACCCAGATGAAGTCGGTGGGCGAGGTGATGGCTATCGGCCGCACCTTCCAGGAGTCGCTGCAGAAGGCGCTGCGCGGTCTGGAAACCGGCAACGACGGCCTCGACCCCAAGTTCCCTGACTGCAAGCCCGGTGCGTTCACCGACGAGGCCATGGCGCGCATCAAGGGCGAGCTGCAGGCCGCCGGCGCAGAACGCATTTTCTACATCGCCGACGCCATGCGTGCCGGGATGAGCGTCGACGATGTCTTTGCCCTGACCCGGATCGACCCCTGGTACCTGGTACAGCTGGAGGATCTGGTGCTCACCGAGCAGGAGGTAGCCAAGCGTAACCTCGCCGAGCTCGACGCCCGGGAGTTGTTCCGCCTCAAGCGCAAGGGCTTCAGTGACGCTCGCCTGGCCAGGCTGCTGGGTGTCTCCGAGAAGGAATTCCGCAAGACCCGTCAGGAGGCCGGCATTCGCCCGGTCTACAAGCGCGTCGATACCTCTGCGGCCGAGTTCGCCTCGGATACCGCCTACATGTACTCCACCTACGAGGAGGAGTGCGAGGCGGAGGTCTCCGACCGCCAGAAGATCATGGTGCTGGGCGGCGGGCCGAACCGTATCGGCCAGGGCATCGAGTTCGACTATTGCTGTGTCCACGCCGCCTTCGCCATGCACGACGACGGCTACGAGACCATCATGGTCAACTGCAACCCGGAGACCGTCTCCACCGACTACGACACCAGCGATCGCCTCTACTTCGAGTCGGTCACCCTGGAGGACGTGCTGGAGATCGCCGACAAGGAGAAGCCGGTCGGCGTCATCGTGCAGTTCGGCGGTCAGACCCCGCTGAAACTGGCTCGCGAGCTGGAGGCCGCCGGCGTGCCGATCATCGGCACCACCCCTGACGCCATCGACCGTGCCGAGGACCGTGAGCGCTTCCAGCAGATGATTGACAAGCTGGGTCTCAAGCAGCCGCCCAACGCCACCGCGCGCAGCTTCGAGGAGGCCTTCGCCAAGGCCGAGGGCATTGGGTATCCGCTGGTGGTGCGGCCCAGCTACGTGCTGGGCGGCCGCGCCATGGAGATCGTTTACGACGCCTCGGAGCTCGAGAACTACATGACCCATGCGGTCAAGGTCTCCAACGACTCCCCGGTGCTGCTGGACCATTTCCTCAACGCCGCCATCGAGATCGACATCGATGCGGTCAGTGACGGCCAGCAGGTGGTGATTGGCGGCATCATGCAGCATATCGAGCAGGCCGGCGTGCACTCCGGCGACTCCGCCTGTTCGCTGCCGCCCTACTCGTTACCCGCCGAGGTGCAGGACGAGATGCGCGACCAGGTCAGGCAGATGGCCGTGGAGCTGGGCGTCAAGGGCCTGATGAACGTGCAGCTGGCCTGGCAGGACGGTGAGATCTACATCATCGAGGTCAACCCCCGCGCCTCGCGCACCGTGCCCTTCTTCTCCAAGTGCATCGGCACCTCTCTGGCCCAGATCGCCGCGCGCTGCATGGCCGGCACCAGTCTCGAGGCGCAG
>LFIK01005136.1_pt1 | contig 10538 bp, 5 predicted proteins | sample 643401 | NCBI WGS metagenome assembly LFIK01 (sample SAMN03777447, study PRJNA286221) | soda lake metagenome | biome: soda lake; feature: Kulunda steppe; material: water; isolation source: sample T5-Br brine of Lake Tanatar-5 | place: Russia: Kulunda steppe | collected 2010-07
CAAAACCGCCTTGCCCGGCGAGGTCCCGCTCTGGTCACTCTCGGCGACCATCGCGTAGCCCTCGCCTTTCAGAAGCTGCCACGCCAGCTCGCCCCAGAGCGTATTGACCTTCTGCCCGGCATACTGACCGGCCTGGCTGGGGGATAGCTTGATCCCGTCGATCACGGCCACCCGCGCCTCCGGCAGGTCATCCACCCCGGCCTCGTCCAGCAGCGGCGGAATGCCCGCCAGCTTGTCGGTCGACGTCTTGCGCGCAGCCAGGTGATACACCGCCAGCATGGTGTGCGTTTTGCCCCCACCAAAAGCGGTCTGCAATTGGATCACCGGATCCCCGCCTCGCCCCCCAAGGCGCTGCGTAACGGAGATCAGCAACAGCCGCATGCCCTCGGTGATGTAGGTGCGGGAGAAGAACTTCTCCGCGTCCTGATACTCGGGCGGGGCCGCACCGGCCGCCACCAACGAGATGTCCGCCGCGAACTCGGATTCCTTGAGCGAGCCCTCCAGCACATCCTTGTGGGGCTTGGCGATTTCCTTCCAGGGTTTCAAACTCATCGGTTCTTCCAAACGTCAGTATTCCAGTTCCAGGCCCGCCTGCTCGCCGCTACGGCCGGTTTCGTGCGAGGCAGCCACGATGGCGTTCCAGGACGCGATCAGCTCGTTGTAGGCGCGCGCCTCTTCCGCCCATCTCTTGCGTTCGCACAGGGTATAGAGGTGGTAGGCCAGCTGGCGAATCGACTCGCCCTTCTCCGGCATGCGCGCCAGCAACTCCCCGGCGGCCGACTCACCCTGGTTCTGCAGGCGTCGGATCATCTGGTGGCACGCCTCCCACACCGGAGTTCGCTTGTCGGTCAGCGGATCCCACTCGGACTCGTACTCGCTCCATTTAAGCAGGCGCACCTTGCCACCTCCGGATTCCACCACGTTGGCCTCGACCACGCCATCCACCGTGGTGCCCTTGGCCTGAGCCAGCACCTGGGCTTCGCCAAACGGACCCGCGCTCCACGCGTACTGGTCAAACCAACTTGAACAGAACAGAGTGTCCGCATCGAAAGTGCCCGAGTCAGGAGTCAGGAACTCGGTGATGGCGCGATTGATCAGCACTAGCGCATCGTGAACGCCCATGGCCGAGCCATCCTGATTGAGTACAGCCGAGTATCCAGAATAGATCGCAATACCCGGGCCAATCGCCGCCTGCGCCAGATCCACCGGCGCGATCGGTGCTTGCCCAGACTCCCCGCCAATCATCGTCTCCAGCGCCTCGGGCATCTCCTCGCGCAGCCGCCGTTGGAAATCGCGACGGGAGCAGGTGGGCGCATCTTCCGAGCGCGTGCGGCATACGAGAACAATCGACGAAGCGAGCGCATTGGTTCCGGCCCCGATCATTCGGTTGCCCATCTCCGTGCGCATCGGCCACGTCCCGTCGATGGAGAAGCCCGCCTGAATCACGGCCTCAAGGAAGGTGACCCAACCGGTACTGGTGGTACTGCCTTCCCTCGTCTCCGACTGCTTGAACGCATAGTAGATGCTGACGGGGAAAGCCGGATGGGCCTGTTCCGCCAAGTTATGAATAGCACGGGTCATGCCGTCCATGAAGAACGATTCGGCTGCCTCCCGACTGCCATGCCTATAGGGCGTAGCCACCAGTTCTTCGGCCTTTGGAACGGCCATTGTCGAGAACAGGCTAGGAAAGAGGCTTCTCAGCGAACGCCGCATCCACACATAGAAGAAGTCGGAAAGATCCGCATACCCAATATTATCGTAGTAGGGCGGATCCGTAGAAACAACTTTACCTTGGCTGCACTTCTGGGAAGCCGCGTCCGACTGAAACGCGACCCCGCTCCCCTGATGCTCAAAGCCATCCAAAACCCTCATCATATTCTTTAGTGAGGTCTGAAGATCGCCAGCCTTTCCGCAGAAAAGGTTCGCTTCAGAGAAATCCCAAACCATCGGCAAAGCCTGCCGACCAAACGTGGCAATAGACTGGTCCATCTGAGCCTTCCACCGGCAGAGAGTCGTCTGGGCGTCAGAAAGCTTGCTAACAGAAAAACCCAAATATACCGCTACCGCGTCCCCGTATGCCGTAGCGCCGCCACCCCCAGCGTCAAACCCGGTTCCGTCATCGTTCAGGCCGGCGCCTCTGGCGTCCTCGATTGCCTTTTCCCGAACCTCCTCGACCAAGTCGGAGTACGTGTTCAGCGCGACCAGCTGGCGCGGAGTAAACAGGTCGCCATAGACACTAATGCCATAGTTCGACACATTAACTCTACATTTACCGTGAAGCGGCGTCTCGGGAGACCATTCCGGGTTGGCCGCCTTAGCCACATCCTCCATCTCAACTGTCGGTGACAAATACACACGGCCGCGGCGACCCTCAGCAACAATCGCCATTAGTCGCTGTTTCATACGGCCCGAGGAGCCTTCTTTGCGAATATATTTATAATCTATTGGGGAGCCGGAAATCAGGCATCTAAAACCACCTCGCTTTCCTGCGCCCGTGCCCTCTTCTGCTTCTTTTGGCGGCTTCCCAACTCTCGTTTCAAAGCGATACTGATCACCTTCAACCATCGGGGAAACATAGGCGTCCTTGCCTTTCTTTCTGGACAGGATGAAATTCGATGCGAGGGGCACATCGACATGACTGAAGGCAGGATTCGGGCTCTTCACGGTTCGTGCCCAAAGCCAAGCAATGACGGTCATCTCCTGCCCCTCGTACGGCTTGAGGTCCGGTCGGTCGGCGGTCATCTCCGACGTGATCTTCACCTTGGGATACAGGTGGCCGATGCGCTTGAAGGCCTCTTCGCGCATCCAATGGCCGTAGCGGCGCACGTCCTCCGCCAGACCCTTTGCGCCCCTCCAGTCCTCCGCCATGTTTTGCTGCTTTTCGTCACTCGGTATCGGACCAACCGGTGGCTGACCGGCGAAGCGCGGCGGGATCTCGATCATGGCCTTGTTGATCATCACCGCCACCGGATTCAAGTCCGAGGCGTAGCTTTCCAGCCCCAGGCGCTGCGCCTCCAGCGGGATCGCGCCGCCCCCGGCGAAGGGGTCGTGGAACGCCGGAAGCTTGTCCGCGTTGAACAGCTCGGCCGCCTGGGGGTGGTTGCGGTTCAGCTCGCAGGTCTCGCGCCAGCTCTCCCAGATGGCCGCCCGGGCGCGGTTGAGCACCTCTTCGTTGTTCGTATTCTCCCACTTGACCAGGTCACGGATGATGTCGAACAGTACCTCGCGCTTGCGCTCGGCCTCCTTCTTATTCACCCCGCGGCGGAATCCCTCCCCCTTTTGGAATCCGGGGTCGTTCACCAGCTGGGCGAACAGCACGGCCCGGGCCGCCGCCAGCGGCCGCCGCGCCCACCACAGATGAAGGGTGCTGGGATGGCCATGCCGGATCGATTTCTCGCGTGCCGCGGCGACATTGATATCGTCTAGCGGCAGCGCCACCTCGATGAGTTTCTTGGGAGACTTGATCGGGCGCATGGGCATTCCTTATCAGCTCATCCGGCACAAGGTGTGGCGGATGGCAGTCACAAATGGGTGATGTGCAATGGCGGCCAGCTCTGTATCGAGCAACTGCTGCCATTCTTCATTGGGAAACTCGTCAACGAACGACCACAGTTCTTCGGCGGTCTGCAAGTAACCTGCGGTTGCCTTCCGGCGCATTTGGCGCAGGGCACCGTGCTCGGCATCCAAGTTGAAGATGCGCAGCGTTTCCTCTGCGCGGCACTGCTGCACCGAACTGAGGCCGCTGCGCGAATGAATCGTGCCGTCAGCAACAAAGACAAAGTAATCATCGGGGTCATCGACATCGGGCTTGAGCAGATCTTCTGCGTGGTAGTGCCCGGCGGCGCGGTCCTTGTGGCTACCGCAGGTGTCTTTCCGATTGCAAGAGCCAAAGAGGTTATCCCACCGGAAAGTCACCCGGGGCTCTCGCCCTTTCTGAACGAAGTGTTCGATATGGCAGCCACTATGGTCGATATCTGCCTCGCAGTAGGCACATCGCGAGCCTTGCATACGCTCCAGTGCCTGCCGGATCTCTGCCCGGTCTGCTCGATTCAGGCTGCCCCAATTGTCACGGCCATGCCGATACTTGGCCAGACAGAATGGCGCTGGTCCCCTATCCAGTCTGTGCAATGTCAGCCGCCCTCGCCGTCGTCCCGAGAGGACCGGCGACGTTTGAACGCCTGCAGCCGCATCAGGCGACCGCATTCCAACATCTGCGGATGCTCTTCCCCATAGTGATCTTCCAGTACTGCGCGTAACTGCAGTGCCTCGTGGGTTGACTCCAGATCCTGCTGGATCATCGCCATATAACGACTGAGCTGACGGGCAATATCGATATTTGGCATTGGGTCGGTGCCCATAACTTCAGCCAGCAAATCGGAGCTGGCTACGCCCTGTGTCTGGCGAGTCACCGTGTGAGCCACAATTCGCTGTTGACCACTGTGCTCATCCCATTCTGATGACAGTATCCGGATGGATTCGGAAGGCACCGTGCTGAGCACCTGCGGGCTATGGGTGGTGACAACAAACTGGACGTTCGCGAAGGCTTCTTGTAGCTGCCCCAGCACCACCTGCTGCCAACGCGGGTGCAGGTGCATGTCTACCTCGTCGATCATCACAACACCAAAGGTTTTGCGAGCGGCGTCCACACCCAGATGAGGGTTCAGCTTGATACAGCGATAAGCGATGTCGCCGACCATGGCCAGCACGTTGCGAATACCGTCGCTAAGCTGCTCGACATCGAGCGTCCCCTGCTCGTTGTGGAGCAGAATTAGAGACTTTTCGCGGCTGACGCTGTATTCCAGTGTGTGCCAGCCCGTTATGGGCTTCAGGAAAGTGTCTATGGCCTGCTGCACCACCCGCACGCGATCTTCAGCCGCTTGCAGTTCCTCGGCGTTGGCGCGACCTTCGATCTTATTGATCTGCTGCTCACGCCAGCTCTCGAAGGCCCAGATGAACCACTCCTTGAAATGCTTGTAGGAGGAGGCCGGATCCAGACAGTTCAGGTAAGCGAAGGTGCGGACGTAGAAGTCGTCTTCCTTTGTGTCATCCTTACCCCTCACGGCTTCGGTCAATTTCTTCTGTGACCAGAGCCGACCTGTGCCGTAGTAACCAAACACAGGCAGTGTCACTGGTGACTGCTGTTTCGCGTCTCGGCTCTGTGCCTGCAACGACCTTGCCCAGTCCTTCAGTGACTTCGATTCGCCTGCCTCCTTGGTCTGGGTCGATTTGGCCTCTTTGTCACGATAGCGCACCCAAGTGGTCGGTTCGCCACTTCCATAATCACCCGTGATGGCCACCTCCGCCGGCAACTGCCTGGCCATATCACCATGGCGCATTTTGACCAATCGGACATCCGCAATGGCAATGCCGTTGCCAGAATCGGCCTTCGCATTCTTTGCGATGTCGAAACAACTGACAAAGGACCAGAGAGCGATGCGGAGGGCATCGAGCAGTGCCGACTTACCCTGGCCGTTTTCCGCCACCAGAACGGTCAGCCTCTCGTTGAGCTCAAGCTCAATGTCGGAGAAGCAGCGGAAGTTCGTGAGACGTAATTTATGGAGCTTCATGTGCTCACACTCGTTGGCTTCGAGCTTGAAAGCAGCTTATCAAGATCGTAGTTGATACTGGCCACACCGAAGCCGGGCTCGATTGTGAAGGGGTTCTGCACGTAGTAAGGCCCTTGATACGCATCGCCATCTACGAGCACGATCGCCAGCAAGAACTTATTCCCTTGGTTAAGACCGTGAATGATCTCATTGCGGGTGACCGTGATGGTCGTCTGCCCCTTAGCACGCCCTTTCACCTCGATGTGCCTGTCCGGCGGCAGCGAGCCGTCGGGGTTGGCAGGCGGGCGGGCGGTAATATCCCAGCCGCACTTGTCGGCGGAGACATCAAAGACCTTATTCCCCATCGCCTGTTCCGCGGCCGACACAGCCTGCATGGCGACTTGCTCAACACGTGCTCGCGCCTGGGCATCCACACTGAACTGGGTCTCGCCCTTACGGGCTGCCAGCAGGCCCTGTGGAATCACCAGGGCGCCGCCGATCACCACAGGCGTGCTGGATACGACTTCTTTCATGGCCGCTAGCTCACGCTGCCGCTGTTCGAGACGGGCGGTTAACTCATCCACCGTTCGTCGGGCGCGCTCGGGCTGCATGCGGGGCTGCTTGCCTGCCTCTTCGTCTTCCTTCAGTTTGATGTACCGATCGGACCAGTAGTTGATCTCCTTTACCAGGCGCGCCTGCACCGCCTCCAGGATCTTGTCAGCCTGCCGCTCGCGCCGGCCCCGCACTTCCTGATAGTGGCCCGGCACGAGATGCTGTGCCGCGTATGCCAGCGCAGTCCCTTCCAGACCCTGGTTGATCCACGCGGCATCCAGGACGTCGGCAATGAGCGCCTGATCGTTCGCTTCCAGGGGCTGCAGGTCAAGATGCGGGGCCCACCCTGCGTGGAAGGTGTTGCCCTGTTCGTCGATTTCTACGAATTGAAGGCGCCGGGAGGCCACACGGGGCGAGTCGCCCTCGGTCTCACGGATGCTGTGGTCGATCATGAAGAGCACGCGCGGCTCGGTTCCCTCGTTACTCGGATCGAGCAGCACGGCCCCCCGCTTGAGCTTGACCCGGTGGCCCTGCAAGACGAGATCCGTGGTGGCATGCATCAGTGGATGCATGGGATGGACCAGGTCGGCCATTGGCTTGGCCTGGACACGGACTCGGTCCTTCTCGAAACAGATGCGCTCGTAGCGCTTGAGAACGGGCGTGCGGCTTTCACCCATCACGCGGTCGCGTTCCCTAATCACTGCAGGCACATGGCGGACCTCGTAGCGCCCCGCTTCCCGCCGGCGCATCTCTCCGCCCATGCGGGCGAAGGCCTCGCTGAAAAACGCGCGGATGAAATAGGGCTGCAGCTTGCGGGCCTCGGCCTTCTCCATCTCTTCCTTGACCGCATAGAGGTCTTCCAGCGTCATGTGCTGGTCAACCAGGGCATTGCGTCGGATGATCTCTTTCAGGTGATCGGTATCCAGTGCGCCGTCGATCACTTGGTTCAGGCGCTCCTTCACTGTCGCCGATTCACCGTACCGAATGGCTTGGATCAACAGGTCCTTGAGGGAAGTGTTGTCGAAAGCCTCGCCTAGGATATCGAACACCTTGCCACCCAGCGCGGTCTTTTCGATTTCGAGTTTCTCGAAGAGCTTCTGGAATACCGACCCTTCCCGGGTTTCGGTGGCAACCAGGTTCCACAGGTGGCAGACCTCGGTCTGACCGATACGGTGGATGCGACCAAAACGCTGTTCGAGACGGTTGGGGTTCCACGGCAGGTCGTAATTGACCATCAGGTTGGCGTTTTGCAGGTTCACGCCTTCGCCCGCGGCATCCGTCGCGACCAATACCAGTACATCGGGGTCGTGCCGGAATTGCTCCTGACGCTTGCGCCGGTCATCCCGGTTGGTACCGCCATGGATGGTAATCACGGCCTCGGGACGCCCGAGCAATCCCTGAATGCGAGCGACCAGGTAATTCAACGTGTCCTTGTGCTCGGTGAAGATGATCAGTTTCCGGCGGTTGCCACTTTCCGTCATCATCTCCGGGCGGTCCTGCAGCAAATGGGATAGTTCTTCCCACTTGCGGTCATTCCCGGACTGCACGAGATCCCGGGCATGGGCCTCCAGCCCCTTCAGGCTCAGGATTTCGGCCTCCAGCTCCGGCACGGACTCGGCGGCGGTCGCCTGATCGACGACCTGTTCGGCATACAGTTCGTACTCTTCCGCGCTGAGCTCTTCTTCCAGCTCGTCGAGATTTTCGGGGACCTCGATCTGCTTGGGGACGGAGTAGGTGCCGAGTGCGGACTCCGGATCCTGTTCGCGAACACCCTGGCCTCGCGCCAGCAGCTTCTTCTCGTTCAGCTGGGTTTCAAGCCGCTTTCGCCGCCGCTGAAGCGATTGGTAGATCGCCTCCGGGCTCGACGCCAAGCGCCGTTGCAGCTGGGTCAGGGCGAAGCCCACTGTACCCTTGCGCTTGCCCTCGAGCTTGTCGGCCCGGTTCATCTCATTACGCACGTAATCCGTGACCGCCGTGTAGAGCTCGGCTTCGGCGTCGGAAAGCGTGTAGTTGGCTGTGTAAGCGCGACGCTCCGGGAAAAGCGGGGTTCCGTCGAACTTCAGTAGTTCCTCCTTGACCATCCGGCGCATCATGTCGGAGACATCGACCTTGTGTACGCCTTCGCGGAACTTGCCGTAGAAACGGTCCCCGTCCAGAAGAGAAAGCCAGATCTGGAAGTCCTCTTCTTTGCCGTTGTGGGGAGTCGCGGTCATCAGCAGAAAGTGGCGCGTAATACGACCCAGCATCTCACCCAGCAGGAACCGCTTGGTTTTGTTGACCTTGTTGCCGAAGTAGTTTGCGGACAGCTTGTGGGCCTCGTCGACGATGATGAGGTCCCACTCGGTGTTCTGAAGCTTTTCCTGGAGGTCCTCGCTACGCGATAGCTGGTCAAGACGGCAGATGAGCTGGTTCTGCTCCTCGAAATAGTTGCCGGATGCGCACTGTTCCTGCTTGTCTCGACTGAAAATCTCGAAGACGACCCCGAACTTCTCGAGCAGCTCATCCTGCCACTGCTCCGTTAGCCCCCCAGGCGAGACCACCAGAATGCGTTTGGCGTCGGCACGCATCAGCAACTCGCGGATCAACAAGCCGGCCATGATGGTCTTCCCCGCGCCTGGGTCGTCCGCCAGGACGAACCGCAGGGGCTGACGGGGCAGCATCACCTCGTACACTGCAGAAATCTGATGCGGGAGCGGATCCACGTTGGAGGTGTGTACCGCCATCATGGGATCGAACAATGCAGCCTGGGAGATTCGGTAGGCCTCAAGGCCCAGCTTGAAATCCTCGCCGTCGGCATCGAAGGCCCAAGGGCGCCCGGCGGTTGCAAGCTCCAGAGTGGCTTCGTCGCTCCGGAAGAGCATCCGCTCATGCAGCTGGCCCTGACTGTCCTTGTAATACACGGTCACGGCGTCGGGCCCGACCATGTCCGACGAGACGATCCGCACCACCTCCCCGGTCTTAAGCCCCGCTATTTCCGCGTCCTTGCGGATATCTTCGAGCTTCATGCGCTACCTCATCACTAGATGTTTTGCCACTCTATTCGAGCGGGTCGTCTTGATCATCGGGATCGTCGAATCGGGAACGAAAGTCCTTACCCGCCTGCAGTTCGCCATCACTTTCGATGACGTCTCCCCAATTCGCTCGCATTGAAACGCCGGACCAATACCGACCCGAAGGCTCTACCCCATACGCCAAACCACAGCCCTCGCAGAAGGTCGGTGGTTCACGCAATAGATGGTTACAGGCGGGGCAGCGCGAAACGTAAGTCTTCTTCTGTATCTTTCTCCGCATCGCTGCAGCCGAATCCGCCCAGTCTGCATACCGCCCGCCTTGGCCTTGATCCATTTTGGCTCGACATGCGCGCTCCATTTCTTGCAATGAGCGCTTCAGGACTTCGAGCTCCGAGGCATCCATATCGAGCCGATGACAAGTAAGCGTTTTCCCTTTCTTGCGTGCACTAGATACTGTTTCGCCTGAGCCCCCATCCCTAACAGATGTCCAGAACTCATTCTTTTTCATCACTCCCGCGAGGAAGAGACGATCATCCTGGCTAATGGGCTGCTCACGACCCTGGAGCGCGGCTTGCACCCTGAAGAGGAAATCTTCGGAATGCCTCAGCGTGAGCGTAGTGGCCTTGATCACCCGCTCCGTCATTGGCTGCGGAGAAAGAGCGTTCCACTCTGCTCGATCAATGGCGGTCGAGCTATTCACCCAACGCACTCGGATAACCTGAATACCTTCTCGCTGCCCCGACATAAGCGTCGACGCCCAGATCTCGATCACGGATCCCGACCGCGAGGAGTGTTCGATCGTCAGCGTGCCGATCAACGAGAGCAGTCGGTTAACTTCCGTGAAATCCGGCTTGTCCTCCATTTCCAGCTCCCTTGCGGCCGATCCCTCAGCCAGCCACCAGCCAGGCCTATCCTGCTTGGCGGTTCCGGATATCGCAAACGCAGCCGGCACATTAACGTGCGGGGTGGCTCACTCAGTGAGCCTTCCCCCTTGGATATCAGCGTGCATCCATAGGCCAGTACTGACCCGGTCTGCCATGCGAACCGCATCGACCATGGGAAGCGGAGAGGCGTACCCCTTACCAAGTGCATCCTGTATCAACGAATGCACGAAGACAGCATGAGCCGGGACGGAAAGTTCAGCCAGACGTGGAAGGTGCATCGCCAAAGCAACCAGCGATAGGTGCCGATGGTCCGTCTTTCGAAGGAGCCATGGGGATGCGGAAGCATGGCTGATGGTCTTGCCGAAGTCGTGAAACAACGCAGCGAGGACCAAACCATCTCGGAAGGTGTCGTCGATCAGCGTGCTGCAGGTCGCGGGCGCATCGCGGAGGGTTTTCTCCACGATCTCGGCAGTCTCCAATGAATGCCGCAGGAGCCCACCCGGAACCGAATGGTGGTGCTTGTAACTCGCCTTAAGCTGAAAGAA